>JAEEGF012320577.1_pt1 | contig 12918 bp, 4 predicted proteins | sample 9134171 | NCBI WGS metagenome assembly JAEEGF01 (sample SAMN16246542, study PRJNA631951) | gut metagenome | biome: gut microbiome; feature: rumen; material: AP-attached | host: Bos | place: Iran: Karaj | collected 2018-10 | reverse complement strand
GTTCAGGCCGGAGAGCATGCGGTCCAGCACGTCGTCCCACTCGCCGATCTCCTTCTGCATTTCGACCACCGGCGAGCAGTCAAAGGAAAAGATCAGGCTCTGGTTCCCGCCCCCCGGCAGACGCCGGAGCAGAAAGACCCTGGGGTTCTCGAGATACTCCCCCTTCTGCTCGTCATAGATGCAGGCGTAGATGCCTTCCTTCTGCAGCTCTGCGACCGCGTCCGGCGTCAGCATGGCCCTGTCGTCCGAGCTTGTGACCGTCAGCAGGTTCCCGCTGCCGTCTGTGAGCGCGGCACAGGTCGCGGAGATGGTTTCGCGGACCGCGTCCAGGCGCTCGATGGTCCTGTCCGACTCGTTCTCATACTCATAGAGCTTTGCGCCCAGATCCGCCCGGATCTGATAGTCCTTCTCGTAGGCATCCTCCCGGACGGTCAGCTCCTCTATGCGCTCATCATAGACCTGCGGGAACGAGCTGAGATGGTGCTCCATCAGGTTTGCCTGCCTCAGCACGCTGGTCAGGTACACCGAGAAGTATACCGCACAGGCCAGGACGACCAGGACCAGCGCGCCGATCAGGCACAGTTTCTTGATCGGTTTCTTTCGCAGCATGCTTTTCATGCTGTCCCATTGCTCTTTCAAACCGGATTCCCCCTCATTGTATGCCGGTCAGCTTTTCCCTTCCGTTTCATCCTTGCAGGCGTGCATGGTGACGACCGTCTCGGGATTGCTTTTCAGCTTCTTTCTGAAATCGGATATGCCGAGCAGCTTCTTCATTGTCTGCCCTCATCTTTCTCTGTCATGTATTCATACCGGGCTGTGCCCGGGTCACTGTCGCATGGAAGCTTCTGCGCATTACCTTGAATCATGTCAAAGCGGAAAAATCATCGTAAACAGGTTTTTCCCATCCTTCTGTTCATATTGAAAAGACGACACCGTCTGGCGGATCAGGTTCAGGCCCATACCGCCGTTGTCCATATGCTCGAATTGCTTCTCTGAAGCAATTTCCGCTGTTGGATCAAAGGGAATGCCGTTATCCACGAAGACGATCTCCAGCCCGTCCTCCCGCTTTTCGCAGGCAAAAGACAGCTCCGTTGCCCCGGAATAGTTGACGATGTTCGCAAGCGCTTCATCACAGGCAAGCAGCGCTTTTCTTGTCTTCTCCGTATTCCCCGCACAGGCAAAAACGGTCTCACGGATGATGTCAAAGGAAGACAGCGCTGCAGGAATCGGGCGGAACCCGTTCCAGGCGCCCTCCCGGGCACATTCATCCTGCTCTTCTTCGGTGCCGGGCTCATTTTCCTCATCCTCCTGACAGATCATGAGCACCGCGATGTCGTCAAAGGGCTCCACCCCTTCACAGAATTTGCCCACCGCCCGGCTGATCCGCATCAGGACCTCCTCTGCCGGATTCTCTCCGCCGAGATTCTCTCCGACGGGCTCCTCCTTCAGTGTTTCAAGCAGGCGGCCCATCCCAAATGCCTCTCTCCGGGCGTTGATGGCCTCCGTCAGTCCGTCCGTGTAGAGCAGCAATCCCTGCCCCACCCCGATCGTCAGAGCTTCGTCCACACCCTCCGCATCGTCAAACAGGCCGAGGGCGATCCCGTTATTCGGTTTCAGGATTCTCGGTTCTCCGCCCAGCAGGACCGGATAGTTATGCCCTGCGTTGGCATAGCGCATCTCTCCCGTCCGCAGATTCACCTCAGCGGCGAACACCGTGGCGAACAGCCCCTCCGGGTTCTGCAGCATCACTTCCACATTTGCCCGGTTCAGCGCCTCCGCCGGGCTGAGTCCTACCGCAAGTTTTTCCCGGACCATGGTTTTGACCAGGGCCATGAAAATCGCACCGGAGATCCCCTTTCCGGATACATCTCCGATCATCAGACAGATGTTCCCGTCATCCCGCCGGAAGCAGTCATAAAAGTCCCCTCCCACGCTTTTTGCCGGGCGGGTCAGGGCGCTGATCCAGAAGGCGCCGATTTTCAGATTTTTTCTTTCCGGGACCATTCCGAATTGAATTCTGCCCGCAACATTCATCTGAACATCGGTTTCCAGACGCTCCTGTGTCAGCCTTTCAATGTTCCGGACATAGGTGCTGATATCCGCAGTCATTTTTTCAAATGAGACTGCAATTTCCTCAATCTCATCCCCGGAATGAATGTTCAGCGGCTCCGGCTGAACCGTACTGTTCTTTGCGAAGCTCTTCATCCGTTCTGAAATACTGCGGATCGGCTCTGCCACCCGGCGCCGCAGCAGGACGACAAGAATCAGGAAAGCAAGCGACAGCACAATGGTCGGAGTCAGGATGTCAGTCAGAAAGTCCTCGCGGATTTGGCTTATTTCCATCTCGAGCCCGTCGGTCATGCAGATGACTGCAATCTCTCCGATCTCTTTCGGCCTGTACACCGCACGCCAGGAGATCTGCTTCCTTTCTGCTGACCATTCTCCCCGCTGGATTTCATTGCTTCCCTCCAGAAAGGCATTTTCCGCTTCGACCTGAAAGAGACTCTGCGCCGGCACAGTAAGTTTTCCCTGCTCCATCAAGGTGTCCGCTTCCGGGTTTGACGCAACCTCCAGCAGAATCTCGCGGTGACCGGTCTTCGGCTCCAGGCTGTAGATAATGATATAGATCAGCCTGAATCCCCTGCATTGATTGCGCACGGATTGTCGGATCATGGTGTAATCATCGCTGCCCTTATCTCCCCGCAGGGCTTCCAGACCATAATTGTCCAGTGTGCCGGAAATCATCTTGGCGCAGGCTTCCATGTTCTCCGTTTCAACTTCAATAATGGCATCCCGCGTGCTGTAATAATTCCACAGTGTGGAAACCACAACGGTCAGCAAAAGGAGTCCCAGAAACCATGCGCCGATCTGCTTGCTCAAGGATTTTTTCATTGCCGTTCCCATTCCGATTCCTTTTCGTTACAGCCTGGTCATGCTGTCTGATCCCGGTTTTTATTCCTGCTTTCCGCTCTCCTCTTCAAAGTGCAGCTTCTTCGCCAAGCCGGTCATGGTCAGCACGTCCATCACCTCAGGCCGGACATTGCGCATCGTCATCTCCCCGTTCATCTTCTTATGCGCGGCGACAATCTGCCGCACCCCTGCGGAAGAGGTGTATTCCAGGTCCTGCAGATTCAGAATCAGATGCTCTGTCTCCGGTGCCAGTTCAGCGAGCGCTTTTTCAAAATCCGGTGCGCTCTGCGTATCCATCCATCCGTTCAGGATTAGTTCGGTCGTACTGCCTGCTGTTTTCTTTTCAATCGTCATGTTATCTGACTCCTCTCGTATGTTTCATTCCTCATATGCTCTGATCCGGCGGCAGCACCTGGCGGTACTGCCGCCGATCTGATGCCTGCTTCAATGATTGTCAAAAGACTCGTCAAAATACCCGAATCCGTTCAGCAGTTCCATAAAGCGCCGGAAATAGTCCCACGAGGTCATCGGCCAGGTAAAGCCCAGCCGGTAGAGCACCTGCAGCGTATAATCCCGATTCACTTCGATCAGTTTCCGCTTCCGCTCCCCTTCCCCGAAGGTATAAGCCATCAGGCTGGTGAGCAGCTCCGCCCTCTTCGGGTCGCTCAGGGCGCTGGCCAGGTCCTCCTCGTAGGCCTCCCGCTCAACAAAGTCAATCTGATGTCCCATGGCGCGCATCTCGCCCAGCACATGCCCCAGGGGGATGGTGTGATCACTGAGCACGTGGAAGACCCTGCACTTTTCCGGCGTTGCTGCCAGCTTCACCGTGGCCTCGGCCACTGCATCAATGGGCGAAAACTCCTGAGGCTTGTTCAGATCGTCAAAGGGGGCGCACTTCAGCGCCGCATAGGCCCGCAGATTTCCCATGGCAGAGTTCGAGCTCGAGTTAATCTGGAATTCCCCGTCCCTGTGTCTGGCCGCAAGGTTGCCATAGCGCATGATCTTCGCGTGGAGGCCTTTCGTCGCGGCCGCTTCCAGAATCTCCCGATCAGAAAGGAACTTGGAATAGACATACTTGTTGGAGAGGTCCTGGCCAAAGAACAGGGTGTGCTCGTCCGGGGTTTTCTCCGGCAGGGAATCCTTAAACGCCACTTCCTGGACACTCATGGTGGAGGCCTGGATGAACATGATCTGCTTTTCCAGGCAGAAGCTGATCAGGTTGCGCACGCCACCCACATTGACCTTCTCAATGCTGTTGTCCGCAGCGAAGTGCTTGACGCTGGCCGCACAGTTGATGACGGTGTCGATCGGGGTCTCCAAAAGCCCCTTCAGCGCTTCAACATTCGTGATGTCGCCCTCCACGGGGAGAATTCTGTTTCCGAAGAGCTCCTGTTCAGGAGACTCAAAGTAATACATCAAAAGCTCTTTGAGCCTGCCTTCTGCGCCGCGCTTTCCGCCCCGGACAAGACAATACACTTTGCTGTCGGTGTTCTCAAGCAGCTCATGGAGGACGTGGATCCCAAGATAGCCGGTGGCGCCGGTCAGCAGAACCGTGCCCAGCGCCCGGGGTTCGCCTTTCAGGAATTCCTCCAGGGTGTTCTCCCGCAGCAGCTCGTAGATCCGGGTATAGTCATAGGAGGCAGGATCGTCTGACGCAGCGGCCGTTTCTGCCGGGGCAGACCCCTCTGCCGGGGCGGTCTGAGCCTTCGGCGCTCCCGGAGCATCCGTCGCATCCGTCGCCTTCCGGGTTGCCGCTTCCCTCTGCTCAAACAGCTCCGCCAGCTGACGGGGGGTCGGGTGGGTAAACACATCGCCGAACACGACGGGATAGCCTGCCTTGCCCGCCTCGATGCTCACCTGGGTCACCAGCAGTGAAGTACCTCCCAGATCAAAGAAGCTCTCCGTTGCCAGAACATGATCCAGATTGAGGATTTTGCCGAAAATGTCGCAAAATGCCTTCTCCGCCTTGCTCCGCGCCTCTTCGCCTTCCCCGCGGAATACCTCCGGCGTGGGAAGGTTTTTCATGTCCAGCTTGCCGTTGGGTGTGTAAGGCATCTTTTCCATCTGCATATATGCGGTGGGTACCATGTACGGTGTCAGCGTTTTTCCCATCGCCGCCTTCAGCTCCGGAATACCCACCTGCTGCTCGTTGGTAAACCAGGCACAGATGTGCTCAATGCCGTTGATCTTCTCGATCTTAACCGCCGTCTCCTTCATGCCCGGCTGCTGGGCGAGAACCGTCTCTACCTCGCCCAGTTCGATCCGCAGGCCGCGAAGCTTGATCTGGTGGTCCTTCCGTCCGAGAATTTCAAGGAAGCCGTCAGGCATCCACCGTCCGTAATCGCCGGACTTGTAGATGCGGTCATCCCGATAGGGGATGAAGCGCTCCTCCGTCATCTCCGGCAGTTCGTTGTATCCCAGGCCGACGCCCCAGCCGCCGATCCACACCTCGCCCACCAGGCCGGCGGGCAGCAGATTTCCATCGGTGTCAACAATGTATTCCCCGACGCCGGGCGTGGGCCGGCCGAGGGAAACCGCTTCGTCATCTGCCAGATCATGCTCGTTGCAGGAAATGGTGACCTCTGAGGGTCCGTAGATGTTAAACTGATGCGGAACAAGTTCCTTGAGCGTGGTCATCAGCTTCTCCGGATACTTTTCCCCGCCGCAGATCGTCATCTTCACCTGCCGCTTCAGCACCTCGCAGAAGATTTCCGAGTTCAGCAAAGCCTGCATCCGGGAAGGCGTTCCGCTGATGACGTCTGCCTTCGTCTCTGTTATTCTCTCTGCCAGCAAATCCGGATCGTTGCACTCCGCCTCGTTGGCGAAATACAGCGTCATGCCGTGGCTCAGTGCAAGGCCGTATTCCATGACGGAGACGTCGAAGGACAGCGTCGTGATGGCGCAGTAGACCGTGCAGTTTGCCCGCAGCGTATTGATCATTTCTTTCCCCGGCATATCCGCAAAATAGTGCGCAACGTTTCGGTGCGTCAGCATGACGCCCTTCGGCCGGCCGGTGGAACCGGAGGTATAGATCATATAAGAGATGTTCTCCGGCCTCAGGTCCACACGCGGCTTCATGCTGTCGGTCTCCCGGAGAAGCTCTTCGATGTCAACCGCCGGTTTGCCCGCAAAGCGGGGCAGCATCTCACTGTCGGTGATGACAAACTGCGCCTGCGAATCCTCGATGACCATGTTGACCCGCTCAGCCGGATATGCCGGGTCAAAGGGAATATAGCCCAGGCCGGCCTTGCTGGCGCCGAAGAAGGCGATCAGCGCACGTGAGGTGCGCGGCAGCAGTACAAGCGCCTTTCCGCCGGGTTTCGCGCCCCGGCGGATCAGGGCGTTCGCCACTCTGTCCGTTATGGTGTCAAACTCCCGGTAGGTAAGGCTCCCGTCCTTTGCGATCACCGCGGTCCTGTCGGGATACCGGGCTGCCATTTTCTCCATCGGTGTAAAGAAGAAGGTGTCGTCCGGAATTTCAACCGTTTCCTCTTCTCTGCTGAGCTGCAGCACAAGCTTTTCTTCCGCCTCATCCAGCAGAGAGACACCCCGAAGCGGCTTTGTCCCATCTTCAGCAAAGCGCGCAACCACAACCGCAAGGAACCGGCCGATCTTCTCCGCAAGCTCACGCGAGTACTTCGCATCGTCATATTCGATTTCGATGGCCGGCGCGTCCCCGTCATCCACGATGCGGATGAACATCGGGAACTTCAGCAGGTCCGCCTCGCCTTCCTCCACGCCGGTCAAACCCGGAATTTCAGAGCGCTGAACAATCCCGCGCTGATAGGCGTACATCAGCTGCACCGAAAAGCCCCACTGTGAGGCAACTGCAGCAAAGGGATAATTCTCGTGCGCAATCGCCTGCCGGTAATCTTCCGCCGTGTTCCGGATATAATCGTCGATATTTCCCCTGGAAAGCACAGATGACAGCGGCAGCGTGTTGACAAACATGCCGTAGGTATCAGAGAAGCGGACATCTGAGCGCCCCGAAGAGATGGTGGACAGGTAAACGCTGTCCGAATTTGTCAGTCTTGCGGCCGTATAATACAGCGCACTGAGGAAGAATGCCGCCTCTGACACGCCGGTGCGGCCGACAGCCCGTTCCACATCCGCCTGGGAAACCGGCGTGCGCACAATGGATGCTTTTCCCGCCTGTTCCGTTTTCGGCAGATCCGGCGTGATCTGGGTCGGGGATTCATAGTTCTCAAAGAGCGCAGCAAAATAACTGTCGTACTCCTTCGCGCCATCCCCGCTCATCATCGCCTGCTGCGCCCGGGTAAAGTCGGCATAGTCCGCGGTCTCCTCCTGGACCTGCTGCCCTGAGAGTGCGTTCTTCAAATCCCGCAGGAAAAGGTCCATCGTGAAACCATCGAAAATCAGATGGTGAAAGTCCGCGTGCAGGCAGACTCGCTTCTTCGTCCGCGTGACAGCAAAGGAAAACAGCGGTCCGCGATTCAGACGGAACGCGTGAATAAACTCGCTCCGGAATTTCTGTTCCTCTTCCTCTGTCATCTCATGGACAGGAATCGCCACATCGTCTGTCTCATTGGCAACTGCCATCACCTTGCTGTCCACCATGTCAAAATGCACATGTGCCGAGGGGTGCGCCTTCATGACCAGGCGAACCGCCCGGATGAGTGCCTCAGGGTCCGTCTCCGGTGTGAAGCACAGGGTCACCGGCATGTTGTATGCCATATTCTCCGGGTTCTTCACACATTCCATATAGACGCCCATTTGGGCAGCACTGAGGGGAACCGGCTCCTGAAAGCCGATTCTTCGCTCCTTCTCTTCCGCTTTCTTTCCGCTTCCCTCGCCTTTCATCCAGGCGGACAGAATCCGGTTTTCAATATCCAGCAGACTGGCTCCTCTAAACTCCGATGTGGGGATGTTGACACCAAACTGCTTGTACAGCAGCGCAGAAAAACGGATGACGCCGATGCTTGTCAGCCCGGTCTGATCCAATGGCACAGTAAGCGAAAGCTTTCCGCTTCCGGTGATTTCCGCGACCGCCGCTTTCAGTTTTTCTTCCAGAACGTTGTCCGCGCGGCTTTCATCTTCCGCAGTCTCCGCGCCGCGTTCCGGCTTCGGCAGCGCCTTCCGGTTGACCTTCTGGTTCTGGTTCAGGGGAATCGCATCGATCTGCATTGTCACTGCCGGGATCATGTAGGCAGGTTTCTGTCCGCCGATAAAGCGGTTCAGCCCGTCGACATCCACCTTTCCATCCGACACCACGTAGGCAGCGATGAACTTTTCGCCTGTCGCCTCGTCCTCAAATGCCTGAACGGTGGCGTCGGATATTCCCGGAAACTCACGGATCACCTTCTCGACTTCCGAAAGCTCAATACGGTATCCCCGCACCTTCACCTGGCTATCGCCCCGACCCAGGAAATCATATGTTCCATCGGGAAGCAGACGAACCCTGTCGCCGGTGCGGTAAACCCGGTCATAGTCCTGTTCACTGCAGAAGGGATTGGGGATGAAGGCCTTCTCCGTCGCCTCCGGGCGGTTCAGATAGCCTCTCCCGACGCCCCGGCCTGCCACCAGCAGCTCTCCGGGAACCAAGGGGGGCAGCCGACGCAGCCCCTCGTCCACCACATACAGCTTGTGGTTGCGCACAGCCGGTCCGATGGGAACCCGATCGTACAGTTTTTTCACCGCCATGCCGGTAACATAAACCGTTGTCTCCGTCGGTCCGTAATGGTTGCAGAACTCCGGGCCCTTCTCCCGTGGTTCCACAGGCACCAGCTTTTCTCCGCCCACGACAAGATACCGAAGCGTCTTCACCTCCGCCAGGCTGTAGAACTGGCGTCCCACCTGGGTGGTAAAGACAGCATGGGTGATCTCCATCCGGTTAAACCATTCCTCCAGCGCCGGCAGATCGAGCCGGATGTCTTCCTCGACGATATACAGGGCGGCGCCGCTGGTGAGCGTCGGGTAGATGTCCATCAGGCACGCGTCAAAGCCATAGGACGCATACGCCGCAACCCTGGCGTTCCCGTCCAGCCCGAATTTTTCACGGTTCATGGCGCAGAAATTTGCAAGGTTCCGATGCTCCAGCATCACTCCCTTGGGCACACCGGTGGTTCCGGAGGTGTAAAGCAGGATAAACAGGTCCTCCGGTGCGGGATGGCCGCTAAGCTTTTCACAGGCCGGAAGCATGGGGATTTCCTTCGTCAGAAGCACCTTCCCCCTGTATTCCGCCACCCTGTCCAGAAGTGACTCGTCGGCGATCAGCAGTCTGCAGTCCGCATCCTTCATCATGAAATTCAGCCGTTCAGAAGGATAGTTGGGGTCCAGCGGCTGATAGGCCGCGCCGGCCTTCAGCACACCGAGGGACGCAATTGCCATATACTCGCAGCGCGGAATCAGGACGGAAACCACATCCCCCTTCCCGATGCCCTCGCTGCGAAGACGGCCTGCAATCCGTTCGGAGATTTCATCCGTCTGCCGATAAGTATAGCTCCTGTCCCGGAAGACGACTGCCGTCCGTTCCGGATCGCTTTCCACCGCCTGCCGAAACAGGGAGACCACGTCCGTAACGGGGTAGGGTGCCTCCGTTTCATTCCAGGCGTCCATCTCGCTCTGCGTCCCGACTGTCGTCAGCGGAATCCCGCACAGCTTCTGTCCTTCTGACAGGCCCGCAACGATTGCGCCGTAGACCTCCGCCATGCGCCGAACCGTGTCCTCGCGGAATTTTTCTGCCGCGTACTCAAAGCGCAGGCAGTAATCCCCGTCCTGCTCTTTCGAAATGTGCAGGGTCAGCGATGCCATGGACTCCTCCGGGGTCAGAAATTCCATGGGAACGTGTCGTCCGTCCATCTCCACACCGGAGAACATCATGCCATGATATACGAAGCAGTTGTCCGGGCGGACCCCGTATTCTCCCATCAGGCCCGCTAAATCTGCGCCGTCGTGTCCCATCAGCGTGTGGAAGCGTTCCTGAACGTCCTTTACAAAGTCCCTGCCGGTGCAGCTGTCGTCCACGCGCAGGAATACCGGCAGGCTATGCACCATCATGCCCACCGTCCCTGCCAGCGCCGGGTCATGCCGTCCGTTCTCTCCGGCAAAGAAGAGAATCTCCTTCTGCCCGCAGAACATCCTCAGCAGGTATGCGTATGCCGCCATGAAGAGGCTGCCCTCCGTGAGGCCATCCACAGCAAGGCCGTCCGCAAGGTCCGCCTTCGTCCCCTGCCTGACTTCAGAAAGGCTCGTGATATAGACGCCGGCTTTCCCCTTCTTCTCCTCCAGGGACGGGTCGTCGTCCGTCCAGAGTGTGGTCTCGCCATCCACCTCGTCCAGCATCTTTCGGAACACTTCCGTGTCCGCTTTTTCCTGCTCCGGATGCTCTGCCTCATAAAGCGCCAGAGCAAAACTGCTGAGCTCTTCTCCCTGCGCCTCTCCGCCGTTGTATGCGGCGGCAATGCCTTGAGAAAGCAGGGACAGGGATGTGCCGTCCGCGACGATATGGTGCACGCAGCAGACCAGATAAAGCCCCTCCGGCGTGTGGAAAAGCTTTGCCCGGCAGAGCGGTCCCTCTTCCAGTGCAAAGGGCGCGCTCAGTTCCCGTGCGACGGATTCCCGATCCCGCTGATCGGTCTCTCCTTCCTCCACTGCAATCCCATTGTTATTCAGCGGCACCAGACTCGGCACTCCGTCCACATTCCGTGCGGCAGTGTTCAGGACGGGATACCGGTTCAGCGTCACCTCGGCCGCACGCAGAAGTCTTCCTGCATCCGGCGCCGTCTCTTCAGGCAGGAACAGTCCAAAGGTGTTGTTATAGGCGGTCTCCCGTCCGGGCATCTGCCCGTCCAGGTATACGCTCATCTGCGCCTTTGTCAGAGGATAACTCGCAGCCTCGCGGCCACGGTATTCCGTCAGCGCCGAAGCGGCGTCTCCCTTTTCGGCAAGTGCCCGGGGCGTGGTGGCTTCAAAGAGGTCCCGCGAAGTCCGTTCGATGCCCGCTTTGCGCAGCTCTTTCTGCAGGATAATCAGCTTGATGGAGTCGCCGCCCAGCAAGAAGAAATCGTCGTCCAGGCCGATCTCCCTGATCCCCAGCGTGTTCTCGTATGCCGCTGTGATCTTCCTCTGCCGTTCGTTTTCCGGTGCTGCATATGCCGCCCGGCGGCGTACCGTCTCCGGGCGGGGCAGCGCGCCGCGGTCCAGCTTCCCGTTCGCGTTGACAGGGAATTTCTCCAACCGGATGAATGCCGCGGGAATCATGTATTCCGGCAGGCTGCTTTTCAGTGTTTCCCGGATTCCCTTTTCATCCCAGTTTTCGCCGCCGATATAATAAGCTGCCAGCATAACCTGCCCGCCGGCGTCTGTGAAATCCCGTACCACCGCGTCCCGTACGCCGTCCAGGCGCCGGATCTCCGCCTCGATCTCCCCGGGTTCCACGCGCTGGCCGTTGATTTTCACCATCCAGTCCTTCCGGTTCAGGTATACAAAGTTTCCGTCCGGCAGTCTCTTTCCAAGGTCGCCTGTGTGCAGCAGGGTTTCATACCCGTCTTCTGAACGGAAGGGATTGGGGACAAACGTGGCAGCGCTCTGCTCCGGTTTGTTCAGGTATTCCCGTCCCAGGTGTCCCGCCACGCAGATTTCGCCCTCGTCTGCCCTCTTTCCCTCCTCGTCAAGCAGGTAAAGCTGTACCCCGCACAGGGGCTTCCCGATCGGGGTGTTGTCATAGCAGCGTCTGACCTCAAAGCGTGTGACGGCAGAAAGTGTCTCTGTCATTCCGTAGCAGTTTACAAGCAGGAATCCCTTCGGTTCAATCCCCGTGAGGCGCTCGCTCCCGGTGAACACCGTGCGCAGACTGCTTCCTTTTTTCCGAAAATAGCGGAGCACCTTCGGTGGGATATACAGCACCGTGATCCCCTGCTCATCAATAAAGGATGCCAGTCCCTCCGGATCAGCGCGCAGTGCATCCGGTACAATCACGGTCGTAACCCCGTGAGCAAGGCAGGAAAGGCCACCCGCGCCAACAATGAAAAACAGCGGCGCGTTGAACCCGAACACATCTTCTTCCCGGAACGCCAGTACTTCGCCATGACGGCGCACAAATTCTCTCAGGCTAAGGTAGTCATGCACAACGCCCTTGGGGCTTCCGGTCGACCCGGACGTGTAGGCGATCAGAGCGCGGTCTTCGGGAGCACGCTCCACGGCTTTCTGCAGCGGCTCCTCCGCCTCCGCCTCCTGAAGGAACGCATCGTCCACCAGGATTTTCGCCCCGCAGTCCTCCCGGATCGTGTCGACCCGCTTCTGCGGATAATGGGTCGCCAGAGGCACATAAGCGCCTCCGGCCATGAGGATCCCCAGCATCGCCTCAATATATCCGATTCCCCGGGAAGCGGTGATGAGGACTGCATCACCCGGCTCCAGTCCCTCCCGAATCAGTTTTGCTGCAATCCGGCGTGCCTGCCTGTCAACCTCCTGAAAGCTGGCTTCCCTGCCGGCAAGGGGGTCGCGGATTGCCGCACGCTCGGGATGAAGCCGAACCTGTTCCTCAAACAGACGAATCATGTGCTGTTCCTTCTTTCCATATTCTATAAGCTCGCTACCAGATCTTGGGAGATTAACAAGCAAAAATAATCAGGCAAGAGCCCTTTTTCTTAGTAAAATATCGCGAAACCAATTCCTCACTTTTATGATGCTTTCGGTTTTCTGCGCATCACGCTTGGGATGCGCCGGGGACGGTTGTGTGCACAGCCGCCCCCGGTGCTCCCGGGCGGAGGTTTTGAATACGCAGGGCGCGTGCAGAGCGGTCTGCCTTCCTCAAGATTATGTTAACCAGGCAGAACCCGGATAAACTACTGGAGAACCGTCTTTCTGTACCTGCCTGTTCCATAAAGCCGGCATTTTGGTACATCGCAAAAAACATGAAGTGGGGCTGTCACAGTCACTGCTTCATGTTTTATTTACAAGGAATTGCTTATTTATTGATTATAACAGAAGCGTTCCAAAATGTCTACATTCCGAATCAGTATTCTGTGCCCATGTGCCAAATCGTCT
>JAEEGF010505291.1_pt1 | contig 12919 bp, 10 predicted proteins | sample 9134171 | NCBI WGS metagenome assembly JAEEGF01 (sample SAMN16246542, study PRJNA631951) | gut metagenome | biome: gut microbiome; feature: rumen; material: AP-attached | host: Bos | place: Iran: Karaj | collected 2018-10 | reverse complement strand
TGTGTTAAGCCTGTCGCTAGCGTTCATCCTGAGCCAGGATCAAACTCTTCGTTGTTATATCTTGTCTTTTTTCTTTTTCTCGTTGAAAGACGCAACGCCTAGTCCGGTCTCCCCGGCCCTCTCGTTATTGGACGCTTATCGTGGAACTTGACGGGAGTTTTCACTCCCTGTTCTCTTGTACTACCTGATGCACCCCTGCTGGTATTCACCAAAAACAGGGGGCAACCTGTCAGAATTGCAAGCATGTCAATGAGCTTTTTTAAGCTACTGTTTCGGGTATATTTTCCCGAAAAGCGGTGCAAAGTTACGGCTTTTCCCGAAACCTCCAAAATTTTTCCGCACTTTTTTTGATTTTTTCTTTCAAAAAAAATGCGGAAAAAATTAATTTTATTGTGTATCAGGCACTTAAAAAATCAAGAAAAAATTCGATTTTTTTGCTCTGTCACCAATCTTGATCAATCCACTTTGTGCAGGTCGTGCCCCATGCGGGTTTTCTTGGTGTGCATATAATACATATTATAAGGATTAGGCGAGATTTCGATGGGCACATTTTCCACCACTTCCAGGCCATAGCTCTCGAGCCCCACGCGCTTCACGGGATTGTTGGTCATGAGCCGCATCTTCGACACGCCCAGCACACGCAGAATGTTGGCGCCCACGCCATAGTCGCGCTCATCGGGCTTGAAACCGAGATGCACATTGGCGTCGACAGTGTCATAACCATTCTCTTGCAACTTATAGGCTTTGATTTTATTCATGAGTCCAATGCCACGGCCCTCTTGATTCATATACACGAGCACACCCTTGCCCGCCTTCTCAATCATCTGCATGGCAAGGTGCAACTGCTCGCCGCACTCGCAACGCATCGAACCGAAGATGTCGCCAGTGGCGCACGACGAGTGCACGCGCACCAATATGGGTTCATCTTTTTCCCACTCGCCCTTGATGAGAGCAATGTGCTCCAGTCCGTTGTTGATCTGGCGGAACGGGATAAGCTTGAAGTGACCGTACTGCGTAGGGAGGTCAACCTCATCGCCCACTTCCACCACCTGCTCGGTACGCAGACGGTAGGCAATGAGATCTTTGATCGAGATAAGGGGGAATCCGAATTTGTCGGCAACCTTCCTCAACTGAGGCAAACGTGCCATGGTGCCATCGGGGTTGATAATCTCGATGAGCGCAGCGGCCGGATACAGCCCGGCCAGACGAGCAAGGTCGACCGATGCCTCGGTGTGTCCGGCACGGGCCAGCACGCCCTTGTCGTTAGCGCGCAACGGATTCACATGACCAGGGCGTCCCAAATCCGAAGGTTTCAGGTCGGGATTGGCAAGTGCCCTGATGGTGAATGCACGGTCGTGCATCGACACGCCAGTTGTGCAACCCTCGAGCAAGTCGACAGTAACAGTGAATGGAGTGCCCAGCATCGAGGTATTGTCCTCTACCTGCATATTGAGTTCCAGTTCATGACAGCGCTGCGAGGTGATGGGTGCACACAGCACGCCCCTGCCCTCACGCATCATGAAGTTAACATGTTCTTCGGTAATTTTCTCGGCGGCTATGATGAAGTCGCCTTCGTTTTCACGGTCTTCGTCGTCAACTACAATCACAAAGCCGCCATTCTTGATTTGTTCAATGGCTTCTTCAACTGAGTTTAACTTGATTTCTTGAGAATTCATTTTTCTATTATTCTTTAATTTTATTGTCCTTTATTTAAGAGTTCAATCAGCTCGTCGCTCACCTTGATGGCCGTCGACACATCGTTACGCAAGTTATGCTGGTGGCGTGTGCCTATTATATAAATAGGTATTGACAAGGGCAAGAGCACCGCCAGAGCCATGCCTAACTTGGGATAGTTGGTGATGTGATAAGTGAGCAACTGGCGCACCACAGGATAGTCCATCGCCTTGTTGAGCACAATCTTTTCTCGAGAATTAGAGAGATATTCAACGGTGTCATCGATTGTTGACGAGAGTGTACGCAAGCGCTGCTTGTCGAAACCATTCTTGAAATAGTCGAGGAACGACTTCCGCGACGGATAGGCCTGCAAGAACTCGTTGCACTGGGCCTTTACATTCTCGATGTGAGCGATGGCGGTGGCACGGTCGAGCTCATCGATAATCACCTCCTTCATCGTGAGCGAACGGGTCTGATGCACGCCAAACAGTCGCCTGAAGAAGTTGAGATATGTATCAGGATTAAACACTGCCGAGTCGTTCACAGCCTTGTAGGTTAAGAAGATACCCAGCGGCAAGAGGACTGCAGAACTGAGCCAAATACCCTGCCACACAGGCCAGTGGCCATCGCGAGCCAATTTATAGCCCGAGTTATCTATCATATAATATATGATGAAGAGAATGACCGACACAACCACAGGAGTTCCTAAGCCGCCCTTGCGTATGATAGCACCTAGCGGAGCTCCGATGAAGAAGAAAATGAGGCAGGCCAACGACAAGGTAAACTTCTTCTGCAACTCAATCTGATGCCTACGCAACGCCTGCGCATCTTCCTGAGCAACAAACGACTTGAAGTTATACTCCTGTTGGGCCGATGCGGCTATCATGGCAGCACGCGACGAGATACTGGCTTTTTCTGAAACAGTGAGCACATCAAAAATCGAATCAACATTGAGCGGAGCCTTCACCTGCATGGGCTTGACAGCAACCGTCACAGGCTTACCATCGCGATACTCCGTGCGCGAGGTCGTAACACCTAGTACAGGAACACGTTTCATCTCACTGGCAAGTATGGTGCCCGCCGAGTCGATTCTCACCTGCAACGAGTCGATTGAATGTCGCAACTCAGTGTAATTTTTGCCGATATACTGCGACTTAAGTCCCTCATCGTCAATTTTGGTGAATGTGGCATCATAAGGAATGAGTATCTCCTTGTCATGGAACGATTCACGCCTGAACATCTCCTTGCCAAATTGAGAGTTTCCTCCCTGCTTCACATCTTCATACCAGTTACCGCGGTACAGTTCCAGCACCAGATGTTTTTGGTCGCTGGTCATGCTCAGCTTGCCCGAATCGGCAGCCACCACTCGCGGATAGGTCGACGCCTTCGACACATCGTAGAGCAGAATCTTATAGAGCATGTCGGTCTCCTTGTTCTTCTTTTTCACATACACGTTGTAGCCAGGAATCTGATTATTGATGGCACCTTCCATGATGTCGAGTGTGAGCGACTTCTGCCTTGCCGAAAACAGCAACTGCCACATCCTCACCTGAGTCTGCGGCAACACATCGTTCTGAAAGAAAAATGCTCCAACCGATATGGCCGAAACAAGTATGATGAGCGGCTTCATGGCTCGCATCAGCGAGATGCCAGATGCCTTCATGGCGGTGAGCTCCACATGCTCGCCCAGATTGCCGAAGGTCATAAGCGATGCCAGCAAGATGGCCAGTGGCAACGCAAGCGGCACCGTTGTAAGGGCGGCATAAAAGAAGAGTTCACCCAGCACATCAATGTCCAGGCCCTTACCAACCAGGTCATTAATATGCTTAAACAAGAACTGCATCATAAGTATAAAAAGACAGATGAAGAACGTCATCAGAAACTGAGGAATGAACGTCTTCAGCATAAACAGATATAGTCTTTTTATCTTGAGCATCTCTCTTCGTGCATTGAAATATCGCACAAAATTAGCAATAAAACTGGTGTTGAAATACTATTTTTGAAAAAAGTAGTGTTTTTTCTTGAACTATGTGCCTTTTTTTAACTAATTTTGCGATATAAAAAACCAACACTATCAACACAACCCTTTTTATGGAACCATTATTTGAAAAACTAAGGAATGAGGCTGCCGCCAACAAGCAGCGCATCATTCTCCCCGAGAGTTTTGAACCCCGTACACTCACTGCCGCCGACCGTTTTCTGGAAGAAGGACTGGCCGACATCGTATTGCTCGGTAATCCCGACAAAGTTCAGGCTGAAGCTCAGAAGCTGGGTCTCAAGAACATAGGCAAAGCCACCTTCATCGACCCCGACGACGAAGCCGTGAACAAGAAATATGGCGAACTCTTCTATGAGCTGCGCAAGAACAAAGGCATCACCATGGAGCAGGCTTGCGCCACTGCCAAGAACCCGCTCTACCTGGGCTGCCTCATCATCAAGAACGGCGATGCCGACGGTCAGGTGGCTGGTGCCCTCAACACCACCGGCAATGTGCTGCGCGCCGCCTTCCAGGTGCTCAAGACTGCCCCTGGCATTAAGGTGGTTTCGGGTGCATTCATCATGCTCCTGCCCGAGAGTGCCAAGCAATATGGCGACAACGGCATCCTGGTGCTTGCCGACTGCGCCGTGATGCCCTTCCCCAAGGCCGACGAACTGGCTCAGATTGCCGTGTGCACCGCCAAGACCGCGCACGACCTGGGTGGCATCAAGGAACCCAAGGTGGCTATGCTCAGCTTCTCGACCAAGGGCAGTGCCAAACACGAGAATGTGGACAAGGTTATCGAGGCAACACGACTCGCCAAGGAAATGGCTCCCGACCTCGCTATCGATGGCGAACTCCAGGCCGATGCAGCACTGGTGCCCAGCGTAGGTGCCACCAAGGCACCCGGCAGTGAGATTGCCGGCAAAGCCAATGTGCTTGTATTCCCCGACCTGGGTGTGGGTAACATCGCTTACAAGCTCATCCAGCGTCTGGCTGGCGCTACCGCCGTAGGTCCCGTACTTCAGGGACTCGCCGCTCCCGTCAACGACCTGTCGCGCGGATGCTCGGCCGACGACATCTACAAGACCTTGCTGCTCACTTGCAACCAGGCCATTAACCGTAACAACTAACACATTTATCTAAACATACTTAACACACTCATTTATGAACATTCTCGTTTTGAATTGCGGCAGTAGTTCCGTAAAATACAAACTCATCGAAATCAAGTCTAACACCGTGCTCGCCGAGGGTGGCGTGGAGAAAATCGGTCTGCCCGACGCCTTCATCAAACTGAAATTTGACGATGGCTCCAAGAAGACCATCGACCTGGGCCTCACCGACCACACCGGCTCCATCAAGAGCATTCTCGAGTGCCTCACCGACCCCGAAGTGGGCTGCATCAAGAGCTTCGACGAAATCGACGCTGTGGGTCACCGCGTGGTGCATGGTGGCGAGAAATTCAATAAGAGCGTGCTCATCACCGACGAGGTGAAGGCTATGATCAAGGAGTGCTACGGCATTGCTCCGCTGCACAACCCCGTGAACATGGCTGGCATCGAGGCCATCGACGCAATCCTGCCCAATGTGCCCCAGGTGGGCGTGTTCGACACCGCCTTCCACCAGAGCATGCCCAAGAGCGCATTTCTCTATCCCCTGCCCATGAAGTATTATGAGCAAGACCATGTGCGCCGCTACGGTTTCCACGGCACCAGCCACCGCTTTGTGTCGCGCCGCGTGTGCGAAATGCTTGGCACCGACTGGAAAGACAAGAAGATTATCTCTTGCCACATTGGCAACGGCGCCAGCATCACAGCCATTCGCAATGGCGAGAGCATCGACACCTCGATGGGCCTCACTCCCACCGAAGGCCTCATGATGGGCACTCGCAGTGGCGATGTCGACCCGGGCGCTCTGCTCTTCCTCATGGAGAAGTACAACATGACTGCCAAGGACATGCTCGCCGTCATCAACAAGCAGAGCGGCGTGCTGGGCATCACCGGCATCTCAAGCGATATGCGTGAGATTTGCGACGAGATCGACAAGGGCAACCCCATTGCACAACTCGCCATGGACATGTATGAGCTGCGCATCCTCAAGTACATCGGCGCTTACGCTGCCGAACTCAACGGCGTCGATATCATCGCATTCACCGGAGGCGTTGGCGAGAACCAGACTCCCACCCGTCGCAACATTTGCCGCAACCTCAGCTACCTGGGCGTGAAGATCGACGAGGAACTCAACGACAAGCTCTGGCGTGGCAAGGAAGGCGAAATCAGCACCCCCGACAGCAAGGTGAAAGTGGTAGTGGTCATGACCGACGAAGAGTACATGATTGCCCACGACACCGAGGCCATCATCGAGGGCCGCGAACCCTAATCCACATCTCACTGATCCAAACTCTATTGAGTCAACAACAAGCATTAATAACAGGCGAGAAGAATCAACCATATTCTTCTCGCCTTTATCTTTTCATTCACAACTGATATAAATCAAGATTATAACGCTTGAATCGCTCTAAAAAATTGGCATTTTGGGCGCAAAACGACAAAATATTTTTTCACTGCAAGAAATATGACAAAAACACTGTTTATCCCATGATTTTCATCACATTTTTTGGATTCGTTAAACAAATAATTTCAGTTTATCATTTTAGTGCCAAGTTTTGTAAAATCAGCATGTTCGGCATCAAAAAAAGCATTACGGAAATTTATACTTAAATATTTTGCCAATCGGAAAATAATGCCTACTTTTGACACATTATAAAACAACTATTTGCGTGAAATCGGCCGATTTCAGCTTCGACCATGAACGCTAACGACTTTAACAAACTTATACACAACGCTTTAAAACCAAACAGTTCTAAACATTATGGAGATTAAAAATGCTTCGGCCGGAACACTTGAGTCCGGCGACATCTTGATTCAGATTGGTCCCTCCGAGCAAGCCGGTGTTCAAATCAATTTGAAGAGCACTGTTGCTTACCAGTTTGGAGAGCAAATCAAGAAGGTTATCAGCCAGACGCTGAACGACCTTGGAGTGACAAATGTGGAGGTGAACGCTACCGACAAGGGTGCGCTCGACTGCACCATCAAAGCTCGCGTCACCGCCGCCGCCGTGCGCGCCACTGGCAAAGATGTGTGGGCATAATTAACGGATTATTTACACTACTTAATTCAAAAACTCTATGCAACGATTAAGAAGAACCATGATGTTCGTACCGGGTAATAATCCGGCAATGATGCAAGACGCTTTCATCTACGGGCCTGACTCAATCATGCTCGACCTGGAAGACTCGGTAACCATGACCGAAAAAGACGCAGCCCGACTGCTCGTTCACAATGCCTTGAAAACTATCGACTACGGCGACACCGAAATGGTAGTCCGCGTCAATCCCCTCAACACCCCTTATGGCAAGAAAGACGTTGAGGCCGTGGTGAAAGCCGGCGTTCATGTGATTCGCATGCCTAAGACCGAAACTGCCGACGAGATTCGCGAACTCGAAGCCGAAATCGAGAAGGTTGAAACCGAACTCGGTTGCGTAGGCCGCACTCAAATCATGGCCGCTATCGAGAGCACCCTGGGCGTGATCAACGCTTACCAGATTGCTACTGCCTCGAAGCGCATGATGGGTATTGCCCTGGGTGCCGAAGACTATTGCGCCAACCTCAAGGCTCAGCGCACTCCCGAGGGCATGGAGCTGCTCCAGGCACGCCAGACCATCGTTGTCGCTGCTCGCGCTGCCGGCATCGACGCACTCGACACTGTATATTCAAACCTCAACGATATGGAAACCTTCCGCAAGGAGGTTGAACTCATCAAAACCCTCGGTTTCGACGGCAAATCGATCATCAACCCCCGTCAAATCGAAATCGTCAACGAAGTCTTCGCTCCCACCGAGAAAGCCATCGAGAAAGCCAAGACAATCATCGCCGCTATCAAGGAAGCTGAGAAACGCGGCTCGGGCGTCATCGCCGTCAACGGCAAAATGGTTGACCGCCCTGTAGTGATTAGAGCACAACGTACCATCGACCTGGCTATCGCGTCGGGCATTCTTACACAGGAGGAATTATCATGAGCAATCTTAAAGATAGAGCAGCTATGATCGAAGCCGCAGCTGCCGGCATGGGTAAACCCGTTTACAAAGAAACTAACGAGAGCAAGGTCACCACTCCCCGCTGGGAATATCAGACCGTTCGCTCTAAAGTCACAACCCTCGAAGAAGCCATCAAGGGCTCAGGCCTGAAAGACGGCATGACCATCTCCTTCCACCACCACTTCCGCGGTGGAGACAAAGTCGTCAACCTGGTAGTGGACAAACTTGCCGAGATGGGCTTCAAAGACCTTAAACTCGCAGCCTCCAGCCTCTCAGACGTCCACGCCCCGCTTATCGAACACATCAAATCCGGCGTCATCACCGGAATCAGCACCTCCGGCCTTCGCGGCGAGCTCGCAAACGCCATCTCCCACGGCCTGCTTAAGGAACCGGTAGTCTTCCGGTCCCACGGCGGACGCGGCAGCGCAATCGCCAGCGGGCAGCTCCATATCGACGTCGCCTTCCTCGGCGCCTCATCCTGCGACGAGCTCGGAAACGCCTCCGGCTGCCCCCGCTCCGAAAACGCAAAGTCAATCTGCGGTTCGCTCGGATATGCCCTGCCGGACGCCCAGTACGCAGACCACGTAGTAGTCCTTACAGACGATCTGGTCGCCTACCCCAACGTTCCGATGTCTATCAAAGCCAGCCAGGTAGAGTCCGTAGTAGTCGTAGAATCCGTAGGCGACAGCTCGAAGATTTCCTCGGGCGCAATCCGCGATTCGAAGAATCCCCGCGACATACTCCTTGCTAAGCAGGCGGCGAAAGTCATCATCAACAGCGGCTATTTCAAGGACGGTTTTTCTATCCAGACCGGTACTGGCGGCGCCTCGCTTGCGGCCGTCAAATACATACGCGAGAGTATGATTCAGCAGGGCATCAAAGCCTCGTTCGCCCTCGGCGGAATTACCGCCCATATGGTCAAGCTCCACGAAGAGGGCCTGATCGACAAACTCATCGACGTCCAGTCATTCGATAAGGTCGCGGCCGAATCTATCGCCAGCGACCAGTCCCACCAGGAAGTCTCGGCAGTAGACTATGCCAGCGCCGATCATCTCGGCTCGGCCGTCCACGCCCTGGATATCGTTATCCTCTCGGCCCTCGAGGTGGACGTGAACTTCAACGTCAACGTCCTTGTAGGCTCAGACGGCATCATCCGCGGCGCTATCGGAGGCCATCCGGACACGGCCGAAGACAGCGCGCTGTCGATAATCGTTTGCCCGCTGCTGCGCGGTAGAATCCCGTGCGTGGTGCCGAAGGTCACCACCCTCATCACCCCGGGTAAGGGAGTGGATGTTGTCGTGACCGAATACGGTATAGCCGTGAACCCAGGCCGGCCGGAGATTGCCGAAAGGCTGGCGGCCGCAGGGCTCAAGATCGTGGACATAAAGGATCTGGCCGCTAAGGCTAGTTCGATAATTGGTCAGCCCGATCCCCTACCCTTCGGAGAGAAGGTAGTCGGAATCGTGATGGACCGCCACGGTAAAGTGCTTGACGAGATCCATAATATAGTCGAGTGATAAGCCTCGAACAACTGTTGGAGAGCCGGGAAAGGCGTGTTCAGCATCAACAAGAGATGTTGCAGGCCTTCCCCGGCTGCTCTTTGATATGTCTTACTGTCCAGCTTCCCGGGCCTGAGAAGCGCAACCGCGAATCGCTGATTATCGGGGGCGCCGGGCTTGGGGCTCTGCTAAATGTATTCGGAAGCGTCCTTCGCCACATCCACGTCCGCGACCTCGAAACAGGCTATGAAGCTTACTTGCTCGTGCCTCTTCCTGCAATTGAGGTAAAGAAGCGTTGCTGCAAGATCGAGGATACTCACCCGTTGGGAAGGTTGATGGACATCGATGTCCTCTCTGATCAGGTCGGGGATCTTGAGCCCCTTTCCCGCGCGGATATAGGCCTTGAGCCCAGGCGTTGCCTGCTCTGCGCGAACGAAGCCAGATACTGTATGAGGGCGAAGACACACACCAAAGAGGAACTGCTCGAAAAGATAAGTCAGATGGTGTTGGCTTATTCAGAGTAATTGATTAGATTTGTATCGTATTTCATAAGTGGGTCATACCGGGAGTATTGGGAAGCCTGCAAAAATGGAAACTATCGCAGAACAGGAAATACAGGAGATACCGCTTACATCTCCTTTCTTTCGCGCAAAAGTAGCGCGTTTTCTCGAGGACAACGGTCTCCGGCCGGAAGTCCTTGTTTCTTATTATACGATCCAGTCTCCTTCCGGTGAAATCCTCGCCGGGGCGGGCCTGGACGGCGATATAATAAAGTGTGTCGCGGTTTCCAGCGCCCTTCGCTCAGAAGGCCTTCTGACTCCCCTTCTCTCGCACGTTATTTCCGAAGCGGCCGCCAAGGGCATTCTCAATCTCAAGGTATTTACCAAGCCCGAATATCGAGCCATTTTCGAAAGCCTTGGATTCAAGTTACTGGCATCTGCTCCGCTTGCCATCCTGATGGAAAACGGCCGCGGACTCGAAGAATACTGCTCGTATCTTCGTAAGCACCAGGCTCCCGGGGTTATTATAATGAACGCAAACCCCTTTACTCTGGGGCACAGATATCTGATTAGTCAGGCCCTCAATAATTTTGCAACGCCCTGGCCCTACAGTATATCTTCCAAGTCGAAGAATCTCGCGATTATTCCCGTCCGTGAAGACGTCTCAATGTTTAGCTACGAGGAACGCCGCGAGATGATCCTGAAGGGAGCAGACGAAGATGCAGATGTACTGGAAGGATCAGCTTACCAGATTTCGGCCGCGACCTTCCCCACTTACTTTTTGAAAGACCTTTCCGAAGCATCCGAGACGCAGATGCGTCTGGACATAGATCTCTTCGGACGTCATATAGCTCCTGCGCTAGGCGCATCCATCCGTTTTGTGGGCGCAGAACCATCAGATCCGCTTACGGCGCGTTATAATAAGCTGATGAAGGAGTTGCTCCCCCGCTACAAGGTGATGGTAGTGGAACTGCCCCGGGCGACAGACCACGGAAAGCCCATAAGCGCGGCGCGGGTGCGCGAGGCGCTGGAGGGCGGCGACTTTGAGTCGGCGGCGGCGTTGACGCCGGCCTCGACTCACCCCTACCTTCTCGCAGCCCTCGCCGAGCGCGCCCTCCTCGCGGAACTGAATGCGCCGCTAAAGCCCGGTCTGGTAGGACCGGATGGTTCTGGAGCACATTCCGATATGGATTATGAGCTGATGCTCAGAAGCATCCGCGCCCTGAGGCCATACTGGTCGCAGATTGCTGAGGCGGCGGGTGCAGACCAGCTCCGCTCGCTAGGCATCGCCGCAGAAGAGGCGATGCTCGCCGCGACCGGCGGAGTCAACACCCACCGCGGCGCCATCTTCGCCCTCGGCCTCGCCCTGAACGCCCGCGCAGACAGCAGCAGAATCTCCGCGCTCGCGGAGCAGATCTGCGCCGGGAACCGCAGCCTTGGCGCCAGACAAATGGCTCTGGACGGCTATAAGCCGCTTTTCGAAGACTGGCTGCCATACTACAGAAGCCTTGAGGGCGACGAACTTCAGGTTCAGAAGACCCTGCTCAGGATAATGTCTACGCTCGATGATACCTGCATCATCCACCGGGTAGGCTCTGAACGCGCGCAGGAAGTGAAAGCCGAAGCCTCCAGTACGTCAGACCTTAAAGAGCTGTGCGCCCGGTACGCTTCGGAACGCATTTCCCCGGGAGGCGCAGCCGACATGCTTGCATTGACAATTTTTATCAACTCAATACTAAAAACCAATTAACTTATCATGGTAGAACTTATCGAACACGGTGTTTACCTTCTGGACGGCAAGACCCTCGCAGAAACCGCTCCTCTGTCTCCCGACGAGGCCCGCGAAAACACCATCGCCTACGGAATTCTCAGAAGTCACGACGTAGACGGATCCAAGGGCAAAAAACTCCGCATCAGATTCGATGCGATGGCATCCCACGACATTACTTACGTAGGAATCATCCAAACTGCCCGCGCCAGCGGACTGGACACTTTCCCTATTCCCTACGCTATGACAAACTGCCACAACTCGCTCTGCGCGGTTGGCGGTACGATCAACGAAGACGACCACGTCTTCGGTCTTAGCGCCGCAAAGAAATATGGCGGAATCTATGTCCCTGCAAACCAGGCGGTTATACACCAGTACGTAAGGGAGAAACTCGCCGGCTGCGGCCGTATGGTCCTCGGTTCCGACTCCCACACCCGCTATGGTTCCCTCGGCTGTATGGGTGTTGGCGAAGGCGGCGGTGAGCTCGTAAAACAGCTCCTCAAGAACACCTGGGACATCAATGCTCCTGAGGTCGTTCTCGTCTGGCTCGAAGGAAAGCCCAAACACGGCGTAGGTCCCCACGACGTAGCTATCAGCCTCGTCAAGGCAGTCTTCGAGTCAGGGTTTGTGAAGAACAAGGTTCTCGAATTCGCAGGCCCCGGAGTCAAGGAACTCCCCGTAGATTTCCGTAACGGAATCGACGTAATGACTACCGAAACTACCTGCCTCAGCTCTATCTGGATTACAGACGAGAAGGTCGAAGAACACTACAAGATGCACGAGCGTCCCGAGGCTTACAAGAAGCTCGAGCCCGGAAAGGTCGCTTACTACGACAGTATGATCCGCATCGATCTCTCCAGCCAGGAATGTATGATCGCCCTCCCCTTCCACCCCTCAAACGCTTACACTATCCACGAGCTTCAGGCTAACCCCGAGGCTATCCTGAAGGCAGTCGAGGAAGATACCCGCAAGCGCTTCGGCGACAAGGTCAGCGTAGATCTCGTCTCAAAGATCAAGAACGGAAAGGTAGTAGCAGACCAGGCTCTTATCGCTGGCTGCTCCGGAGGAACCTACGACAACCTCTCCGAGGCCGCATCAATCCTCAAGGGCAAGACTATCGGAAACGACTACTTTACGATGAGCTGCTACCCTCAGTCTACCCCCGTTTATCTCGCAACTACCCGCAACCACATCGCAGAGGAACTCCTCGAAGCCGGCGTAGTCATCAAGCCCGCATTCTGCGGCCCTTGCTTCGGCGCCGGCGACGTACCCGCCAACAACGGGTTCTCCATCCGCCACACTACCCGCAACTTCCCCAACCGCGAAGGCTCCAAGCCCGGCCAGGGACAGATTTCGCTCGTCTCGCTGATGGACGCACGTTCGATCGCTGCTACAGCAGCCAAC
>JAEEGF010704013.1_pt1 | contig 12920 bp, 14 predicted proteins | sample 9134171 | NCBI WGS metagenome assembly JAEEGF01 (sample SAMN16246542, study PRJNA631951) | gut metagenome | biome: gut microbiome; feature: rumen; material: AP-attached | host: Bos | place: Iran: Karaj | collected 2018-10 | reverse complement strand
GCCTTTCTGGGATGATACCTTCCCGTATATGCGTATCCCACTATTTCGTCATTGCATATCGCAACAAGATAAGGATATGACTGAAGAGTTTTTTCGATACGGGTCCTGAATTCGTCCGCAGCCGGCACAACATACTCAAATGTTATGGCAGTATCTTTAACGAACGGAGCATATATACTCACCAATGCAGACGCATCATCTGAAGATGCAATACGAAGAATCAGATCATCCATGTCTTTTGTCTGTCAGAATAATTTTATTAAAACGGATTTTTTTCTACTATTGGTTTTCCGTCAGCACCCAGCAGGGGAGTTATTCCTGCGCCGTAGCCCGCTTTCCAAAGAAGATAATGCACGCCTGTTTCACTATCGACCATTATCAGTTTAAGACCATCATCCTGTAAAGAATTGCCTTCTCTGAATACCCTCTTGAATCTCTTTTCACCAGCCATGATTACTCTCCTTTTCACCAATATTTTGTAATTATAAATCACAGTCCAACAGTAATTATAATGCTATAATCTGTTTACACTTAAAACTGAAACCGGGAGAAGAATGTGGAAGTTTCTGTTTCATATGATGAAGGTTTTGAAAACTGTGTAGCAGAAGAAATACTGATCAGAATCGCAACGACCGCTCTGAAACACGAAAACGCAGAAGATGCTGAGATGAGCATCCTCATGACCGGTCAGGAATATATACTGGAACTCAACAACGAATACCTTCATGCCGATCATGACACTGATGTCCTTTCATTTGCCATGCAGGAAAATGAAGAGGGAATGGACTTTGTTGTTCCAGACGACGGCATCAGACATATCGGCGAAGTAGTCATCTCATATCCGCAGGCAGAGATACAGGCAAAGGAACACGGACACTCAGCCATGAAGGAAACAGCCATCCTGTTGGTTCATGGAACGCTGCACCTTCTCGGATATGATCATGACATAGAAGAACGCAAGACAGTAATGTGGAAACACACCGACGATATCATTGAAGAACTAAAGGATATTTTTGAATAAATGAAAGTATTGGGCATATGCGGAAGTCCGAGAAAGGAAGGCAACAGTTCCTCTCTTCTGGCGGAAGCACTCAGAGGCTGTGAAGCCAGCGGGGCAGAAACAAAGACCATTCATGTCATAGACCTGAATATCAGCCCCTGCATACATTGCGACAGCTGCCTGAAAACAGGAAAGTGCATATACCATGATGATATGGATATCCTTCTCAAAGAGATGGATGAAGCTGATCTGATCTTCATTTCATCGCCTCTGCATTTTGCCAATGTTTCATCACAGCTGAAGACCGTCATCGACAGAATGCAGGTGCTATGGGCAACCAAATATGTCCTTAAGCAGCCCTATCTTTCCGAAAAGAAACGTTCTGCAGTATTCATTACCACTGCATCAAGATACGGGGATGATCTGTTCGATGGATCCATTGCCACGATCAAAGATTTCCTGAGATGCGGAAACATAAAACTGGCCATGACTTTCTCATGCCCCAGTGTAGAAAATGTCGGCGATGTCCAGCAGTTCCCGATAATCATGAAACGCTGCTTTGAAACAGGAAAAGCATTAGCTGACATAAAGGATAATTAGCCTAAAATTTCCCGGCAAAACAAATACTCTCACTCAAACGTCATACAAAAAGTCGTGTTTGTCTAGATTTGTATTCAAAAAAGCGGCACTTATTGATACAATATTCGGAAACTGTACAAAATGCTAGTCTGGTGGGAGGCATTTAAGAAGCATGGCTGGACCATTAAACTTCGGTATTATTACTGCAGCTGTTCTGGTTGTTATTTATTCAACCAATATACGATGGCGAAGACTGCCTGTAACACGTTCAAGATATTTTTATGGTTTTATTATTACGGAAATGGTCACACTGGCCATAGATGCAATGGCCGGTTCTGCATCTGCTAATTTCACAAGCTACTCAGTCGGTTTTCTTTATTTTATAAATACTCTCTATTTTGTATTCAGCTTTTTCAGAAGTTATATGTTTCTCGGATATACGTTTGCCGCACTCAAGATCGTCAGCCCCAGGACAGAAAAAAGAAGTTACATTTTCCGCGGTCTTTATATAATTGTTTCGCTGATAGCAATATCATCTTTTTTCACCGGTGCATTGTTCACAATTGACCCTCAGACCGGATACCATGCCGGAAGTCTTTTCTGGATAAACAGAGCATGGAGTTATACCATCGTTATCACAGGTATTGGCGGCACAATAATAAAACATAAAGAGCTGTCAAAATATGAATTGTTCAGCATGTTCATGGCATACGGAATGCTGGTTCTGGGATACACTGTCAGATTCCTTGTTCCTCACACAATCTCCATGAACCAGTTTTTCATGCTGGCAACACTTATCATGTATATTGCGCTGGAAAATCAAAGCATTTATCTCGAACCCCGTACAGAAACTTTCCTGTATTCTTCGTTCCACCACGTGATACATGACCGTCTGATCACAAACAGGAAATCCTGGTTATGTGCAATTGTTATACACAATTATCTCGAAATGAGACAGGTTTACAGCGGGAAAACAATCGATCTTGCCTTTTCACAAATAGGGGATTTCCTGAATAAGACATTCCCGAAACTGACACCTTTCTATGCACAAAGCGGTAAATTTGTTCTCCTCGGTCCCCAGAACACCAATGTTAATTATGTTCAAAGCACTATCATGGAAAGATTTGCACAGCCATGGAACGTAATGAATACCAGTGTTTATTTCGATGTCATTTACTGCGAAACCGATCCGACTCTTCAGTTTGGAAAAACAGATGAAGCTGTAGAAAGTATGCATTACCTTCTGCAACAGGCAGAAAAAAGCAATGTACTGGATCATATACTGCTTGATGACAGTATGAAGAATAAGATCGCTCGTGAATTTTCCGTCAGAAAAGCCCTCAACAAAGCCATAGAAAACAATCAGATAAAAGTATTTTTCCAGCCTATTATTTCGACTGCAACCAGAAAGCCCATTGCTGCTGAAGCACTGGCAAGAATAGAGAATGAAGAACTGGGCCTTATTCCACCAGGGGAATTCATTCATATTGCCATACATGACGGTACCATCATTGATCTCGGAGATCAGATCCTCGACAAGGTCTGTAAGTTTATTTCTGAAAATGACTTGGACAGATTAGGCCTTCAATTCATCAACGTCAACCTTTCTCCTCTGCAATGTTTAAACCGTAATCTTCCGGACAATTTCAGAAAGATAATAAATAACTGGAATGTCTCGCCAAACAAGATCAGACTCGAAATAACAGAGGAAGCGTTGATCGAAGAAGCCGTCCTCAAAAAACAGATGACTGATCTGATAAATGTTGGTTTCTCTTTTGTCCTTGATGATTACGGAAGCGGATACGCCAACCAGTTCCAGCTGCGTGAATTTCCGTTCAAAGGCCTCAAACTTGATGCCAGGATCGTCTGGGCACATTTCAACAAACCCGACAAGCTGCTCCCCAACATGGTTGCGACTATGTCTAAACTCGGAGTTCTGATCACAGCTGAGGGCGTCGAAACAAAAGAAATGTCAGATGCTCTGTGTGAAATGGGATGCAATTATCTTCAGGGATACTATTATTCAAAACCCGTACCTGCTGATAAGTTCCTGGATTACATCAGAAAAACAAATAATACGGATCAGTCTTAACTGCGTACTGTCTAGACGATTTCTTTTACGCTGGAGAAAGTCCATGCTTTAAGATTGAGTTCAATGACCTGGGCACCGCAGTACTCGCAGACTTTTGCGCCATAACCTTTCAGAGGCGCTCCGCAGTTAGGACAGTTCATGGCGACAGTTCCATCCAGATCGTTTTCAGCTATATCCCTATCCTGGATATATATAAGATCAGTGTTGAATTTTGATTGTTCAACAAGATTTTCGCTGCCTTTTATTACTTTTCCGTCTGCATTCTTTACGGTGTGAAAGTACTCTATTGAAGACTGGAAAGTAACTATGCATCTGCCGGAAGTCTTGCGGTAATCGGCAATTTCGGTCTGATGGATACGAACCCTTGAAAATCTCTCGGTCAGGTTCTCATTTTTGAGTGCTTCTATATGGTTTCTGAGTGCATTCTTCAGTTCACTGTTTCCTTCGGACAGAACAGATGCATTTTTCTCACTGATTGCCCTCAGATAAGAATAGAGAACATTTTCAGCTCTTCCTTTCATCTCATTTAGATCGAAATCGGGAAAATCTCTGACTATCGCAGGCAGGACAAGTCTGGTCATTGAGGATACAGATCTGGGGGTATCTGCCTGTTCCTGGTGGAATTCCGAAATGGCATCCTTAACATCATTGATGCGGACATCCTGTCCGGTCATTTTCTTGACAGCATGTCTGATCCTCAGGAAAACAACTCCAGCAATTATTAAAGTTGCAATAATAACTCCACCTGCCACGGCAAGAAGTATAAGCCCTGTATTCATTGTTATACCTGTATCCTTATCAATCGGTTTTAGTAATTATACAAAAACACAATTACCATAGAAATAATGATTATCAGCGCAGCTCTTGTTACTATATTTTCATTAGTATTTTCTGCAATTTCCTGTAACTGTTCAATCATTGCTTTAATTAAAAAATCAAACAAATGGGTTATACTTTGTTCAGGAGCAAAATTATGGAATCTAAGTATCTTATCGACTACAAATATCTGAGAATACAGGGCAAAGAGCTTGCCTCGACCACGATGCAGGGGAAAGGTGTTTTCTCCATGGTCTGGAAGCTAATCTATGATGACAAGATGGAAGAAGAGGATGCGGAACTATACAAAGAAATCGATGCTTGGTTTGCTGAGAATCTGCCTTTTCCGGAACCTTGTATGAATAAAGAAAAAGTCATCTGCTATTTCAAGACTGAAAATTCTGATGAAATGCTGAAGATGATACGTCCGTCTTTATGGCTTCTTGAGAAGTATAACCACCCTTATTTCGTGATCTTTACAAATACTCCGGGCGAAATAATCTATGAAGATCAGTATCAAGTCGTTGTAAAAGCAGAGGATCCGATAATCGAGCAGATTCCTGAAGACTTCAAGACCTACGACCCCGACACTCTTCCCGATGACGTCAAAAAAATGATGGATAACAAATAGATTCAAAGCTGCCACAGGGATCTTTATTAAAAAAAGTATGGCGTCTGGTGCCGTAGTGCACTTATAATACTGTATCGTTATTTGACTGGGGAAATAGATGGCCAGAGGATTAAGCGGTCCCGGAAGAGAATATCTGACTGAAGAAGAACAAAAAAACGCCCCTAAAATCACCAAGGCACTTCTGAAAAGGGTATTTTCCTATCTGAAACCTTACTGGAAACAGCTTGTTCTTGTTATTCTTTGCCTGCTCATTTCCACATCTCTAAGTCTCCTTCCGACGATCCTCACAGGTAAGATCATCGATGACGGTATCATCGGACGAAACCTTAAGATCCTTATTATCCTGATCTTGATGTCATTCGGTGTGACTCTTTTGTCCAATCTTATCGGTGTAGCCCAGGAATATCTGAATTCATGGATATCCCAGCATATTACCTTTGATATGCGAAACCAGATGTATGCCCATTTGCAGTCAATGTCCCAGAGGTTCTTCACGACCAACAACCAGGGCGATATCATCACACGAATGACAAGCGATATCGAAGGTGTTAAAACAGTAATATCAAGCACCTTCACAAGCATCCTTTCAAACTCGATCTCGCTTATAGTTGCACTTGTCGCCATGTTCCAGAAGAACTGGATAATGGCCTTGGTAGGACTTCTCTGTGTGCCTCTCTTTGTTATCCCTACAAGAGCTGCCGGAAAGACAAGATGGACGCTTACCCGTCAGGCTCAGGAATACAACGATAACATCAACGGCATTCTGAACGAAACACTGTCTGTTTCCGGACAGCTGCTGGTTAAACTCTTTACCAAGGAAAAAGAAGAATACCAGAAATACAGCGATGCCAACGAAAAAATGATGAAGCTGAATCTGAAGGAATCCATGGCCGGCCGATGGTTCCGTGTTGCAATAAGCACATTCTCATCCATCGGACCTATGCTTCTTTATCTGGCCGGCGGTATCCTTATCATGAACTATGACAGCACTCTTTCTGTCGGTGACATCACCGTTATGGTCGCTCTGCTTGGAAGGATGTATATGCCGGTCAACAGGCTGCTCAACTTCCATGTCGAATGGGTACGTTCGATGGCACTCTTCACCCGTATCTTCGACTATTTTGATATGAAACCCGAGATCACCAACTGCAAGGATCCTCTGGTACCTGCTGTCAGCCATGGTGAAGTCGAATTTAGAAATGTTCATTTCCACTACAGTCCGGAACGTGAAATTCTGAAGGGAATCAGTTTCCACCTTGAACCCGGGCACAGTATAGCAATAGTCGGACCTTCCGGCGCAGGAAAAAGTACTCTTGTGAACCTTGTTCCAAGGCTTTATGACGTAACCGGAGGAGAAGTTCTGTTCGATGGAAATGACGTCAGAAAACTCGATGTAGAGTATCTCAGAGACCAGATAGGCATAGTCACACAGGATACATATCTATTCAACGGAACTATCCGCGAGAATCTGCTTTATGCCAGACCAGATGCAACCGAGGATGAACTGATCGACGCCTGCAGGAAAGCCAATATCTATGACTTTATATCCAGTCAGGAGAAAGGTCTGGACACAGTTGTCGGCAACCGCGGACTCAAACTTTCAGGTGGTGAAAAACAGCGGGTATCGATTGCCAGAGTACTGCTTAAAGATCCTGCACTGATGATCTTTGATGAAGCTACCTCATCTCTTGATTCGATATCAGAAGCCAAGATCCAGGATGCTATCGATCCTCTTATCAAGTCCCGAACAAGCATACTCATTGCCCATCGTCTTTCCACTATCCTTGCTGCAGATGAGATCCTTGTTGTTAAGAACGGAGAGGTCGTAGAACGGGGACAACATAAAGACCTGATCACAAAAGGCGGAGTTTACACCGAGCTTTATAATACTCAGTTCGGCAAGGACCCTGAGAAAAATAACAACAATCCTCCGGTCAAAGCCAAATAAAATCCGACTGTCTCTCTGAATGATTTCCTTTGTATAATTGAATGCAAATGATAATCACTCAGATTCTGTACATACTTCTTCAGTGCACATGGGGTCTGCCCCAGACCCTGGCAGGATTCTGTTACTTTCTGATAAACATCAGACACCCTCATCATTTCTTTCACGGATCAGTCGTCACAGAAGTGTATGGCAACATGTGTGTCTCACTGGGAATGTTTGTATTCGTAGCCTCAGACAGAGGCCCGATAGATAGAACCGCAGACGGAATGCCTGACAACAGCCTTTTCAGAAGACTGATGGTCCATGAATACGGCCACACGATCCAATCGATCATACTGGGCCCTCTCTATCTGTTCATAATCGGAATTCCATCTGCGATATGGTGCAATCTGTCTTATTTCCAGAAACAAAGGGCAGAAAATAATAAATCATATTATTCGTTCTATACAGAAAACCACGCCAATAAACTCGGGGAGAAAGTGACCGGGGAAAAGTCTATGGGCACGCTGTAATAAAGATATCTTTCTTACGCATAAAGAATGCCTTATAATCTTACCTGATTACACATACGAGGGGGTTTTGTATGAAACCGCTTATCATAATCAATCCTATTGCCGGCAACAGAACCACCGGTTTCAATTGGCTAAAGATTAAAGAGATCCTTGATGAAAACAAATATGATTATGATCATGTATTCACAGAGTACCCGAAACATGCTTCTGAGATCGCCTGCAATGAAGTTAAGAACGGTCGTACGTCCATCATTGCACTCGGCGGAGACGGGACATACAGTGAAGTCGTAAACGGCATGATGAATGCCGGTTCTGAAAACGATCTCTGTATCGGAGTAATAGCTTCAGGAACAGGCAACGATTTCATACGATCGGCCAAGATCCCCAATGATTTTGAAGAGAACTGCCGAAGGATTCTCAAACCGCACTATGTTCCCATCGATGTAGGGAAGATCGAATATTTAAAAGACGGTGTAAAAGAAAAATACTATTTCCTTAATGCATGCGGAATGGGTTTCGATGCAGAAATAATAAATGACGTTCAGAAAGATATAGACAAAAAGAAAAAACACAGCGGCAGCGGAACAATGCCTTTTGTTAAGAGTCTCCTTAAAGTCCTGCCGTCATTTAAACCCTTCAACGTATCTCTGAAAATCGACAAAGGTCAACCAAAGCCAATGAAGATTATGACCGTTGTGGTCGCAAACGGTGCATACTTCGGAGGCGGAATGAAGATAGCTCCCGACGCAGATATACGGGACAATCTTTTCGATGTTGTGGCAATAAAGGAAATCGGAAAAGCGCGCCTGTTACGTGTATTCCCCAAGATATATAAGGGCAAACATGTAAACGAACCCGAAGTAAAGCAATACATGGGCACCAGGATCGAACTGAACGGACCTGACTATGCGACCGTCCAGGCTGACGGAGAAGTAGTCTGCAAAGGGTCCATCGTTGTCACGGTTGAAAAGAGTGCGCTTAAAATGATGTTCTAGGTATTTTCGTTCTGATAGATACCCGAATACAGTTTATTGCCGATACTGTCCAGTTTAATAAAGACGAGCTGCATTATACGTGCGTTTTTCTTCAGTCTAATTCCGTTCGGATTGCTGACAAGCAGCAGGCTTTCACTTCTGCCTGAATATCCTGCATCCCAGACTGCCGTCTGAAGACTTGCTCCGCAGCGAAGAAGAGTAGAACGTGTTTTGCCTAAAGCCATTACATCCTTGGGAATATTGACGATCTCATTGAATCTCACAGAATATGCTCCCGGGAGCAAATGAATATATCCATCCTCTGCAAATGGGATCTGTTCCTGTTTTGATACCCGTCTCTCACTGTTATTGAAATCGACCTGTCCGGCATCCAGAATCATTGAGACTGACTGAAGAGTCATATCCACACCATTCGGCTGCAGCTGTGTGTCAAAATCCACGCAATCGACAAGGATAGGTCTTTCCCCGATCATGAGTTTTCTTATGTCTTTATCAGCAAGTACGCCCATATCTTTCTCCGTTACAACGCTTGATAAGGCTATTTTACATTATTCAGGCGATAAATTATTCATACTGATTCTTGAAGAATGAAGCATCATTTTTTATAATGACATAACAATGCTTCACGTTGGAACAGATATTATTGAGATAGCAAGAATAAGCAACGCCATCAACAAATTGGGGGATGGCTTTCTTAATCGTATCTATACATCTCAGGAATTAGAGTTTTTCCGATTGAAACCTCCGTCACTGGCCGCACGTTTCGCAGGCAAGGAAGCTGTTTTCAAAGCACTGGATTCCGATGTCCTTTACTTCAAGGAAATAGAAATCCTGATGGATTCCAAGGGAAGACCTGTAGTCAATCTTTATGGAAAAACAAAAGAATACGCAGACTCAATGGGAATCAAAGAAATTGATCTCAGCCTAAGCCACACGAGAGAATACGCAGTTGCATGCGCAGTATGCCAATAAAGCAGTTTTCTGTATAATCTAAAATACTTTAACGGAGGAATGACCTATGTCAGGACATAATAAATGGAGCTCCATTAAACATCAGAAAGGAATTGCTGATGCAAAAAGGGGCCAGCTTTTTACAAAGTTATCAAGAGAAATCATCTTAGCTGTTAAACAGGGCGGCGGAAACCCTGACGGCAATGCCAGATTACGACTTGCCATTCAAAAAGCAAAAGACGCCAGTATGCCCAACGACAACATCAAGCGATGTATCGACAAGGGTCTCGGTGCAGGCGAAAGCGCCAACATGTTTGAAGCGGTATTTGAAGGGTACGGACCCGGTGGAGTCGCAGTCATGATCGAAGTCCTCGGCGACAACCGTAACCGTGCAGTCCAGGAGATTCGAAGCACACTCAGCAGAGCTGGCGGCAATCTCGGTGAAAACGGAAGCGTTTCATGGAAATTCAACCAGCATGGTATCATCACGATCGAGAGCGAAGGCCTGAATGAAGATGATGTCATGATGCAGGCTCTTGATGCAGGAGCTGAAGATTTCACAAACAACGGAGATACTTATGATATCGTCACTGCACCTGCTGATCTTGAAACTGTTCGAACAGCTCTTGAAGGTGCCGGTATCAAAGTCGATTCAGCTGAAGTAAACCTTGTTCCCACCAACTATGTATCTCTTGATGAAAAGACTGCCATCCAGGTACTTAAGCTTATCGACAAGCTTGAGGAAATGGATGATGTACAGAACGTTTACACTGACGCCGAGTTCACCGATGAAATAATGGAGAAATACGAGTCTCTTTAATCATGAGAGTACTTGGGGTTGATCCCGGAACCATATCATGCGGATATGGAATCGTTGATGACAGAACAGGTGACCAGAAAGCAGTCACCTACGGTGCTATTAAATGCAAGCAGAGCGCTCCCATGGGGGAGCGCCTTTTGCTTATCTACAATACGCTCGATGAGCTCATCACCGAGCATAAGCCCGATGCCATGGCAGTCGAAAGTCCGTTCGTGGGACAGAATGCCAAAACCGCAATAGCCATCGGCAAGGCACAGGCAGTAGTTTTGCTTCTCGCCGCAAAACATAAAATTGAATGTGTTGAATATCCTCCCAGGATCATAAAACGTGTTGTTTCAAATTACGGCGGAGCAGATAAGACTCAGATGCAGAGAATGGTAAAAATGCTTCTTAATCTTGATAAGATACCTGAACCAAATGACGCAGCGGATGCTCTTGCCATAGCCATGACTCATTTTCAGGAAACACAGATTTCCAGGCTCAATGATCAAATCAGATGATCAGACATGCATCTCCGAAAGAATAGAACCTGTATCGCTCTCTGATCGCTTCAGAGTAGGCATTCTTTATCAGTTCCTGACCTGCAAAAGCGCTGACCAGCATTATCAGTGATGACTTGGGCAGATGGAAATTGGTCTGCATAACATCAACCGCCTTGAATTCAAAACCAGGCAGAATAAAGGTGTCCACCCATCCGGAGAATGGATCGACGACTCTGTTTACACTATGATGTGCAGCATGTTCCACCAGTCTGACAGAAGTAGTTCCCACACATATGACTCTGCGTCCTTCTTCCTTGGCTGACGATATCTTGTCTGCGGCTTCCTCACTGATCTGTCCGTACTCCATATGGATATGGTGCTGTGTAGGATCCTCTTCTGTAAAAGGCCTGAAGGTATCAAGTCCCACATGCAGAGTTGTAAATACAGTATCTATGCCCATATTACGGATCTTATCAAGGAGTTCAGGAGTGTAGTGCAGTCCTGCAGTAGGTGCCGCAACGCTTCCGTAATCATGTGAATATACAGTCTGATAGCGTTCCCCGTTTGCCAGGGGAGTATGGATATACGGCGGAAGAGGCATATGTCCCAGTGTATATATCTGTTTTTCATCCGAAAGTCTGACTTTTTTACGTCCTTCCTCAAATGATTCCACGATCTCACAGGTAACTCCCTTACCGCCTTCCAGATCGATGACTGTACCTTCTTTCAGTCTTTTTGCAGGTCTGACTAACGCTTCCCATAGGTTCAGCTCATATCTTTTCAGAAGAAGAACTTCACAGCTGGCTCCGGTACCGCGTTTGGTCCCATACAGACGGGCAGGGATAACACGCGAATCGTTCATGACGAGAAGATCTCCCGGAACGAGATAATTGATAATTTCATAGAAATGACGGTGGGTCAATCCACCGGTCTTACGGTCGATCACCAGCAGACGGGATTGATCCCTCGGCTCAATAGGAGTCTGGGCTATAAGCTCTTCAGGAAGATCATAATCAAAATCACTGGTTTTCATAACAGTTAAATATTTTATTTAATAATATATTTTTATACAAAATCCCATTATTTTGTGCCTTAAGTCACTTTGACTAACTATATGTAGTATTGTAAAATGCACCCATCACTATCATTAAAGGAGAGTAACATGCTTTCTGAAACACAATCCTCAGTCAAAACCATCACCAGCATCGTTAAGAGAGACGGACGCTATGTTGACTATGACATTTCAAAAATTCAGCAAGCTATACATAAAGCTCTTGCGGCATCCGCCCATGAAGACCAAGGTGAAAGCCAGCAAATGGCCAAACAGGTTGAAGCCAAACTTATCGAAAAATTCGGTTCAACTCCTCCCGGAGTAGAAGATATCCAGGATATGGTCGAAGAAGTTCTGATGGACAATGGCTATGCCATGGTCTCCAAGAGATATATTCTTTACAGAGCAGAACGAACCAGAGTAAGAGAAATGAACACTTCTCTTATGAAGACCTTCAACGAAATCACATTCTCAGATGCAGAAGATAGTGATCTCAAGCGTGATAACGCCAATATCGACGGTGATACAGCCATGGGAACCATGCTTAAGTATGGTTCTGAAGCCGCCAAGGATTATTATGCCAAGTATGTTCTTACAGAAGAACAGAGACGTGCACACACCAGCGGTGATATCCACATCCACGACTTCGATTTCTACACTCTTACCGCTACATGCTGTCAGATCGATCTTTCAAAGCTTTTTGAAAACGGCTTCTCAACAGGACATGGTTTCCTGAGAACGCCCAATGACATTCAGAGCTATGCGGCACTTGCCTGTATTGCCATTCAGTCCAACCAGAATGACCAGCACGGCGGACAGAGCATCCCTGCATTCGATTATTTCATGGCTCCCGGCGTTGCCAAAACTTTCAAGAAAACATATGTAGATAATTTCCGAAAAGCTCTTGATCTTATCCGCCCTGATGTCAGCTTCACCGAAACCATCTTCTCTGATGCAGCAGATATCAGCGGATGTGTTCCCACCATTGATCTGTCCAAGAGATACGTTGATGCCCTGCGCACCATTGTAACCGGACTCGGAGT
>JAEEGF010527107.1_pt1 | contig 12920 bp, 12 predicted proteins | sample 9134171 | NCBI WGS metagenome assembly JAEEGF01 (sample SAMN16246542, study PRJNA631951) | gut metagenome | biome: gut microbiome; feature: rumen; material: AP-attached | host: Bos | place: Iran: Karaj | collected 2018-10 | reverse complement strand
AGTCGGGTAAGAATAATGTAAGCCTTATTAAGGGAGTTACGGGTTCCGGTAAGACCGAAGTCTATATGGAGATTATGGATGCAGTAATTCGTGACGGTAAGCAGGTAATCTTACTTATCCCTGAAATCGCGCTTACATATCAGACGTTGATTCGCTATTACAGACGTTTCGGCGAGAGAATTGCTGTACTTCATTCGAAGCTATCCGACGGAGAGCGATTTGACCAGATTTCCCGCGTGGAAAACGGCGAAGTGGATATAATGATTGGCCCAAGGAGTGCGCTTTTTACTCCGTTTAAGAATATAGGACTTATAGTAATAGATGAAGAGCATGAAGGTGCGTATAAAAGCGATCAGATTCCAAGGTATCATGCGATTCCGGTTGCCAGAGAGAGACTTCGTCAATCGGGCGGTATGCTTGTCTTAGGCTCCGCAACACCTTCATTAGAGAGCTTTTATAAGGCAAAACAAGGTGAATACAAGCTCTATGAGTTAAACGAGAGATTCTATAAGAACCCGTTGCCGGATGTTCATTTGATCGATATGAGAGAAGAACTTAGAAAAGGCAACGTATCGATATTCAGTGACAAACTCGATGAACTAATTAAAGACAGATTAAATAAAAGAGAACAGATTATGCTTTTCTTGAATCGCAGAGGATTGACCGGATTCGTAAGCTGCAGAAGCTGCGGATATGTGGTTAAATGTCCTAACTGCGATGTGTCGCTGACACTTCATACCAATAAGAAAATGGTATGTCATTACTGCGGATATGAGACTTCTGAAGTTAAGGTCTGTCCTTCATGCGGCTCAAAGTATATTGCGGGATTCAAGGTTGGAACCGAGAAGATAGAAGAGCTTATTCACAGCAAGTATCCGGAAGCCCGTGTACTTCGAATGGATGCGGATACAACCAAGGGAAAGAACGGGCACGAAGATATAGTTGCCGCGTTTATCAATAAAGAAGCGGACATACTGATCGGAACGCAGATGATAGTTAAGGGACATGATTTCCCTGATGTAACGCTTGTCGGAGTGCTTGCGGCAGATATGTCGCTATTTGCGAATGATTACGGAGCTGCTGAGAATACGTTCGAGCTTTTAACACAGGCTGCGGGAAGAGCGGGGCGTGGCGAGATACCGGGCGAGGTCGTTATTCAGACTTATAATCCGGATAACTTTGCGATTAAAGCCGCATCAGGTCATGACTACGAAGCATTCTATAACGAGGAGATAGTCTATAGGAAGCTTATGAAGTATCCGCCTGCAGGTAACTTATTAAGTATTATGATTACTGCAGACAGTGAAGAAAAGGCAGAGAGATTATCGAAAGATCTCGCAGATGTTATTAAGAGTAAGGACGACAAGAACATCGTTATCTTAGGTCCTGCGGATGCGACAATTAAGAAGATTAATAATGTATACCGTAAGGTTATATATGTTAAAGCTAAGGAATATGAGACACTTGTCTTATGGAAGAATATAATTGAAGACTATAGAAAGAAGACGGAATACAGAGACGGAAGCGTAGCTTTTGATTTCAATCCGTCAGGAAGCTTTTAGGAGGGTAAATATGGCAATAAGAACAATAAGAGTACTTGGTGATGAGATCTTAACCAAGAAGTGTCGCGAGATTACGGCAGTAACACCGAGAATAAGAGAGCTTGCAACCGATATGCTTGATACTATGTACGAGGCTAACGGTGTAGGTCTTGCGGGACCGCAGGTTGGAATATTGAAAAGAATCGTTGTAATCGATGTAGGCGAGGGGCCGATGGTACTTATCAATCCGGTTATACTTTCAAGTGATGGAGAGCAGATAGGTGAAGAAGGCTGCTTGAGCTATCCTGGTAAAGCAGGTACGGTTAAAAGACCTAATCATGTGATTGCAAAAGCATATGACCTTGATATGAAAGAATATACGATTGAGGGAGAGGGACTGCTTGCCCGTTGTATCTGTCATGAATTAGATCATCTCGACGGTCATATGTATGTAGAGCTTGCAGGCGATACAATTCACGATACCAATTATGATGTCGAAGAGTAGAAGGTAGATTAAATGAAGATTATATTTATGGGAACACCGGATTTTGCGGCATGCGCTTTAGAAAAGCTCGTTAATTCAAAGCACGAGATAGAGCTTGTCGTAACCAAGCCGGATTGCTACCGCGGTAAGAATAAGAGCCCTTATTCAGAGGTTAAGGAAGTTGCGTTAGAGCATAACCTTCCTATATATCAGCCGGAGAAGATTAAGGACCCTGAGGCGGTAAGTAAATTATATGAATATAAGCCTGATGTAATAGTGGTAATTGCATACGGACAGATGCTTTCGAATGATATTCTTACACTTCCTAACTACGGATGCGTTAATGTTCATGCTTCACTTCTTCCTAAGTACAGAGGCGCCGCACCTATTCAGTGGGCGGTTCTTAACGGAGACGAAGTAACCGGCGTAACAACAATGCGTATGGACGAAGGAATGGATACCGGCGATATCATAATGCAGGAAGAGTATCGTCTTGATCCTAAGGAAACTTCCGGAAGTTTATTCGATAAGCTGATGGAACTTGGCGGAGACCTTCTTCTTAAGACATTGGATGCACTTGAAGACGGAAGCGCGGTTTTTACCAAGCAGGATGAAGAGAAAGCTACCAAGACCCGTATGATACGCAAAGAAATGGGAGTTATTGATTTTAATAAAAGCGCCGACGAGCTTGCTTGGTTTGTTCGAGGCATGACACCTTGGCCGTCTGCTTATACAGGCTATAACGGTAAGAAGCTCAAATTATTCGATGTTGAGGCTATAGATACGTTAGACGGCTTTACAGCAGAACCGGGTAAGGTTGCAAAAGTCGAGAAAGATACGTTTTATGTAGGAACCGGTTCGGGATTTTTAAAAGTTATATCATTACAGCTTGAAGGAAAGCGTCTTATGGACGCGGGCGAATTCTTAAGAGGCAACAAAATAGAAGAGGGGGATATGTTCAATGCCAATGTTTAGTTATTTCGATCCGACTTATATACTTGTAATTATCGGTGCAGTTATATGTCTTATTGCACAGGCAAGAGTTAAGTCTACATTTAATACTTATTCAAAAGTTCTTTCAAAGAGCGGTATGACGGGAGCTCAGGCTGCTGAAAGAATGCTTCGTAATGCGGGAATCAGCGATGTCAGAATTGCTAAGGTTTCGGGCTCTTTGACAGATCACTATGACCCGAGAAATAAGACAGTATTCCTTTCTGAGCCTGTATATGACAAGACTTCCGTAGCAGCTGTAGGTGTTGCCTGCCATGAGTGCGGACATGCCATTCAGGATGCCGAAGGTTACAGTTTTATGAGATTCAGAGCAAGCCTTGTTCCGGTTGCCAATATAGGTTCAACACTTGCATGGCCTATAATCGTTATCGGTATTGTTATAGGCGGTATGAGCAACTTTGGAAGTATAGGATACTATGCAATTCAGCTTGGAATTATTCTTTTCGCACTTGCCGTATTATTCCAGATAGTAACGTTGCCTGTTGAATTAAATGCGTCAAACAGAGCTATGAAGGCAATTGAGACCTACGGAATACTGGGCGATGATGAGAGAAAACTTACGTATAAGGTATTAAAAGCTGCTGCATATACATATATCGCATCAGCAGCATCTTCGATATTACAGTTATTAAGACTCATCTTACTTTTTGGAGGAAAGAGACGTGACTAATGAGGTTTCGGCGCGTGAAATAGTCCTTGAAATGCTTCTTATGGTAACCAAGGAAGGTAAAAGCTCACATCTTGTGTTAAACGATGTGCTTTCAAAGTATGCTTATCTTCCGAAGAACGAAAGAAGTTTTATTAAGCGTCTCTTTATGGGAACGCTTGAGGATATGTATGAGCTTGATTATATCATTAATTATATATCAAGTACCCGTACAAATAAGATGAAGCCGATTATTCTTAACTTATTAAGAATGGCTGTATATCAGATATTCTATATGGACAGTGTTCCTGATAATGCCGCTGTTAACGAGGCTGTTAACTTAGCGGGAAAACGCGGCTTTAAGAACTTAAAAGGCTTTATGAACGGAGTACTTCGAAATATCATAAGAAAGAAAGATACGATAGAGTATCCTTCCCGTGATAACTTTGATGAGTTCATGGAAGTTAAGTATTCCATGCCAAGAGAGTTGATCAAGATCTTACTTAAGGACTATTCTAAGGATGAAATCGAAGAGATAGGCAAAGCATCCAAGGTTAAAAGGGATGTTGTTATAAGAGTCAATACAACCAAGATAAGCGTAGAAGATTATATGCTTAAACTTAAGGATGCCAAGGTTACTGCGAATCAAAGCGAAAAGTTTAAAGAAGCTTTAATCGTAAAAGATTTTGATATGATAGAGACACTTCCGGGATATGACGAAGGTGAATTCTATGTTCAGGATATATCCTCTATGGAAGCAATTGATGCAATAGGTCTTACTAAAGGATTAAACGTAGTCGATGTATGTGCGGCTCCTGGCGGTAAGTCGATCATGGCGGCTATTCTTATGGAGAATGAAGGAAACATAGTATCGAGAGACCTCTCTGAATATAAGATTGACAGAATACGCGAGAATGTTGAAAGAGTCGGACTTGATATAATTAAGCCCGAGGTACACGATGCGTTAAGTCTCGATACTTCTATGAAGGACAAAATGGATGTCGTCATCGCAGATCTTCCATGCTCAGGTATCGGTGTAATTGCCAAGAAACCTGATATTAAATATAATGTAAATTTAACGGGAATTGATGAATTATCCAAGTTACAGGAAAAGATTCTTGATACGGTTAAAAATTACGTTAAGAGTGGCGGAAAATTACTGTTCTCAACCTGCACAATTACAAAGGCTGAGAATGTGAACAATACGAAAGCTTTTCTTACTAAGAACCCTGAGTTTGAGCTTTTAAAGGAAAAGCAGATTATGCCTGGCAATGTACAGGATGGATTCTATTATGCTCTTATGAAACGCAAATAGGGAAATAATTAATTATGGATATAATTTCTTACACAAAAGAAGAACTGGAAAACTTAATAGTAGTGCTTGGTGATAAGAAGTATAGAGCCGGACAGATATATGAGTGGATTCATAAGAAGCATGTAACAAGTTATGATGAGATGCTTAATGTACCGAAGGCTTTGAAAGAGAAGCTTGCCGAAATTGCGCCTATGAACGCACCTGAGATTGTAACTTTTCAGGAGTCTAAGATTGATGGTACGAGAAAGTATCTCTATAAGTTATATGATGACTCCGTAATTGAATCTGTATTTATGCGCTATAAGCACGGTAACTCTGTGTGCATATCTTCTCAGGTAGGCTGCCGAATGGGCTGCAGATTCTGTGCATCAACCCTTGACGGTCTTATGAGAAACTTATCTGCGGGCGAGATGCTTATGCAGATATACGGTATTGAGAGAGACACAGGAGAACGCGTATCCAATGTTGTTGTTATGGGTACGGGCGAACCACTTGATAACTATGATAATTTAATCAAGTTTATCAAGATGCTTTCGGATGAGAGCGGAATCAACATAAGCCAGAGAAATATAACAGTATCTACCTGCGGTCTAGTGCCTAAGATAGACGAATTGGCAGATGAAGATTTACAGATAACGCTTGCATTGTCCCTTCATGCCTCCAATCAGGCGAAGCGCGAAGCACTTATGCCTATTGCTTTGAAGTATAACATCAATGATGTTGTCGATGCTTGCAAGAGATATTTTGACAAGACGGGAAGACGAATTTCGTTTGAGTATAGTTTAGTCAGCGGTCAGAATGATACGGCAGAAGATGCGGCAGAATTATCTCATCTTATTAAGGGGATTAACTGTCACGTTAACCTCATACCGGTCAATCCGATAAAAGAGCGTGACTACGTGGCTCCGGACCGTTCGGCGGTCATTGGTTTTAAAGAAAGACTTGAAAAAAATGGTATAAATGTTACTATTAGAAGGGAAATGGGCAGAGATATTGACGGTGCCTGTGGACAGCTTAGAAAGAAATATATGAGTAAAGTAGGTGAGGAAGATGAAGACTCACGCACTAACGGATAGGGGATTAGAGAGACCTGAAAACCAGGATTATTTGTTTACATCCGAGCTTTCAGTCGGTAATCTTCCGAATCTGTTTATTGTTGCGGACGGTATGGGTGGCCATGCCGGAGGTAAGCTTGCGTCTACAACCGCGACCAAGGCTTTCGTAAAGTCTGTACAGAAGTCGACGAGTGAAGACGTGAATGAAATTCTTACATGTGCCGTTACCAAGGCAAATGAAGAAGTAATTAAAAAAGCAAAAAAGTCGGAGCTTGAGGGAATGGGGACAACCCTTGTTGCTGCGACTGTCATAGAAGATAAGCTTTATGTTGCCAATGTCGGAGACAGCAGACTCTATGTTATAACGGCAGGTGAGATTAAGCAGGTTACGAAGGATCACTCTCTTGTTGAAGAGATGGTTCGTCTTGGCGAACTTGAGCCTTCCAAAGCCAGAACTCATGAGAAGAAGAATGTTATAACACGTGCAATCGGAGTTGCGGATGAGGTTAAAGCTGATATCTTCAAGGTTTCCCTTAAGGAAGAGCAGACAATTCTCTTATGTACCGATGGTCTTACCAATATGGTAACGGATGATGATATAAGAAAGATTGTCGTAACGGGACGAGATGTAATCGAGAAGGCAGAAAATCTTATTGGGGAAGCAAATAAGAATGGCGGAAAGGATAATATTACGGTTGTTCTTATTGAACCGTAATTGGGTATATAGATGTTAGAAGCAGGAACAATGATAGCGAATCGCTATAAGATTCTTAATAAGATCGGCGCCGGCGGAATGTCGGACGTATATAAGGCGGTAGATACGCTTATTGAGCGTGATGTTGCCATTAAGATTCTTAAGCAGGAATACAGCGAAGATGTTAATTTCCTTACCAAATTCCATACGGAAGCTAAGGCTGCGGGAGTATTGCAGAATCCTAATATCGTTAACGTATACGACGTAGGTTCCGAGAATAAGCTCCATTATATCGTTATGGAGTATGTTGAGGGTATTACTCTTAAGACTTATATAGAAAAGTGTGAGAGAATTTCGGTTAAGGAATCCCTTGCAATTGCAATCCAGGTGGCTAACGGAATAAGAGCTGCTCATAATAAGGGCATTATTCACCGTGACATTAAGCCTCAGAACATTATGGTTTCCATTGACGGTAAGGCTAAGGTTACGGATTTCGGTATCGCAAGAGCAACAACAAGCAATACCATAAGCTCCGATGTTATGGGTTCTGTTCATTATACATCACCTGAACAGGCAAGAAACGGCTTTGTTGATGCAAAGTCTGATATATACTCATTCGGTATCGTAATGTATGAGATGGTTACGGGCAGAGTTCCGTTTGACGGTGATTCTGCGGTATCCGTTGCTTTACAGCATCTTCAGGAGGAGATTATCCGTCCGTCAGCTTATGTGGAAGACCTTCCTGTAAGCCTTGAGAAGATTATACTAAAGTGTACCCAGAAGAGTCCTGACAGAAGATATCACAATATGGACGAGCTTTTGGAAGACCTTAAACGTGCAGCTAAGAATCCTGACGAAGACTTCGTGGTTATTGATCCGGCTCCTGCTACAAGCAATGTGACACGTGTCATTACCAAAGAAGAAGTTGACAAGATTAATGAGATTGCAGGAACAACAGAAGAGCCTGCACCGGTTAACAAAGCTAAGGATATGAGAAAAGAATTTGATGATTCGGATGATGACGATGATGATTCGAAGCCTCTTCTTAGTCCTAAGTGGGAGAAAATAGTTACAATCGGCGGTATCATTATTGCCGCTGCACTTATAGTTCTTATCATCTTGATTGTCGGAACCATTATGGACTGGTTCTCCGTAAGCAAGACACCGGGTAAGAACAACAATACAGCAATAGAAGAAGATGGTAACAAGGTTGAGATGGTTAAAATCGTAGGCCTTACACTTGATGAAGCAACGAAGCTTCTTAACGAGATGGGACTCGGAATTCAGCTTACCGGTACGGAAGTATCCGATGAGTATGATGAAGGTCAGATTATGTCACAGAGCGTTAAGAAGGGTGATATGGTTGAAAAGAATACAACAATCAAGGTTGTTGTATGTGCAGGAACGGAAGGATTCCAGCTTCCTAAGGTAACTAACCTTATGCAAGATGAAGCAACGAAGCTTCTTATGTCATCACCGTACTTCCTTGTTGTTTCGGTATCGTATGAGTATAGCCCGACTGTTGAGGCAATGAGAGTTATCTCGGTAAGTCCTCGTGAGGGTGCAACGGTTCATTCCGGTGATACCGTTAACCTTGTAATAAGCCGCGGACCTGAATCTGTAGAAGTACCTAACGTAATTAACATGACGGAATCTGAAGCAAGAGCAGCACTTACGGCTGCAGGCTTCTCTGTAACCGTAACATCCGAGTATAGCAATACAGTAGAGGCAGGAAGAGTTATTTCCCAGTCAATTTCGGGTGGTAAGACAGCAGCTCCTGCATCAACGATTAAGATAGTTATCTCTTTGGGTTCTGAGAATGCGCTTTATAAGTACAACGGAAGCTTATCAGCAGCAGGAGATATCGAGAGAAACGGTTATACATATCGTGTTGTAAGCTGCTATATCGAGATTTATTCGGGCGATGAGTTCGTATATGCCGGTGATATTACAACCTTCCCGGCAGAGATAGAACTTAGCGATCTTCCGAGCGAGACCGGTACAATCAAGATAGTATGGACATATGTCAATACAGCTGATTCATCGGATACATTTACTCAGGAAGAGAACAGAACTATTACTTATACAAAACAGTAGGTATATGCAGGGTAAGATAATTAAAGGAATTGCCGGATTCTACTACGTTCACGTAGCGGAATCCGGTATCTATGAATGTAAGGCGAAAGGAATCTTTCGCAAGAATAATGAGAAGCCTACGGTAGGAGATGACTGCATCATAGAAGTTATCTCCGAAGAGGAGAAAAAAGGTAACATCAGTGAGCTTCTGCCAAGAAGGAACGAGCTTTTACGCCCGACTGTATCCAATGTGGATCAGGCACTGGTGATTTTTGCTTGTAAAAGCCCGGATATTAATTATAACCTTCTTGACAGATTCCTAATAAGAATGCAGATGGAAGGTATTCCGACCGTTATGGTATTTAATAAGGCAGACCTTATAGATGATGCTGAAAAAGCGCAGATTGCCAAGGTATACGAAAGAGCAGGCAATACTGTTATATTTACCTCGAAGAAAACTATGGAAGGAATTGATAAGTTACGCACGATTCTTTCGGGTAAGACCACGACAGTTGCGGGCCCTTCGGGTGTAGGCAAGTCATCGCTTGTAAATCTTATGCAGAGTAATGTCTATATGCAGACGGGTTCTATAAGTGAAAAGATAGAACGCGGTAAGCATACAACAAGACATTCGGAGATTATACCTATTGCAGAATCGACTTACATAGTTGATACACCGGGATTTTCCACATTATACATTAATGAACTTACGGCTGAAGAGCTTAAGGATTTTTATCCTGACTTTGAGGTGGAAGGACGCTGCAGATTTGACGGCTGCAATCATTTAAAAGAGCCGGACTGCGTAGTTAAAAGCGCTGTTGATAGTGGAATAGTAAGTAAGATACGATACGAGAATTATGTTCTTCTTTTTGAAGAATTAAAGAATATTAAAAGGTATTAAGGAGTTTACAATGAAGAATTATCTTGCACCGTCGATTTTATCGGCAGATTTTGCAAACCTTGGAAGAGATGTCAAGCTTGTTGCTGATGCAGGCGCAGAGTACATACACATCGATGTTATGGACGGTTTATTCGTGCCGAGTATATCGTTCGGTATGCCTGTAATTAAGAAGATTCGCCCTGTGACAGACAAGGTATTTGACGTACATCTTATGATTGAAGAGCCGGACAGATATGTGGAAGAATTTGCAAAGTGCGGAGCAGACATTATCTCTGTTCACGTAGAAGCATGTAAGCATCTTGACAGAACACTTGAGCACATCAAAGCTGCGGGCTGTATGGCTGCGGTTGCCCTTAATCCGGCAACTCCGCTTACCGCGGTTAAGCATATACTTTCAAAGGTAGATATGATTCTTCTTATGTCGGTCAATCCGGGATTCGGCGGACAGAGCTATATACCGTATGTAACCGAGAAGATTAGAGATCTTCGTAAGATGGTAGACGAGAGCGGATATAATATCGATATTGAAGTTGACGGCGGAGCAAGCCTTAATAACGTAGATGAGATTTTAGCTGCGGGTGCTAACGTAATCGTAGCGGGCTCTGCGGTATTTAAGGGCGACGCTGCCGAGAATGTTAAGCTTTTCATGGAGCATTTAAAATAATGAAAATTGCTATTGTTACCGGCGGGCATATTGAATATGATTTTGTGCGGGAAGAACTCGATAAAAACCATTTTGACGCAATAATTGCGTGCGACAGCGGCTGCAGATTCTTTCTTGATACAGGCATAGATTTTGATTATGCGGTCGGAGATTTTGATTCTCTTGAAAAAGCTCAATATGATAGGTTAATGAATCAATTTAAGGATAAAGTTACCAAGTATCCGTCGGAAAAGGATTATACCGATACCGAGATCGGCGTGAAGCTTGCCATGGATCTTATAGAAGAGCGTGCGAATGCTTATTATGATTCGGAGATAGTAATATATGGAGCAACAGGTAACCGAATCGATCACGTACTTGGGAATATAGAGCTTTTATACGAGCCGACCATGCGTGGTGCAAGAATTGCCCTTATTGATGAGCATAACAGGGTGGAGCTTATTAAGAATGAGCGTGTTATCGAGAGAAAAGAAGGATATCCGTTCTTTTCAATCGTTCCTTATAATTCGGAAGAGGTTACGGTTACTGAAACGGGTGCCAAGTACGAACTTAAAAGTCATGTCCTTAAAAAGGGCGTTACGCTCGGCGTAAGTAATGAGATTAAGGGAGAAAGTGCCCGAGTTACAGTTACGGACGGTGAACTTATCTTGGTGCTTGCGAGAGATTAATTTTACTTTACATATAAAGCCATATATGGCATTATATAAAAGCGTGGTTCGCGCAATCTATTTGTAAGGAGATTAGTATATGAAAAAGAAAATTCTTGCGTGCCTTGCAGTACTTGTTGCTGTAATGCTTACAGGATGTATGAGAGTCAGCGTAGGTATGGATATCAAGGCTGACGGAACAACAGATATAAGCTTACTTTACGCTATGTCCGATGAACTTTTGAACTTTGATATGGATGATGAAGATTTTGATGATGAAGACAGCGATGATGAAGACAGCGATGATGAAGACGATGTCGAAGATACCGAGGAAGATCCTACAAGCTTATCAGAGGACCAGATTAAAGACCTTGAGAACAGAGGCTGGACATATGAGAAGTATGCTGAAGACGGATTTACAGGATATGTAATTAAGAAAGCAGGCGTTGCTTTAAATGAAGTAGGCAACGAGTTTTCAGGCGCTGAAGGATCTACAGGTCTTGGCTCCGATACATTTACTTTAAATGAGACAGACGGAACATATACACTTGACTGGAAGGTATTAGGTTCTGAAGAAGCTTCCGAATCAGCTGAGTATGCAGAATACTTTACACAGTTTAACGGTTATATGAAACTTGTTATTACTTTACCTGAAGCACCTATTAACAGCAATGCAACCGAAGTATCGGAAGACGGTAAGACACTTACCTGGGATCTTCTTACAATGACAGATCCTAATGCACATGTAGAGTTTAAGCTTCCTTCATCGGGTAGCGGCTCTTCATTAATCATTTTTATTGTTATCGCTGTAGTTGCTATTATTGCAATTATACTTGTTATTGTTCTTTTAGCACGTAAGTCTGCAGCTAAGAATAAGGTTGAAGACGTACCTGCACAGACAGAGAACAACGAGAACAATGAGAATAACGAGAATAACTAATTAAGTTAATTGAAGGAGTCCCTTAAATGGGGCTCCTTTTTTGCTATGGTACCTATAAGAGAAATTATATGGAATGGATAAATAATATAAGGGTTGCTAATAGGTATAAGTGATAGTACAATAAATACGCATTGAAATATATTTAACAATTGTTTGATTTTATAGATTTTCTAAAGGATATGACAATATGGGAAATGTCAGAAGAAACACTGCGTTAATGCAGTTATGGTATGGAATTAAAGATGGTATTCCGATTGCGTTAGGATACTTATCGGTTTCGTTCTCGTTCGGTATTATGGCGGTAGAAGGCGGTCTTACATGGTATGAAGCTACAATGATATCCGTATTTAATACAACGAGTGCGGGACAGGTTGCAGGTCTTTCGATTATGCTTATGCACGGCTCTTTGATAGAGATGGCGGTTACGCAGTTTGTAATTAATCTTCGATATTCGCTTATGGCGATAAGCTTATCCCAGAACGTCAATAAGGGCGTTAAGACATTCTACCGATTATTCTTCGGTGCAATGATAACGGATGAAGTATTCGCGGTTGCGGTAAGTAAAGTATATAAGGTCGGAAGAGGGTACTTGGTAGGCTTACAGGGTGTGGCATTCCTTGGATGGGCACTCGGAACTTTCTTCGGAGCGGTTCTTGGCGGAGTACTTCCGGAAGCTGTAACTTCTGCATTGGGACTTGCTTTATACGGAATGTTCATAGCAATATTTGTTCCGACGTCACGTACAGACAGAAGAGTAGCAATTGTAGTACTTATCGCTATCTTACTTAGTTGCGCTTTTACATATGTACCTGTTATTAACAGAATTTCATCGGGATTTGCCGTAATAATAAGCGCTATTGCAGCTTCATTATTCGGTACGTTTTTCCTTCCGGGTAATGAGAAGAAGGAGGCGGCATAGTGGAATTTACGACGTTTCTTATATATC
>JAEEGF011464933.1_pt1 | contig 12921 bp, 9 predicted proteins | sample 9134171 | NCBI WGS metagenome assembly JAEEGF01 (sample SAMN16246542, study PRJNA631951) | gut metagenome | biome: gut microbiome; feature: rumen; material: AP-attached | host: Bos | place: Iran: Karaj | collected 2018-10 | reverse complement strand
ACGCACCCCGCATTGAGCTCGCCTACGGCGACTTCGGCCTTCGGCCTTGGGGGATATGCTTCCCCCAGTCAGATACGAAGCGGCGAGACGCCGCTTCCCCCAGTCAGAGCTCGCGCTGGAATTACATCGCCAGCGAAGGACTGTCGTTGATGACTGATTCACAAGTGAGCAAAGCCATGAATTCAAGCGGAGGGCGTGAGGCGAGGGGGCCACGCAAGGAGGGGCGGACTTGGCCGATTGCGCGTATTCCCCATGCCGCGCCGTTTTTTGGTATAATATGCGGCTATGCGAGTCGTTTTCATGGGATCTTCCCCGGCTTCGGCCGAGTGTCTTCGCGCCATTCTGCGCGAGGATGTGCTTGACGTCGTCGGAATCGTGACCCAGCCGGACCGTCCCGTCGGGCGCGGCAAGGTCATGTCCCCGTGTGCGCTCGCGAAGTTCGCCGAGGAGCGCGGGCTCACCGAGATCATCAAGCCCGAGAGGGTGAACGACCCCGAGCCGATGGAGCGCATTCGCGCGTGGAAGCCGGACGTCATCGCGGTCGTCGCCTTTGGCCAGATTCTAAAAAAGCCGCTTCTCGACCTGCCGCTCTTCGGCTGCGTGAACTGCCACTTCTCGCTTCTCCCCAAGTACCGCGGCGCGGCACCCGTCATCGCCGCGCTTGAGGCGGGCGACAGGAAGACGGGCGTCACCGTGATGCACATGGATGTCGGACTTGACGACGGACCCATAATGCTGCAGAGCTTCGAGCCGATATACCCCGACACCACTGGCGGCGCGCTCATGCAGGACCTCGCGATCGCCGGCGGCGTAACTCTCGCGAAGGCCCTGAGGCTTCTCAACGCGAACGCGCTCCCCCCGGAGGTCAAGCAGGACGAAGCGTCCGCGACGTATGTGAAGAAGCTCAAGAAGACGGACGGACTCATCGACTGGGACCGCCCCGTGCTGGAGATCGAGCGCCGCATCCGCGCCTACAACCCCTGGCCCTGCTGCTACACCTTCATGCCGGAGAAGTTCCGCAAGCGCGGCACGACGGGTCGCCTCGTCATCCTTCGCGCGAAGGTCGCGAAGCTTGACCCGGCGTGGAAGGACGCCGCGCCGGGAACGATCCTGAAGATCGAGAAGACCGGCCCCGTGGTGCGCTGCCACGACACGGCGCTGCAGCTTGTCGAGGTGAAGCCGGAGGGCTCGTCGCAGATGGACGGCGGGTCGTTCTGCAGAGGCAGGCAGATGGTGGCAGGGGAGACGAGGTTCGTCATGGAGTAGCCGGTCGGTTTTCACTTTCCAACTCTCAACTTTTCAACCTTTCAATTTGCAACATGAACCTTGAGGAAACAGAACAGAAAGTGAAGGAGATCATCGTCTCGAGCCTGGATCTCGAGGACGTGTCGCCTTCTGACATCGACACCGAGGCGCCGCTCTTCGGCGAGGGACTCGGACTTGACTCGATCGACGCACTCGAACTCGGGATGGCGATCAAGCGCGAGTTCGGCATCTCCTTCTCGAAGGATCCGGCGGAGAACAAGCGCATATTCCGCTCGGTCAGGACGCTGGCCGGGCACATAGCGGAGCAGAAGCAATGACAGAGGCAGAAATCGCAAAGACAATCAAGGACATCCTCGCGGCGGACTTCGACGTCGATCCGGAGGCAATCAAGCCCGAGACGAATCTCTTTACGGATCTCGACCTCGATTCCATCGACGCGGTCGATCTAGTGGTCCGCCTCCAGCAGGAGACCGGCAAGAAGGTCGAGCCGGCCGAGTTCAAGAAGATACGCACGTTCGGCGACGTAGTCGCGGCCGTGTCGAAGCTCGTCAACGGCTGATGCTCTCCGCAATCTTCGCAGTCGCGTTCGGGCTTTCGCTCCTGAAGGGGCGGAAGCCCTTGTGCTTGCGTTTCGCGGAGCGCGTTTCGGGCGGCATACTGCCCGACGGCGCAAAAGCCTACTGCCGCCGCCTTACGTGGGTCTGGTTCTTGATCCTCACCGCGCTCACGGTCGTCAACTTCGCGCTCGTCTTCGCGCTGTCGCCAGGGGACGTCGACCCCACGCACCACACTGTCCTTTCGTTCTGCGTGTGCGCGGCGCTCACGGCCGCCGTAATCGCGCTCACGTTCGCCGTGGAGAAGTCCGTGCGCGCAAGGCGCTTTAGCGTCGTCTTCCACACCTCGGGCTCGACTGGGAATTCCAAGACCGTGGTGAAGACGTTCGAATCCCTTGCGAAGGAAGTCGCCATGCACCGCGATTTCTACTCCGCCCGCTTCGCGAAGGACCCGGAGGGCGAGATGCCCGTGTTCCTCGGCACCGTACAATGGGACCACATGTATGGAAAGCTGTGGATGGACATGCTGCCGAAGGCGCTTGGCGCGAAGGCGGATCCCGACGTGATCCGCACGCCCGAGGAGCTCGTCGCCAAGATGCGCGCGGCGAAGAGGGTCGTCCTTGTGACGACGCCGTCGTTCCTCGACCGCTTCACTGCGTACGCCGGGCAGTACGAGATCCCCGGGAACGTTGTAGAGGTCGTCACGAGCGGAGCGCTCCTGACTAAGGCGGTCTCGGATGCGGCGGAGCGGGTATTCGGCTTGGCGCCGCGCCAGATTTTCGGCTCCACCGAGACCGGAGGGGTCGCCGATAGGCGCTTCCCCGACGAGACCTTCCATGTCTTCGCGGTGGTTCGCGCTTCGCTGCGCGACGGACGGCTCGAGGTACGCTCGCCGTTTTCGTTCCGCAGCCCCTACCTCATGGGTGACGGCGTGGAGCTTGCGCCGGACGGGCGCTCCTTCAGGCTGCTCGGGCGCCTCGACCGGCTGGTGAAGATAAACGAAGAGCGCGTGAACCTCGCGGAGATGGAGGAGAAGGTGCGCGCTCTCGGATTCGACGACTGCGCCATCGCGAAGATCGAGGGACGCCACGGCGACATGCTCGGATGCCTTCTCGTCGGTGGGAAGAGGCTGGGTCCGCTCGAGCTCAGGAAGCTCATGCTGCCGGTGTTCCCGAAGGGGACTGTCCCCAAGCGCTTCCGCTACGCGGCGCATCTGCCGCGCAACGCGCAGGGGAAGGTCGTCGCGGCAGAGATCGCGAAGGCGCTCGAGCGTACGGAGATTCCGATGCATCTTACGGGGGACGAGCATTTTTTCAAGGGGCACTTCCCCGGCTGCCCGATCATGCCTGGCGTCGCGCAGCTCGGGTTTGCCGTGGAGAGCGCGAAGAAGGCGTACGCGATAGGCGGGGCGCTCCGCGAGGCGAAGAAGCTGAAGTTTCTGCACATCATGGAGCCCGGACACGACTACGCGCTTGTCCTGTCGCGGAAGGGCGAGGGCGAAATCGCGTACGAATTCAGGGAAGGGGAGACGCTATGCTCGTCAGGAACGCTTGTGTTCTGATCGCCGCCGCCGCATTCGTCACGGAAGTGCCGGAGCCGTTCCGCTCGCGCCTCGCCTCCACGAACGAGACGTCCGGAGCGTTCGTGCAGACGAAGACCACGGCGGATGGGCGCAAGTACGTGACGAAGGGCGAATACCGCATCCGTCCCGGCGTCGACTTCACGTGGAAGACTCTGGAGCCGTTCGAGACGTGCTTCACCGCGACGCCGACGAACTACGTGTACTCGAACGAGGACGAGACGGAGGAGCGCGCTCTCAGCGACCTTCCCGGGTTCTCTCGCTTCGACGGGGCGATCTCTGGCGACTTTTCGGCGTTCTTCAAGGCGTTTGACGCGATGCACGCCGAGGAGGACGGGAAGTTCTACGTCCGCGCGAAGCCGAAGGTTTCGGAGCTTAGGCGCCTTCTGAGCCGCGTCGACCTCGAAGGCGTCCTCACGAACTGGACCCTCCGCGCGGAACTGACGGACAAGACCGTCTTCTCGGTGGAGTTCACCGAGCGCTGACCGCGGCGGGCGATTTCACGCCGCGGTTATTTTTGGTAAAATATACGCCATATGAACGAGCAGTCTTTGGCCAACATGATACTGAAGTCCGCCGGAATCTACTCCGACGAGCAGCTTCGGCGCATTTCCGAAAACCGCGCGGCGAATCCCGGCATGAGCCTCGCCGAGGCGGCAGTCAAGTTTGGCGGCTCGAAGGAGATCGAGTTCCTCAATGCCGTCGGAAAAGTCCTTGGACTTGAGACCGTCGATCTCGACCGCCAGCAGCCGAACCCCGACGCGCTCACGAGACTTCCGGCGTCCGCCGTCTACCAGTACAACGTGCTGCCCTTCAGGGCGGACGACTCGTCGCTCACCGTCGTGACGTCCGATCCGTTCGACACGGCTGCGGCGGACGGCCTGAGGCTCGTTGTGAACTGCCCCGTCAAGACGGCGCTTGCCCCGAAGGAGGACGTCGAGAAGGCCGTCAAGAAGTACTACGGCGTCGGCGCGGACGCGATCGAGAAGATGATCGAGGACGGACGCTACTCCGTCGACGAAGACATCGGCGCGATGACGAAGATCGACGTCAACGAGATGGGCGAGGAGGCGTCGATCGTCAAGTTCGTGAACCAGATCATTGCCGAGGCGGACCGCCAGGGCGCGACAGATATCCACATCGAGCCGCAGGAGACGGAGCTCCGGATCCGCTACCGCATCGACGGCATGCTGCACAAGGTCGACGTCCCTCCGCAGCTGAACCGCCTAAAGAGCGCCATCATCTCGCGTATCAAGGTCATGGCGAACCTCGACATCGCCGAGAAGCGCCTGCCGATGGACGGACGAATCGGAATCCGCATCGCGGGGCAGGACATCGACATCCGCGTGTCGACGATGCCCGCCGCGTACGGCGAGTCCATCTCGCTGCGACTCCTCGCCAAGAGCGGTAGCTTCGTGAAGATGGACGACCTCGGGTTCAATCCGCGAGACTATTCCGTCGTGAAGAAGATCATCCACCGTCCGAACGGAATCTTCCTCGTGACCGGCCCTACGGGTTCCGGCAAGTCGACGTCACTCTACTCGTTCCTCTCCGAGGTGAACAAGATCGACGTCCGCATCATGACTGCCGAGGACCCGATCGAATACCACATGGCCGGCATCAACCAGGTGCAGATGCAGAGCGAGATCGGCATGACGTTCGCCCGGGCGCTCAGGGCGTTCCTGCGTCAGGACCCGGACATCATCATGGTCGGCGAAATCCGCGACCGCGAGACGGCCGAGATCGCCATCAACGCGTCGCTGACCGGACACATGGTGTTCTCTACGCTGCACACGAACGACGCCGCCGGCGCGTTCCCGCGCCTCATCGACATGGGCGTCGAGCCGTTCCTCATCGCGTCCGCGGTGGCTGGCGTGATGGGGCAGCGCCTTTGCCGCCGCCTGTGCCCGGACTGCAAGAGGGAGGTTCCGCTTGACCGCAAGTTCTACACCCTTTCGTACCCTCCCGAGAAGGAGACGGTGTTCGAGCCCGCCGGGTGCGACACCTGCGCGCGCACCGGCTACAAGGGCCGCCGCGCTCTCTTCGAGGTGCTGGAGGTGAGCGACGAGATTCAGGAGTCGATCGTCCGCCGCGAGAACGCGACGCAGATCCGCAACATATCGCTCGAGCAGGGGATGAAGACCCTGCGCGAGGACGGATGGGCGAAGGTCTTCGCAGGCGTGACTAGCGTAACGGAGATTCTGCGCGTCACTGCGGACCAGTGATGCGGAAGGGAGCAGGATGAAAATCGGATGCCACTTGAGCGCCTCGGGCGGATACCTCGCCATGGCGCAGACCGCAGTCTCGATAGGCGCGAACGTATTCCAGTTCTTTACGCGCAACCCGCGCGGAGGCGCGGCGAAGCCGATCGACAAGAACGACGTCGCGGCGTTCCTCAAGTACGCCGAGGAGAACGCGATAGGTCCGATCCTCGCCCACGCGCCGTACACCCTCAATGCCGCCGGCGCGGAGCCGCGCGTGAGGGAGTTCGCGGAGAGCGTGATGGCGGACGACCTGGAGCGGCTCGAGCTCACGCCCGGGGCGATGTACAACTTCCATCCCGGGAGCCACGTCGGGCAGGGCGCGGAGGAGGGGATCGCGCTCATCTCGGGGATGCTCTCGCGCATCCTCTCGAAGAAGCCGTATTCGACCACCGTTCTCCTCGAGACGATGTCCGGAAAGGGCAGCGAGGTCGGAAGGAACTTCGAGGAGATTCGCGCCGTCATCGACGCGACGGAGTCCGCGCTAGGAAGCGGAGACATCCTCGGCGTATGCCTCGACACGTGCCATGTCTGGGACGGCGGATACGACATCGTGAACGACCTCGACGGAGTGCTCGCGGAGTTCGACCGCGTAGTCGGGCTCGGACGCCTGAAGGCGATACACCTCAACGACACGATGAACGTCCTCGCCGCGCACAAGGACCGCCACGAGAAGCTCGGCAAGGGCAAGCTGGGGCTAGACGCCATCGCGCGCATCGTGAACCATCCGAAGCTCCGCGACCTGCCGTTCTACCTCGAGACGCCCTGCGACCTGCAGGGCTACCGCGACGAAATCGCGCTCGTCAAGAAGCTAAGGGAGGGATAACGCAATGACTTCTACTGTATACATAGCGAAGAACGTCTATGGAGGCGACGGACTCGGAAGGCTCGGCGACGGACGCGTCATCTTCGTTCCGGGAGCCTGGGCCGGAGAGCAGGTCAAGGCCGAGATCGTCGAGGAGAAGCGCCACTACGTGAAGGCGCGCCTCGTGGAGATAGTCGAGGCGTCGCCCGACCGCATCGAGCCCGATCCCGCGAAGACGGTTCCGGGAATGGTGTACTCTGCGCTTTCCTTCGCCGGCGAGACGAAGGCCAAGGAGAGCCAGCTGCGCGAGTTCCTCGAGCGCGCGCGCATCGCGGTGCCGCAGTTCTCGGGTCCGCAGCCCGCCAAGGACGAGTCGCCATTCAACTACCGCAACAAGGTTGTGTACCACTTCGCCAAGTACGGCAATGCGTGGCGCATAGGCTACCGCACGGAGCCCTCGCACGAGATCGTCGACGTGACGGAAGATCCGCTGGCGCGTCCCGAGATCAACGCGAAGCTCGGCGAGATTCGCCGCTCGGTGACGATGCTTCTCACGACAGGGCCGATGGCGGTCCGCAAGGAGACGGAGCGCAAGGGCAACGTGACGATCCGCTGGACGCAGAAGGGCGGCGTCAAGTGGTGGATCGGCGACGCGCCGAAGGACATGGTCCTCAGGGAGACGACGTGCGGACTCGACTTCGAGGTTCCCGCCGGCGGCTTCTACCAGGTCAACCCAGAGGTCGGCGAGGAACTCGTGAAGGCCGTCGTCGCGGAATACGCGAAGGGCGCGGCGGATGCGCCGCGCGTCGTAGACCTTTACTGCGGCGTCGGAGTCTTCGGCCTCTGCTGCAAGGCTCCTGCGCTCGTCGGCGTCGAGTCCGGGCGCCAGGCCGTCGAGTTCGCGAAGCGCAACGCGTCCGCGCAGGGTGCAGCGGACGCGCGTTTCTTCGCGGACCAGGTCGGGCGCAGCGTGCGGCGGCTCAGGGCCGGCGCGGAGACTACGGTGATCGTCGATCCACCGCGCGGCGGGATGGAGCCGAACGTGCCGAAGTGGCTCGCCTCGTCCGGCGCAAGGCGCATACTCTACGTATCGTGCGATCCAGCGACGATGACGCGCGACCTCAAGACGCTCGCTCGCAGCTACGACGTGGAGTCCGTGAGGTGGTTCAACATGTTCCCGCGTACGGCGCGCTTCGAGACGCTGGTTTCTCTCAGACGCTTGCATAACTGACGGCAGCGCAGCCCATCGTCTCCAATCGGCAGCTAAAACCCCACCCCGCCCCTCCACCCCCTCCAGTTGGCGGGGTTTTCTTTTGCGGTCGCGCGGGTGTATAATTTAAGCGAACGATAGACAGCCCCAAAACCACTTTATCATCCCCTTGAAAGGAGTGATTAAAATGAGCAAATCCATCAAGCGCCTTCTGCTGTCCGCCTTCGCGGGTGTATTCGCCTTGGGCTTTCGCGCGCAAGCGGAGGGCCAAATGTTCTACATCGGCGAGACGGGCTATGACAACTGGTCTGATGCATACAACGTGGCGCAGAACGGCGACACGATCACGGTCGGCGCGAATGCGACGATGGCGGTTAGCGGCGGCAAGACGGTCACGATCGACCTCGCCGGGGGTACGCTGGACTGGGAGGCCTCCGGCTATACTTGGGGAATCATAACCGTTGTCGATTCCAAGGGGAACGGACAACTTACTCTTGCAGGCTATAGCCGCAATGTTAGCGGCGCCACGGTGGACCTCTCGGCCCTCACTGCCGATCAGCTCGCTCTCGATGGCGCTGGGTTGTTCTGGACGAGTGCGGCGACCGTCTTGAAATTCCCCAGTGGCATGGCACTTGCGGACTGTACGCCCAGACTCGGGAACAAGGCAGTAGACCAGGCAATCGTCGTGCAAGGCGTTACGTACATCTGGGATGGATCAAGCTGGGTGGCCGATGCCCCCGGTCATGACATCACGATTACGGCGCCTCAGAACGGTACGCTCGAGACGTCCGTGACGAACGACGTTGCGGCGGGCACGATCGTGACGGTGACGGCGACCCCTGCGGCGGGCTACGAGCTCATGTCCGTGACGACGAACGGCGCGGCTCTCGCGGGAGCGACGTTCGAGATGCCGTCCGAAGCCGTGACGCTCGCGGCGACGTTTGAGGTGCTGGGATCCAAGATGTTCTACATCGGCGCGACGGGCTACGACAGCTGGGCTGACGTATACAACGCGGCAAAGGACGGCGATACGATTGCGCTCGGACAGAATGCGACGATGTTGGCTGTTACGGAAGGAAAGACGCTTACGATCGATCTCGCCGGCCATGCGCTTGAGTGGCAGGTCGGAGGCTGGGTGTATGGCACTCGCACCGTGATCGACACGGACGGTCACGGCCAACTCACGCTTGCCTCCGGCGGCCGCAACGTCAACGGCGCCACGGTGGACCTCTCGTCCCTCACCGCAAATCAGCTCGCTGGCACCGGGACGTTCTGGACGAGAGTTGATACCGTTGTGATATTCCCCAGCGATATGGCGCTTGCGGACTGCACACCCAAACTCGGGAACAAGGCGGTAAACCAGGTAATCGTCGTGCAGGGCGTCACGTACACCTGGGATGGTTCGAGCTGGGTGTCTGCGAGCAAGCGCGGTATGATCATTATCGCCCGTTGATTGCGCCGCTGACATTGACCCTCCAGTTGGAGGGGTTTATCTTGCGCTGATGCATGTGTATAATATGTAGCAGATAAATCCGTCAAGGAAGGAGTGCCGATCATGAAGACATCTATGCTTGTTTCGCTGATATCTGCAGCGGCTTCCGTCGCGATGGCCGATGTCGTACTTCCCGACACGTCGACGATCGCCGACATCCAGTCCGCAATCGACAGCGCGCAGCCGGGCGATGTCATCACGCTTGCGGACGGCACGTATGTGTTCGACCAGACGCTTTACGTGACGAATGGCGTTACGCTGACCGGTTCCGGACGCGACGCGTGTATTCTGGCGGGCGATGATTCAACGCCGCTTTCGACGGCGCTTGTCGTCGACCATGCAGACGCATGCGTCAAGATGCTGACCATCTCGAACATAACGACGACCACGTGGTACAACTATACCGGCGCCGGAGCCCAGATTAAATCAGGTCTGCTCACGCAGGCGCGTGTGACGGCCTGCAAGGCGCCAGCCGGCGGACGGACGGCAGGCGTGACGCTGGAGGGCTCGGATGCCGTCATGACGCAATGCATGATCGACCACAACGAAGGGACGGGCGGTAACAACCTCGGAGGTGTCCGCATCATGGGTGGTGGTGGCGCGATGGCGAACTGCCTGGTCTGGGCCAATGCCGGCGTGAACGCCGGCGGCGTCAGCCTTAAACCTGGCCCCTGGGCACCAGTGAAGGTCGTCAACTGCACGATCGTCGGCAATACGGCGACCACGCGGGGCGGCGGCCTTGCGGATGAACCGGACTACACCTGGTCCGGCAGCAACTTCTACGGTCCTGTTGTCGTCAATACAATCATTGCGGGCAACGCCGCGCCGAGCGGCGCGGATCTCTATTTCAGCTTCACCGACGAAGCAGGCCGGAACGCGACCTTCTTCAACTGCCTGTGTCCGACAGAGACCTATGGCACGAACACGCAGACGGGCGATCCGCTCTTCGTCTCCGCCGGAACGGGAGACTTCCACTTGCAGTCAGGTTCTCCTGCACGCAACACGGGCGACGAGTTCAAGGCGGCTGATGTTCTCGGCTACAGTCTGACGGGCGAGAAGGACTTCTACGGACTCGACCGCGTTCTGGAGAACAACATAGAGATCGGATGCGCCGAGTTCGATCCCAGCCTTGTCGCATGTTCGATCATGAAGAGCGGGGATTCTGTGTACCTTGGCGAGATTGTGACGCTGACGGCGTCCGTGTCCGGTTTTGACGGCGCGAGCGACATCGTCTACACGTGGACGGTTACGCAAGACGGCGTAGTCGTACCTGTGGTAGGAACGGGGGCGGTTGTTGAGTTGGAGCCGACTTTCGCCGGAACCTACGAGGTTAATCTTTCGGTGGAGAGCTATCAATTGCAACGATATGTCGAAGCAACTCCGGCGACGGTCGTCGTCATGGAGAAGACTATCTATGTTACGTCTGCGGCAAATCCATATTGCGCGTATCCGTACAGCGACCTGCGCACAGCGGCGACAAATCTGAATGAGGCGCTTCTGGCGGCTATTGAAGGAATGGAGGTCGTATTGGACGAAGGAACGCACAAGGTCTTCGAGACCGTGTCGATCCCGAAAGGCGTAATGGTCAAGGGCGCCGGACGCGACAGGACGACGATCAGGGCCGAGCAGCCGTTCTATCCGGTCGTCCGCATCAATGGCGCTGGAACAATTTTGAAGGACACGACTATTTCCAACGGGCGAATGTCCGAAAGCTGGAAGTCTGAGCCAGTCGGCGTCCTGATCGGGGACAATGGCGGCACGATGGCGGACTGCCGTGTGACGGACTGCTCAAACAACGGCAATTGGCGTGTGCATGGAGCCGTGAAAATGACGGGGAGCGGCGCATTGGTGACACGGTGCCTGATCGACGGCAATACGATGATCGAAACCAGCAATAATGTCGGTCAGAACACAAGCGGCGGCATTCATGCGACGGCTGGACGCATCGAGAATTGCGTGATCACGAACAACGTCGGCATGGCGTACAACGGGGCCAATGCTTCCGGCCTCTATCTCGAGGGGTCCGTCGTGGTGCTCAATTGCACGGTGCTCGACAATCGCATGGGGAGCGGGTTCGAGGGCGGCGGCGTCCAGGCGGCGAACGCCTCGGCCGTCGTCCGCAATTGCATCATCGACGGCAACCTTAGCGGAGACGGCACAGAGACCAACTATTTCGGCAATGGCGCGTCGTTCTCGTACTGCCTCTCGTCCGACGCGGCGCCGGAGGGGAGCGAAGGCTGCATTGCCGCTCGCCCCGTCTTCGACGCGAGGAAGGCGCTGGTTCTCGCCAAACGCACGCCGGGTATCGGACAGGGCAGCGTCGTCGGCTTTGAGGATCGTCTTCTTGAGGCGACGGACTTCTTCGGACGGCCGCGCGTGAAGCATGTCTCGCGGCAGGGTGTCGCGGACATCGACATTGGCGCGGCGGAGTCGGAGTATTTGCTTAAGGGACTGCGTATTCATTTCCGTTAAGGGGACAAAGGGGGAGGTCTGGAATGAAGAAAACACTTTTACTGTTTGCAGCCGCAGCGGGATTCACGGCTTGCGCCGGTGCATATGACGAGTTCATTGGCACAGGGCCTGGGAAGGTCCCTGGCGCGGTAACGATTGGCTGCGTCGACGGAAAGCTCACGGTGCAGTGCTATGGCTTCGCGGATGCTGAGGCTAAGATACCGATGAGCGCCGACACTGTAGGATGGCTCGCGTCGAACACGAAGGCAATCGCGTGCGCACTAGTCCTCTCGTATGTCGAAGAGGGAAAGCTTGAGCTGAACGCGAAGGTGTCCCGCTATCTTCCCGAATGGAAGGGCGAGAATGTTCCGACTCTGAGACAGTGCATGTCGCATACATCGGGCCTCAAGTTCTTTCCCGGACTCCCCATCGACAAGCGTCCGATGCGAGAGTTGTCGCGCCTTGGCGCGCAGAGCGAACGCGTGGCATCGCCCGGTGAGAAGTTCCTGTACTCGAACTGGGGGATCGACATCGCCGTTGCATGCGTGGAGGCCGTGGCGGGACGGCCCTGGGACGAGCTGCTCAAAGAGAGGATTCTCGATCCGCTGGACATGCACGACGCCGTGTTCTTCCCGACGGAGGGTCAGGGCGGAAGGATGGCCAAGGGATATGTGCTGACGGATGACAAGCCGGCGAAGGAGGTCGCGGTCGAGCAGTTCCAGTATCCGTACACGCTTCCCGGCCGGTGTCCCGAGGCGGGCGGAGGACTGTTCGGAAGCCCCATGGACATGATCAAGTTCTTCGCGATGGTTGCGAACGACGGCGTCGGGCTGAACGGCAGGCGCGTCCTGAAGGCGGAGACGGTTGCGTTTTGGTTTGAGAAGCAGACGCCGGAATGCGTCGGAGAGAAGTATTCGTTCGGCGCGTGGGTGTCGGAGGACGGACAGATGATGTCGCATGGCGGCGCGTGGTCCACATGGGGCTGCGCCTATCGCGGGAGCGGCGTTGCGCGCGTGTTCTTCGTGCAGTACGCGGGCGGAGAGTCGAAGGGGTACGAGAAGTTCAGGTCTTTGGTAGACAAGGACGCAGAGGCGAGCTATTCCCCCGTGAGGGCGGCTGAAGCCGCGCCGGTTCTGCCCGGATACCTGACGGATCCGTCGGCCATGAAGGAAAGGCTGTCCGCCGAGGAAGGGTATCAGACCCCGGATGCGTTGAAGTATCCGTACATCTCGACTTACTACGTGAAGCCGACTGTGACGCCGGAGGAGAACGTGAAGGTCGGTATCTTCGTGACCGACTTCGA
>JAEEGF011305912.1_pt1 | contig 12923 bp, 13 predicted proteins | sample 9134171 | NCBI WGS metagenome assembly JAEEGF01 (sample SAMN16246542, study PRJNA631951) | gut metagenome | biome: gut microbiome; feature: rumen; material: AP-attached | host: Bos | place: Iran: Karaj | collected 2018-10 | reverse complement strand
CGGCGGCACCGCCTTTGTTGAGGCCATCCCCGCCGTGGAAGCCCTGATGAAAGACGCCGCGGGCGACCTCAAGACCGGTATCAACATCGTCCGCAAGATCCTGGAAGAGCCGGTCCGGCAGATCGCGACCAACGCCGGCCTGGAGGGCTCGGTGATCCTGCAGAATATCCGTTCGTCGGGCAAGGCCCACTACGGCTTCGACGCCTACAAGGAGACCTATACCGACATGTTCGAGGCCGGCATCGTCGACCCCGCCAAGGTCACCCGTTCCGCTCTGGAAAACGCCGCTTCGGTCGCCTCGATGGTGCTGACCACCGAGAGCGTTGTGGCCGACAAGCCGGATCCCAAGGCTGACGCCGCCGCGGCTGCCGCCGCTGCCGCCGGCATGGGTCAGAGCATGTATTGATGCTTGAGAGACCTTCCCCTTCTTTTTCCCCCTTTCCCTGATAAAAACGCAAAAGAGGCGCAGGGCAGATTGCCCTGTGCCTCTTTGACTTTTTGGCCTGCTCCTTCAAGGCCTCTTTCCCTGCAAAATCGCCGCGGCCTTCCGCGATACCCATGAGAAATCGTATGATTCGGGGGAATCCTTATTGCATCCGGAACTCTGCTCAGATCTCTTCCCTGCTTGACTTTTGACAGGGGATACTTTATCCTACAGGGAAACGGATGCATGCGGCATCCCGCAACGATCGAAAACAGCCGGAAAAGGGGAGGTCACGCCATGAAGTATCAAAAACTCGGCAATACGGATATCGACGTTTCCGTGGTCGCGCTCGGCACCTGGGGACTGGGCGGCGGAAGCGTATGGTCGGACAAAGATTCCACGGTCGAAGAGACGGCAAGTCTTCTCGACGCCTGTCGCGAACACGGTATCAACTATATCGACACGGCTCCCGTATACGGAACCGGGGTAAGCGAAGCATTACTGGGCCGCGCTTTGAAGGGCCGCAGACACGATTTTGTGCTGCAGACCAAGTGTTCTCTCAACTGGCGCGGCGAAGGCGGCAATTTTCATTATTCCCGCGACGGCCAAACCGTCAACAACGACACCCGCGCCGACGCGGTAAAAAAGGATGTGGAGGATTCTCTGCAGCGGATGCAGACCGACTATCTGGATTCCGTTATCGTCCACTATGTCTGCAAAAGCTTTCCCGTCGAAGAAACCGTCGGCGCTCTTGAGGATCTGATCAAGGCGGGGAAAATCCGCACCTACGGCCTCTCCAACAGCCAGCCGGCAGATCTGGACGAGTACAAGCAGAGTTCGTCCCGGAGATCCGACGGCGTTTCGGTCGTGCAGGAGTTTTTCAGCATCCTCTCTCCTTTCCACGGGCGGGACTACTTCCCGACCGCCAAAAAATACAACACGGTGTTCCAGACCTACGGCGTGCTGGAAGAGGGCTTTCTCACCTCGCCGGAGTTTCTGAATCGCCGCTTTGAAAAGACCGATATCCGCTCGCGTTTGCCATGGGTGCAGGAGCGGTATCAGGAGGGACTTCGCAAAGCGTTTTCCATTTGGGAACCTATGTGCCGGACCTATTCCTGCAGCTTTGCCAACTTGGTGGAGGCCTGGGCGCTGACCCAGTACGACCGCATGAGCCTGCTGGTCGGCATGCGCCGTCCGTCCAACGCGGCAGACAACGCAAGATGTCTGGATATCCGCCTGAGTCCGGAGGAGATCATCCTCATGGAAGAAGCCGTCGCCGCCATCCAGGTGGAAGTCTTGGACAAGTGAAACGATCGGAATGAGCAAAAGAGGCGCAGGACAAATTGCCCTGTGCCTCTACGTATGCCTGGCCCGCTCCTTCAAAATCCCTTCCCCTGCAAAACCGCCGCAGCCAAAAGGCTGCGGCGGCCGCTTGTTTCCCTAAGGTTTTCCCACACACCCTGTCGGCTGTGCGCAGATTATTCCGTGATGGCCCAAACGCGAACAGGCAGGCCGTTTGCCCCTTCAAAACGGGGCCACGCCACCACAACGAGGGCTCCCGCCGGCGGAAGCTTGTCCAGATTGCACAGAAGCTCCACCTGCAGCTTGCCCTTGGAGAGCACATAGCGCTCGCAGGCCAGATCCCCTGCCGCCGCAGCCTCGGCAGAGGCGTCGGTATCCAGCGTTTCATGGCCGTTGGCGGCGGCATTGCGAACCTCATAAAGATACCGCAGTGCGTCGAGCGACCAGCCGGGGAAGTTTTCGCTTCCGTCTTCTGCGATGCCCGAAAGCGCATTCATGTCGGGCCAGAACTTCGACCATCCGGTCCGCAGCGCCACGAAGGCTCCGTCCGGAATCTCTCCGTACTTTTTCTCATACTCCTGGATGTCCGCCACCGTAACGGCATAGTGCACATCCTTCTCCACCTTGTCGGTCACATCGATGATGCACAGGGGAAAAACGCCGTCCTGCACGCCAAAGCTCTCAGAAGTGGGCGCGCCCTTGACAAAGTGCGCCGGAAAATCAATGTGGGTGCCGAACTGTCCCGGGAAACGGAAGCTTTGGATCTGACATTCCAGCATGGGGTTTCCCCAGTCAAACAGAACCTTGCCGAGCTCCACAGAACCCTCGGGGATTCCGCTCCAGTAAGGACTGCTGTTGTTCAGCGGATGGGAAAGCTCGATCCATTTCAGCTTCTTCAGCTCTTTTAATGTGTTCCAAAGTTGATACATGTGCTGCGCCTCCTTAACCTTTTATCGTTTGTCCCTGAGCAAAGCCTCGTATCGCGGCATTGTCTATCGGTGATCGTTTCCTATCACAATCATAAACGAAGCCGCATGGTTCTGTCAATTGTACCCTTGCCCTCTTTCCGCACAGAAATCTTTTTTTGAAGCAACACCTGACCCATTCGGCAAAACACGGCAAACGCGTTTCCCTTTCCCTGCAAAAAACGCCCCGACCTTACGGTCAGGGCGTTTTTTTGGAGCTTGTAGTCAGACTCGAACTGACGACCTGCGCATTACGAATGCGCTGCTCTACCAACTGAGCTAAAGTGGCTTGCTTCCCAAAAGGGACTGCAAAGATAGTAAAAAGTTTATACTTAGAAAAAAAAAGGTGGGACGATAAGCCGAGTTCTGTCTCCGCGGACCGCATTTTAAGTTGCAACCTTGTCGCGCGGCGCCCGTCATTTATCTATCGCAGCCTACCCCCCGGCATCGGGCGAGCAGCCCTCATCTGCCGGTATATTTGGCCTTGCAGCCCTCCGAAGCGTACCCCGGTAATGTCACCGTCACCGACCGTGAGCTCTTACCTCACGTTTTCACCCTTACCTGCGGCTTTCCCGCCGGCGGTTGTTTTCTGTTACGCCCCTCACAAACTTACGCCTGTCTGTGCTTTCCACAGGGAGGTGCTCTGCGCTGCCCGGACTTTCCTCCACGACCCCGAAGGCCGCGGCGACGGACTGCCCCACCTTTCGGCGGCAAAGATACAAACTATTTGGTTTTCCGGATGCGGAAGAGTTTGGGCCAGTACTTGCCCGTAACGTAGAGTCCGCCGTCCGCAGGGTCAAAGGCGATGCCGTTGAAGACGTCCGTCGTGGGCTTTTTGAGCTTGGCGGGCAGAATGCCCCGGCAGTCGATATCCTCCACCACGTTGCCGGTCTCGGGGTCGATCGAAACCAACAGTTCCAGCCCGTACACATTGGCCCAAATGCGGCCGCCGAAGTACTCCAGTTCGTTCAGCCAGGCCAGTTCCTGGCCGTTGTAACGCACCGTGAGTTCGCGTTCCACGGCGAAAGTCTGCGGGTTGCGGTAACGGATGACGGCCGATCCGTCGCTCATGATCAGGCTCTGGCCGTCAGTGGTCAGGCCCCAGCCTTCGCCCTGGTATCGCAGCGTGGCCTGCTGCTCGAGCGTGGCCGGGTCGCAGACAAAGCAGACATTCTCCTTCCAGGTCAGTACGTAGAGGCGGCCCTCCAGCACGCAGGCCCCCTCCAGGAAGTATTTCCGGGGGAAGTTCTTGCGTTTGAGAACTTGGCCCGTCTCGAGATCCACGATCCGGAGCGACGATTCGCCATACTGACCGGCACTCTCGTACAGCTTGCCCTCATAAAAGAAAAGGCCCTGCGTGTAGGCGCCGCTGTCGTGGCTGTATTCCTGAACGGTTTGATACTGATAGCGATCGACTTTCACGGTAACCGGGGCTTTGCGGGCCTCCGCCGGAGCGGACTTCTGCACCCGGTTGCGGGGCCCTCCGGCACAGGCAGGAAGCAATCCCGTCAAGGTCAGGAGGATGAGGGGCAGCAGGAGACGTTTCATCGGCAGATGCATTTTTACGGGTGACAAAGATACAATAAAAATGGTGATTGGAAATGCGGATAAAAGCGCTACCTTTGTTCCCGAAATACGGGGTGCTGCCTCCGGGTGGCTGAGATTATACCCTTGGAACCTGATTTGTTTAATTACAGCGTAGGGAATTATGACTACATCATCTGATTCTTTCATCAGAGATTGCGCGTCGATACGCGAAAAATCTCCACTTGTTCACTGCATTACTAACTATGTTGCCATGGGCATCAACGCCAATGCGTTGCTGGCCATCGGCGCCTCGCCCCTGATGTCCTTCTGTCCGGAAGAGATGGAAGAGATTGTGGGTATCGCTTCGGCCCTGGTCGTGAATATCGGGTGCCTGGACCGGCACGAGATCGAGGGAATGAAGATTGCGGCCGCTACGGCCCACCGTCTGGGCAAGCCCTGGGTGCTTGACCCGGTGGGCGCAGGTGCCAGCCGCATCCGCACCGAAACGTCGCTCTCCCTCATCCGCGACAGCCATCCTACGGTCATCCGCGGCAACGCCTCCGAGATCATGTGCCTCGCAGGAGAGCAGATTCAATCCCGCGGCGTCGACACTTCGGCGCTGAGCTCCGATGCCGTGGAGAGCGCAAAGGCACTGGCCCTCGCGAGCGGTGCCATCGTCTCCGTCAGCGGTCCGGTCGATTACATCACGGATGGCAACCGCGTTGAAAAGATTGGAAACGGGCATCCGCTGATGGCCCGCATTACGGCCATGGGATGCACGGCCTCCGTCGTCACGGGCGCATTCATCGCCGTCGGCGAGAATCCGCTGCTGGCTGCGCGGAACGCGATGGCCGTGATGGGCATTGCCGGAGAGCGAGCTGCTGCGCGCGCCGCCGGCACCGGTTCGATGGAGATTCATTTCATCGACGAGCTCAGTACCTTTGATCCGGCAGATTACGCCAAGGCCATCAAGATATGAAAAGAGAGACCTTGGCTTTGTATCTGGTCACCGACCGGGGACTCTCCCTGGGGCGTGACCTGGAAGAGGTGGTCCTGCAGGCGGTCCGGGGCGGCGTAACCCTGGTGCAGCTGCGGGAAAAAGAGCTGGATACGCGGGAGTTCATTGCCCTGGGAAAGCGGCTGAAAACGGCGCTCTCAGGCACCGGAGTCCCTCTTTTGATCAATGACCGCGTGGATGTTGCCCTGGCCGTCGATGCGGACGGTGTCCATATTGGCCAGTCCGATATGCCCTATGAAATTGCGCGGCGCCTGCTGGGGCCGGACAAAATCATCGGACTCTCCGTCGAAACGATGGACGAAGTGGTGGCGGCCAACAGCCTGGACGTAGATTACGTGGCTGTCTCTCCCGTTTTTTCCACAAACACGAAGACCGACACCCTGGCCCCGTTCGGATACGAAGGGCTGCGGCGTGCCTGCGCCCTGACCCGGCATCCCGTCTGCGGGATCGGCGGGATGAATGGGGAAACCGTCGGAGAGGCCATCGCCTGCGGCGCAGACGGCGTGGCCGTGGTCAGCGCGATTGTCAGCGCGCCGGATCCGATGCTTGCAAGTAAAAACCTTAAAACGATTATAGAACATGAATTGGACAAAAAGCGTCTGGGCTGAATCAGCCAAGATTTTCGAGGGCATCAAGGCCCTCCCGTTTATTAAGGATCTTGCCGACGGAAGCCTGGACCCTTCCCGTTTCGACCGCTATATTGCACAGGATGAACTCTATTTGGGCAACTATGGCCGCCAGATGTTCCAGTTGGCCGACATGATGACCGATCCCGCCCAGCAGGAGATGTTCCGCCTTTTTGCCCAGATTGGACTTGACGGGGAAAAGGCGATGCACGAGATGCTTATCGCGCGCTTCGGCATCGATACGGAGGTGACCCCTTCCATCGTGACGGCGACCTACAATGCACACACCCAGGCCGCTCTTGAGAGCGGCTCCAAGGAGGTGGCGCTGGCTGCCATGCTGCCCTGTATGTGGATTTACAACGAGGTGGGTCTCTATATCCTCAGCATTGCCTCCCTGGAGGGCAATCCCTACAAGGAATGGGTGCTGGAGTACGGCAACGACGAGTTTACCCAGGGCGTGAATTCCGTTCTGGCCCTGGCCGACGAGTGGGCTGCCGCCGTGGACGACGAAACCCGTGCCAAGATGTCGCGTGCCTACCTGGAGGCTGCCTTGTTCGAGTATGCCTTCTGGGATTACGGGTATTGCGGCGACGGGAAGGATTATTCGTACATGAAATCCCTCAAGGAATGGATTTAAAGGAACTCGGAGAGTTCGGACTGATTGAACGCATCCGGGATGCGATGGGTCCTGTTCCCGAAGGGGTGCTGGGCATCGGCGACGACTGCGCCATTCTGCCGCAGCGGGACGCCATGGAAACCCTGGTAACCACCGATATGCTGGTGGAGGGAACCCATTTTCTGCGGGAGGACATTCCGGCCCACCGGTTGGGCTGGAAGAGTGCTGCCGTTAACTTCAGCGACATCGCTGCCATGGGCGGACGACCTACAGGATCGTTTCTGTCGCTGGGATTGCCCCGCGGCCTGGACAGCGAATGGATGGACGATTTTGTGGCGGGCTACAAGGCGTGTTCGGATTTTTGCGGCGCGCCCCTCTTGGGCGGTGATACGACGACCTCCCCTTCGGGCATCTGCATCAACGTGGCGGTGCTGGGCGAGTGCCCCCGCGGTCACGCGCGTCTGAGAAGCTCCGCGGTTCCCGGCGACCTGGTCTGCGTAACCGGCCCGCTGGGCGATTCCGGAGGCGGCTTGCAGGTCATTCTCAAAGGGGTGGAGCGCGATGCCGCCGCCGGAGCGCTGGTGGAGCGGCACTACCGGCCCGTTCCCCGCGTGCGGGAAGGCCAGACGCTCGCTGCCACGGAGGGTGTCCACGCGATGATGGATATCTCGGACGGAATCGCTTCCGATCTGCGCCATATCCTGAAAGCCTCGAGGGCCGGTGCCGAGATATTCACGAAGGAGATTCCTCTTTCCAAAGAATTGCTTCAGGTCTGCGCCCGCCATGGCTGGGATTCCCTTGAACTGGCCCTGACCGGCGGCGAGGATTACGAGTTGCTCTTCACGATGGCCCCCGGAACGGAGCCTTCGGTTCCCTGTCATGTCATCGGCCGGATTACCGCCGGGCAGGATATTTCCTGGCAGGGTGCCGACCGCGATTATTTAGGTTACAGACACTTTTAACAGAATGAAAACATATCCCAGAGTTTTGACGATAGCCGGCAGCGACTCCGGCGGAGGTGCCGGCATCCAGGCCGACATCAAGGCCATCAGTGCCACCGGAAGCTACGCGGCCAGCGCCATCACCGCTGTGACGGTGCAAAACACGGTCGGCGTGGAAGACGTTCACCCGATACCGGTTCCCATTATATCGGCGCAGATTGCCGCCGTCCTGAGCGACATCGGGGCGGATGCCGTAAAGATCGGCATGCTGCACAGTGCCGAGGTGGTCCTGGCCGTCAAGGAATCGCTGACGCGTTTTGGCGTCAGGAATATCGTGCTGGATCCCGTGATGGTTTCCACATCCGGCCACCGTCTCATCGAGGAATCCGCCATCCGGGTATTGGTATCCGAACTGGTGCCCATGGCACGCGTCATAACGCCGAATATTCCTGAGGCAGAGATACTTGCCGGAGAGAAGATTGCCTCCCAGAAGGATCTTCCCCGCCTGGCGCGGGCACTCTCCTGCGGCGGACGCGTTTCCGTGCTGATGAAGGCGGGCCACCTGTCGGAAGATAACCTGGTGGATTACTTTTACAACGCCGAGACGGATACGATCCTCGAGCTCCCCTCGAAACGAATCTATACGCCCAATACCCATGGGACCGGGTGTACGCTCTCCTCGGCCTTCGCCTCCTATCTCGCGCAAGGCCTGAGTCTGGACGATGCCGCCCGCGCCGCCAAGGACTACATCAACGCGGCGATCGTCTCCGGTGCGGATTTCGCCATCGGACACGGCCACGGCCCGGTGGATCACTTCTGGTCGGCCCGCAAGAAGCGCAATTGCTAAAAAACGCTATCTTTGCGACATGACAGTATTTTGGACGATTATTGAAATTCTGGCGATGGCCTTTGGCGTCGTCTATGTGGTGTTGGAGGTTCGCAAGTCGCAATCGATGTGGTATTTCATGATTGTGGCTTCCCTGCTCAACATCCTGGTCTATTTCCACAACCACTTTGCTGCCATGGGGCTGATTCAGTTCTACTATATCGTCTCTTCCATCTACGGCATCCGGACCTGGGCCCGTGTGCGCAAGGATGCGCAGCAGCAATTCTCGGAGAATGAGGCGGCCAAGGCCGGGAAGGTCGAGGTCCGCCGGCTGAATTCCAAGCGGGCTCTGATCAGCAGCGCGATCGCGGTAGCCGGATTTGTGGCACTGGCGATTCTCTTCACCCGGATCGTGAAGGTCCAGCCCGGAGACATTCCCGGAAAACCCATCTGGGATGCAGCTGTCGCCGTGCTGAGCATGCTGGCCACCTACTGGCTCAGCCAGTCCTGGCGGGAGCAGTGGCTCATCTGGATGGTCGTCAATGTGGCAGCCGTCGTGATGTTCGTCTATCCCTTCTTCCATGGCGGAGAAGGGCTGCTCTGGATGGGGTTGCTCTACGTGATCTATATTGTCTCCTGTATTGTGGGCCTCCGGAACTGGTATTTCCGGAGCGTAATCATTGAAGAATAAGATGAAACTCATCGCAGACAGCGGATCGACCGGCGTGGACTGGCGTCTGATCGGGGAGGGGAAGACCCTTTCCGTCACGACACAGGGCATCAACCCGGTCTTCATGGACCGTGAAACCATCGTGAAGGTATTGCGCGAAGAGTTGCTGCCGAAACTGGGCGGGAGCCCTGCCGTGGACCGGATCTGGTTCTATGCGGCGGGCATCGTGTCGGAAGAGGTGGCGGGCAAGGTGTGCGATGCTCTGCGGGAGGTATTTCCGGATGCACAGTGCGAGGCGGCCTCCGACCTTCTGGCGGCGGCCCGTGCGCTTTGCGCAGACAAGCCGGGCATTGCCTGTATTCTGGGAACCGGTTCCAACAGCTGTTTCTATGACGGGGAGAAGATCGTTTCCAACGTCCGCGCGGGGGGCTTTATCCTCGGCGACGAGGCCAGTGGGGCCTGGTTCGGCAAGCAGTTGCTCTCGGATTTCATCAAAGGCATTCTGCCGCAGAATCTGGCGGACGAACTGGTCCGCCGCTACGGCATCGACTACCCGACGATCGTGCAGAAAGTATATCGGGAGCACCTCCCGAGCCGCTATCTGGCTTCCTTTGCGCCCTTTATCGGCGAATACGCCAATCATCCCTATACGAAGAACCTGTTGCGCAGCGGCTTCGAGGCCTTTTTCCAGCGCAATGTCGCCCAGTATGACTACCGCCGCTATCCGGTGCACTTCACCGGTTCGGTGGCCTGGTATTTCCGCGAACCGCTGCAGCGTTGCCTGACGGCTGCGGGGATGCGCGCCGGGCGGATCGTCCAGCGGCCCATTGACGCCCTGGCCGAATACCACAAAGCCTGAAGCGATGAAAGTGACCGAACAGCCTTCCCGCTACTCCGATCTGGAGCATACGCCCACCCGGCTTCTCCTCGAGGAGATCAACCGGGAGGACCGCAGCGTGCCGGTGATTGTGGCGGGCTGTATTCCAGCGATTGCGCGACTGGTGGATGCCATCGTGGAGCGGATGCAGCGGGGCGGCCGCGTGTTCTACGCGGGGTCCGGCACCAGCGGCCGGCTCGGTGTGGTGGACGCTTCCGAAATTCCGCCGACCTACGGCGCCGATGACGACCTGTTCCATGCGGTGATTGCCGGTGGCGACGGGGCCATTCGGAAGGCGGTGGAGGGGGCGGAGGACCGTCCGGATGCCGGCTGGGCCGATTTGTTGCCGATGCAGCCCGGGCCCGACGATACGCTGATCGGCTTGACCGCCTCCGGCCAGACCCCCTATGTGGTGGGCGCTCTGCAGCGCGCCCGAGAGGCCGGCCTGCTGACCGCCTGCATCACCTGCAATCCCGCCTCTCCCGTGGAGGCGATTGCGCAGATTCCCATCGTCGCCGTCGTAGGGCCTGAATTCGTTACCGGAAGTACCCGGATGAAAGCCGGTACGGCCGAGAAGTTGATTCTCAATATGATATCGACCTCCGTGATGATCCGGCTCGGTCATGTGCGGGGCAACCGGATGGTGGATATGCAACTGACCAACGACAAGCTGGTGGAGCGGGGAACCCGGTTTGTGATGGATGAAACCGGGCTGAAAGATGCTGAGACCGCCCGCTCGCTGTTGCTTGCGGCTGGTTCCGTGCGGGAGGCCGTCGAACGCTATAAAAAACAGAACCATGTCACTGAATAACTACGGATCGCAACTGCTCGCCGAGGCGGTGGAACAGTTTGCCTCGCTGCCCGGTGTGGGCCGCAGGACCGCCTTGCGGCTCGCCCTGCACGTGCTGAAGCAGCCTGCTGAAAATGTGGAGCACTTCGCAGAGGCCTTCCGCCGGCTCAAAAGCGACATCCGTTACTGCCCCGATTGCCGGATGATTTCCGACGACGGCCACTGCCCCTTCTGCGACGACCCGCACCGCGACCGGACCACCCTCTGCGTGGTGGAGAGCCTGCGGGATGTCTTCAGCATTGAAAATACCGGGGAGTATCACGGACTCTACCATATCCTGGGCGGCATCATCTCCCCGATGGACGGCATCGGCCCGGGCGATTTGCCCATCGACGCCCTCGTGGAGCGGATTTCCCGCGGGGAAATCAAGGAGGTGATCCTCGCCTTGAGCACCGGCATGGAAGGGGAGACCACGTCCTTCTATATTTATAAGCGCATCTCCGGCCTTCCCGTGCAGGTGACGGCCATCGCCCGGGGCGTGGGATTCGGCGACGATCTCGAATATACCGATGAACTGACGCTCGGCCGCTCGATTCTCGGCCGACAGGTATTCCGGCCCTGATATGCAGCACGCCTTTCCTTTCTCCTGGTTTGCGGCTGCCTTCGCCCTCTATACGGCGTTGCTTTTCATCGTCTCGCATGTGACGGCGCGCCGCGCAGCCGGACGGGGCTTTTTTGCCGGCGACCGCAAGGCACCCTGGCCCGTGGTGGCCTACGGCATGGTGGGCGCCTCCATCTCGGGGGTGACGTTCATCTCCGTGCCGGGCAATGTCTGGGTGCAGAACTTCTACTATATGCCGCTCGTGCTGGGTTTTGTGGGCGGCTATATCGTGGTGGCCAAGGTCCTTCTGCCGCTCTACTACCGGATGAACCTGACCTCCATTTATACCTGGCTGGGCGATCGGTTCGGTCCCCGGAGCCACCGGACCGGCACCGTGGTCTTCATGATCTCGCGCCTGCTGGGCGCGGCGGTCCGCATCTTTGTGGTGATGGTGGTCTTTCACGCCTTCCTGCCGCGGGAATGGACGGCGGGCGGCGGGCTGACGGCTTTTGCCCTGGTTACCCTCGTCTTCCTGATTCTGCTCTATTTATATACGTATCGGGGAGGCGTCAAAACCATCATCTGGACCGATGTGCTGCAGACCACCTTCATGCTGCTGGCCGTGGGGCTGGCCATCTGGCAGATTTGCCGCGAGCCCTCCGTCACGTGGGCGGCCGTTTCCGCGCATACTGCCTGGTTCAACTGGGACTGGAGCGCCGGGAACAACGCCGTCAAGCAGTTCGTCTCGGGAATCTTTATCACCATTGCCATGACCGGACTGGATCAGTCGATGATGCAGAAAAATCTGGCTTGCAAGGATTTACGCGCCGCACAGAAGAATATGTATACCACGAGTGCCATCATCGTGGCCGTCAACCTGTTCTTCCTGCTGCTGGGCGCGCTGCTGTGCGTCTATACGGAAGGCCTGGGCGGAATGGAAGCCCTGGGCATTACCAAGACGGACCAGCTTTTCCCGACCATCGCCAGCCGCTACCTGGGGCTGGGCGCGGGCGTCTTCTTCCTGATTGGACTGATTTCCGCCTCCTATCCTTCCGCCGGGGCTGCGATGACCTCGCTGACCACCTCGGTCTGCGTCGATTTCCTGGGCTTCAACGACCGTCAGGACTGGGAAGAAGCCCGCAAGGGAAAGGTCCGCAAAGGGGTGCAGGCCCTCGTCGCCCTGTTGTTTTTCGGGTTGATCCTCCTGCTTTTCCTCTACAGCAACGACGCGGTCATCAACCTGGTCTATAAACTGGCCTCCTATACCTACGGTCCGCTGCTCGGCCTCTTCTTCTTCGGCATCCTGTCCAAGCGGCCGGTCTGCGACCGCGCAACCCCGTGGATCGCCCTTGCCGCACCGCTGCTCTGCCTGGCCGTCAACCTGCTGGGCAAGCGGTATCTCGGGTTCGATCTTGGGTTTACGCTACTGATTGTCAATGGATTGTTAACCTACCTCGGGATGTGGCTCTCTTCCTGGGCCGCAGCCCGTAAAACCATGAGAAGATGACCTTTCTGGAAGTTTTTCTGCTGGCGGTCAGCCTCTGTTTCGATACGCTTGCCGTCTCCATAGTCGGCGGGGCCTGCCTGGGGCGCCTGACCTTCGGCAAGGTGGCCAAAATCCTGCTCTTCATGGCCCTCTTCCAGGGGGGATTCACTTTCGCGGGCTGGGCGCTCGGAGCCTCCGTGGAGCAGTATATCGCACGCTATGACCACTGGGTGGCCTTCCTCCTGCTGGCCTTT
>JAEEGF012514666.1_pt1 | contig 12924 bp, 11 predicted proteins | sample 9134171 | NCBI WGS metagenome assembly JAEEGF01 (sample SAMN16246542, study PRJNA631951) | gut metagenome | biome: gut microbiome; feature: rumen; material: AP-attached | host: Bos | place: Iran: Karaj | collected 2018-10 | reverse complement strand
GCTCCAACTCTTGTAAAGTGCAGTCATTGTGGAGCTCTTATGCAGCCTCATCAGGTTTGCAAGAAGTGTGGCTACTACAATAAGAAGAACATTGTTGAAACTGAGGCTTGATAAGTTTTAGTACAACCTAATTAGTTCGAATTTTAAGGCTTTCCGAATACTTCGGAAAGCCTTGATTTTTGCATATCACTTTAGTATAGTTATATAAGTTCAAAATTGATATGGGGGAACTAATGATGGCGGATTTAGTTAGAGTAGCTGTTGATGCCATGGGTGGAGACAATGCTCCTTTTGTTACAGTAAAGGGTGCTGTTGATGCCATTAAGGAATCAGACAGCTTAAAGGTTTTTTTAGTAGGCCAGGAAGATGCTGTTAATGCTGAGCTTGCTAAATATGAATATGATAAGAATAGGATCGAGGTAGTCAATGCTACTGAGATTATTGAAATGGCAGAGCCACCTGTTATGGCTATCAGGACCAAGAAGGATTCATCCATAGTTAAGGCTATGTACATGGTTAACCATGGAGAGGCAGATGCCTATGTTTCTGCTGGTAGTACAGGTGCAACTCTTGTTGGCGGCCAGGTCATTGTCGGAAGACTTAAGGGCGTTGACAGAGCTCCACTTGCGCCACTTATCCCTACAGAGAAGGGAAATTCACTTCTTATTGACTGCGGAGCAAATGTGGATGCCAGATCCAACCACCTTGTCCAGTTTGCCAAGATGGGTACTGTATATATGGAAAATGTTATGGGAGTCAAGAATCCTACAGTTGCCATTGTTAACATTGGCGCTGAGGAAGAGAAAGGTAATGCTCTTGTCAAGGAAACGTTCCCTCTTCTTAAGAATTGCCCGGACATTAATTTTATTGGAAGTATAGAAGCAAGAGATATTCCTGCGGGATTTGCAGATGTAATTGTCTGCGAGGCTTTTACAGGAAATGTAATTCTTAAGATGTATGAAGGCGTAGCCAAGTCTATGATGCATATCATCAAGAATAGCCTTATGTCTAGCCTGAAGACCAAGATAGGTGCGCTTCTTATAAAAAATGATCTCAAGAAGTCACTTGGTAATTATAGTATGGACAAATATGGCGGAGCTCCTATGCTGGGACTCAAGGGCCTTGTAGTCAAGACACATGGAAGTGCCAATGATGTTGAGGTCAAGAATTCAATCCTGCAGTGTGTAGTATTCACACAGCAGAAAATCAGTGAAAAGATTAGCGCTAAGCTTTCACCGGAAGCATAAGCTACTCGAATATAATTTTTATCTACTGCCTAGCAGTAAAGGAAGGTTTATTATGGAATTTGAGAAGATGAAAGAAGTTATTGCAAACGTACTCAATGTTGATCCTGAAGAGATCACAATGGAGACTACTTTTACAGAGGACTTGGGAGCTGATTCGCTTGATCTTTTCCAGATCATCATGGGACTCGAGGATGAGTTTGATGTTCAGATTGACCCTGAGAAGACAGAGAGCATCTCTACTGTAGGAGAGGCTGTAGAGCTTCTTAAAACTGCAATTTCTGGAAAATAATTGTAATAAATACAATGGACGATGGAGGCAGTTAGATTTTAACTGCCTTTTTTAATTATTGCAGAGTAGAAAGGCTAAACGTCTACTACTGGATTTTAAGAGGTGAATATGCTAAACGAACAGGAATTAAATGAGTTTCAGAATGTGATTGGATATAAGTTCAAGAACATTGATCTTCTAATACAGGCTTTGACACATAGCTCTTTTGTTAATGAGCAGAAGATTAACAAAAAGCCAGACTATGAGAGGCTTGAGTTCTTGGGAGATGCTGTTCTTGAGATGATATCCAGTGATTTTCTCTTCAGGAAATATCCTGATAAGAAGGAAGGAGAAATGTCCAAGATAAGGGCATCTCTTGTATGCGAAGGAGCTTTGGCTTTTGATTCAGAGCAGATCAACTTAAAGAAATACATTCAGCTTGGAAAAGGTGAAGAGGCTACTGGTGGAAGAAATAAGGAGTCTATTATTGCTGATGTGTGTGAGGCTGTGATTGGAGCTCTTTTCCTTGATGGTGGCATAGAGGAGTCTAAGAGGTTTATTGACACCTATGTGCTTACTAATGCAGATAGCATGCAGATGTTCAGTGATAGTAAATCTCATTTACAGGAGTTTGTTCAGGCTAAGGGACTTGGGGCAATTAAATATGAAATTTGTGGCGAAAGTGGTCCTGAACATGATAAAATATTTGATGTCCGCGTTTATGTCGGGGATGAAATTATGGGAGAGGGGACAGGGAAAACCAAAAAGGCTGCTGAGCAGAAGGCAGCATATCAGGCGCTTCTTGTATATAAAAAGTAATTTGCAATGTATTTAAAAAGTATTGAAATCCATGGTTTTAAGTCTTTTGCCAATAAAATAAAATTTGACTTTCACAATGGAATTACGGGTATTGTTGGACCTAATGGTTCCGGAAAGAGTAATGTAGCAGATGCTGTCAGATGGGTTCTTGGAGAACAGCGTATCAAGCAGCTGCGAGGCGGATCTATGCAGGATGTTATCTTCTCCGGCACGGAACTTAGAAAGCCACTTGGTTATGCCTATGTAGCTATTACTCTTGATAATTCAGATCATTCTCTTGCTATTGATTATGATGAAGTTACTGTTTCTAGAAGATTGTATCGTTCTGGAGAGAGTGAGTACATGATCAATGGCTCTTCTTGTCGTCTTAAGGACGTCAATGAGCTCTTTATGGATACAGGAATCGGTAAAGAGGGCTATTCTATTATTGGACAGGGTCAGATCGACCAGATTCTTTCCAGCAAGCCAGAGGATAGGCGTAATCTTTTTGATGAGGCTGCTGGTATCGTTAAGTTTAAATCTCGTAAGGAAACAGCTATCAAAAAGCTAGAGGAAGAGAAGATCAACCTCACAAGACTTAGTGATATTTTGTCTGAGCTCGAGAAGCAGATTGGGCCTTTGGAGAAGCAGTCTGAGGTTGCCAAAGAGTATCTGAAATATAGAGAACGACTCAAGACTCTAGATGTCAATATGTTTCTTGTTGAGAATAAGCGTCAGAAGGAACAGTTCGAGGAAGCTAGTAAGAACCTGGAGATTGCTAAAGCGTCTTTAGAAGAGGCCAAGGCAAACTATGACAAGACAAAAGAGGAATATGAATCAATTCAAGGCAAACTGGAAATCCTCGATAAAGAGATTGATGAAGCCAGAGCCAAAATTACAGATTCATCTGTAAAAAGAGAAAAACTTGAGGGTCAGATTGGTATTCTTAATGAGAAGATAAAGGCTGCTACTGATAATGACACACATTTCAAACAGCGTCAGAAGGATGAGCAGGCTAAGATAGATGAAAAGAACCTTCAAAAGGATAAATATCTTGAAGATAAGGCTGAAATCGACAAGATTGTAGAAGAACTTTCTGAGAACAGAAATGCTGCCAGAAAAGAACTTGATGCAGTGATCACCAAAATCTCAAATGTTAATGATGAGATTGAAGCCTGCAAGAATATGATCATTGAAACTCTTGGAACAAGAGCGACGATCAAGTCTAAGCTGAGTTCTCTTGATACTATGAAGGAGCAGGTCAATATCAGGAAGGCAGAACTTACAGGTAAACTTGTAAGAGCAAGGTCAGACGAATCAAGGCAGGAAGAAATCATTCAAAAGCTTCGCGATGAGTTTGATGCTATTACTGCTGAAATTTCTGAAATGAACAAGAAAAAGAAGAGCGCTGAGGCTGAGGTCGTTAGTATCCGTGAGGGTATGAGCAAGAAGGATACAGAGCTTAGAAATACTCAGATTCTTTATCAGCAGGAAAAATCAAGACTTGAAGCTCTCGCAAATCTGACTGAACGCTATGAAGGATATGGTGGAAGTGTCAAGAAAGTCATGGAGAGGAAGGATGATACCAAGGGTATTATTGGTGTTGTTGCTGATATTATAAAGACTGAACCTAAGTATGAGACAGCTATTGAGGTTGCTCTTGGCGGTAATATCCAGAATATTGTTACAGATGACGAAGAAACAGCCAAGAAGATGATCCAGTATCTTAAGGATTCAAGGGCTGGTAGAGCAACATTTTTACCTCTTACAGCACTTGATAATCCTCCAGAACTTAAGGCTAAGGAAGCTCTTTTAGAGCCTGGCGTTCTTGGAATGGCAGATGAGCTTGTAACTACGGATCCCAAGTACAGATCTGTTGCTAAGGCTATGCTTGGCAGAATCGTGGCTGTTGATCATATCGACAATGCAGTTAAGATTGCGCGAAAATACAAATATACTGTTAGAATGGTAACCCTTGAGGGAGAACTTCTTGTTCCAGGTGGTGCTATCAGTGGTGGCGCTTTTAAGAATAACAGTAATCTTCTTGGAAGACGCCGCGAAATGGAAGAGCTTGAGGGAAATGTAAAGAAATATAAAGAAAAACTTGAAAGTCTCCAAAAAGAAATCGAGGAAGATAAGAAAAAGAGAAATGAGCTCAGAACTATTGTTGATGAATTAAGCTCAGAACTTCAGGGTAAATTCATACTTCAGAATACAGCAAGGCTTAATGTAGAGAATGAAGAAAAGAGACAGGAAGAGCAGAAAGGAAGCTTATCTGACCTCAAGGCAGAAAACGAGGAAATAGAGTCTAAGCTCCTGGAAATTGCCAGTCAAAAGGAAGAGGCACAAAAGGCTCTCTCTGAATCAGAACAGCTCGAGAAGGACAGTTCTGAAAAGGTTGCAGGATATCAGAAGGAACTTGAAGGTCTCCATGCTATTGAGGAGACTGAGAACGAGAAAGTTTCCAAATGGGATATCGAATACGAGAAGATAGCTCAGAAACAGGAATTTGCCCAGGTTAATATTAATCGTATTGATGAAGAAATAATAGAAGAAGAGAAGGCACTTGCTGAGATTATTGAGAATCTGAACAACAATGCTATCTCCCTTGAACAGAATAAAAAAGACATTGAAGAAATAAAGCTTACTATTGAAGCATCATCCAATGTTACGGATGAGACTAATAAGGAACTTGAGGAAAAGAAAAAGACTAAGGCATCGCTTTCAGAAGCTCAGAAGGAATTCTTTGGAAAGACTGAAGAATTGAATGCCCAGATGCTGAGCCTTGATAAAGAAGTTACAAGGCTTAATTCCAGGAGAGAAAAGTGCGAAGAGACAATTGATGCTCAGATCAATTATATGTGGAATGAGTATGAGATCACACTTTCCGATGCAGCTGGACTTAGAGACGAAGAGATGACTGATGTTCCGGCCATGAGAAAGGAAACAGCTTCTCTTAAGGATTCCATCAGAAAACTTGGTGACGTAAATGTAAATGCCATTGAGGATTACAAGAATCTCATGGAGAGATATACATTTATGAAGACCCAGCATGATGATCTTATTGTGGCAGAGGAACAGCTCAAAGGAATCATCAAGGATCTTGATGAATCTATGCGCAAACAGTTTATTGAACAGTTCCATCTTATCAATACTGAGTTTGATAAGGTATTTAAAGAGATGTTTGGAGGCGGAAAGGGCACTCTCGAACTCAATGAAGATGAGGATGTACTTGAGGCAGGAATTAGGATCAATGCTCAGCCACCCGGAAAAAAGCTTGTTAACATGATGCAGATGTCTGGTGGAGAGAAGGCTCTTACAGCCATAGCTCTTTTGTTTGCTATTCAGAATCTTAAGCCTTCACCATTCTGCTTGCTTGATGAGATTGAGGCAGCTCTTGATGAGAACAACGTAGTTCGTTTTGCAAAGTATCTTCACAAGCTTTCAAGTACCCAGTTTATTGTAATTACTCATCGTCGTGGTACAATGGAAAGTGCTGACAGACTGTACGGTATTACTATGCAGGAAAAGGGTGTTTCTACCCTTGTTAGCGTAAACCTTATTGACAAGGAGCTTACAAATTAATGGCAAATGGATTTTTTTCTAAATTACAACAGGGTTTATCCAAGACTAGGGATAATATAGCTAAAGGCATAGACAATGTCTTTAATGGTTATTCTAATATTGACGAGGATTTCTACGAAGAACTTGAAGAAACTCTTATTATGGGAGATATCGGGATCAATGCCACCAGTAAGATCATGGATGAATTAAGAGCTCAGGTCAAGCAGCAACACATTAAGGACCCTTCTGAGTGCAGACAGCTTCTTATTGATGACATCAGACAGCAGATGAAAACTGATGAGCATGCATATGACTTTGAGGATAAGAAGACAGTTATATTTGTTATTGGTGTAAATGGAGTAGGCAAAACCACATCTGTAGGTAAACTTGCATCTGTTTTTAAGAAAAGAGGAAAAAAAGTTCTGATTGCAGCAGCAGATACTTATAGAGCAGCAGCTACTGAGCAGCTCAAGGAATGGGCTGACAGAGCTGATACTCCGCTTATTTCTGGAAGAGAAGGGGGAGACCCTGCCAGCGTAATATATGATGCTGTAAACTCTTTTAAAGCAAGAAATCTGGATATTCTGATTGTAGACACTGCGGGAAGACTACATAATAAGAAAAATCTTATGGAAGAATTATCCAAAATGAATAGAATAATAGACAAGGAATTACCTGGAATATGCAGAGAGAACTTTATTGTACTTGATGGAACAACAGGGCAGAATGCTCTTAATCAAGCAAGAGAGTTTGGAGAAGCAGCTGATCTTACAGGTATTGTCCTTACTAAACTTGATGGAACGGCAAAAGGGGGAATTGCTGTAGCTATCGTGTCTGAGCTTAATATTCCAGTCAAGTATATTGGCGTTGGGGAAGGTCTTGATGATCTGGAAAGATTTGATTCAGATGAATTTGTAGATGCGCTTTTTGAGTGATATAAGGAATACTGAAAAAATACAATATTTAGTGGAGGAGTATGAAAAATGGCCGATGAAAAGAAGATGACTCTTGATAAGTTTGAAGAAGCCTATGAAGATGTCAAAAAAGTTACCCTGGAAACAAAACTAATCTACAGTGATTATTGGAGCAACACTACTGGAAATAAGGTTTATTTAAAACCCGAAAATCTTCAGAGAACTGGTGCTTATAAGGTTAGAGGTGCCTATTACAAGATTACAACTCTTTCTGATGAAGAGAGAAAAAAGGGCCTTATTACAGCATCTGCTGGTAATCATGCGCAGGGTGTAGCTTATGCAGCTAAATGTTATGGCGTCAAGGCAACTATTGTTATGCCTACGTCAACTCCACTTATTAAGGTTAATAGAACCAAGGCTCTTGGTGCAGAAGTTGTATTACATGGAAATGTATATGATGAAGCTTATGAGAAGGCAGTAGAGCTTTCTAAAGAGTATGGATATACTATGGTCCATCCATTTGATGATCTGGATGTTGCTACAGGCCAGGGAACAATTGCTATGGAGATCATCAAAGAACTTCCAACAGTAGATTATATACTTGTGCCAATTGGAGGAGGCGGACTTGCAACTGGCGTATCTACTCTTGCAAAGCTTCTTAATCCTAAGGTTAAGGTCATCGGCGTTGAACCTGCAGGTGCTAATTGTATGCAGGAATCTTTAAAGGCAGGTCACGTAGTTGCACTTCCTTCAGTTAATACAATTGCTGATGGTACAGCTGTTAAAAAGCCTGGAGAGAAGATATTCCCATATCTTCAGGCTAATATCGATGAGATAATTACTGTTCCTGATGAAGATCTTGTAGTTTCTTTCCTGGATATGGTAGAAAATCATAAGATGGTTGTAGAAAACTCCGGACTATTATCAGTAGCAGCTCTTAAGCAGCTTAATTGCAAGGATAAGAAAATTGCCTGTGTATTATCTGGCGGTAATATGGATATTATTACAATGTCGTCTGTTGTACAGCAGGGACTTATCATGAGAGACAGGATATTTACTGTTTCTGTGCTTCTTCCTGATAAGCCAGGTGAACTTTCAAGGGTTGCAGGTGTAATTGCTGGCGTGAGCGGCAATGTAATAAAGCTTGAGCATAACCAGTTTGTTTCTATTAACAGAAATGCTGCTGTTGAACTTAGGATCACACTTGAAGCATTTGGAACAGATCACAAGGAAGAGATTATAGAAGCTCTCAATAAAGAAGGCTATAAACCAAGAATTGTAAGGACAAATATTTAATATGAGTAGTACAAAGAAAAATAGCATTAAAAAGAGACTGATGGAATACCTGATCATTACGGTTGCATCAACGCTATACGGGCTTGCTACAGCGATTCTGGTTGACCCTAACAATATAGCTCCTGGTGGGATGACAGGCCTTGCTATCGTAATTAACAGGCTTATTCCAATCGGAACTGGTAAGTGGTTTTGGATCATGAATATTCCTATACTGCTTGTTGCTATTTGGAAGTTTGGCATCAGATTTACAGTTTCTACAATCTATGCCACAGGGGTTATATCCCTGACTACAGATTTTTTTCACAATTATTTGTCTGCTTATTTTATAAAAGATATTATTTTGGGCGTTACCATTGGTAGTGCATTATCAGCTATTGCCATGGGACTTATTTTTAAAAACCACGCCACAAGTGGTGGTACAGATGTTATAATTAAACTGTTAAGGCTCAGGTATCCGCATATCAAGACTGGCATGCTATTTATTATGACGGATATGGTAGTACTTATTATTGCAGGAATAGTATTTGGAGATATATCTGCTGCTTTGTATTCATTTCTTTCTGTTATGATCACATCTTCAGTTCTTGATCTTGTATTATACGGAAGAGATGGAGCTAAACTGCTCTATATCATATCTGATCATCCAGATATTATTACAGCTAGGCTTTTAGAGGAACTTGATATTGGCGTAACACACGTATTTGCCCAGGGAGCATATAGTGGTGAAGATAAAAAGGTTATTATGTGCGCCATTAAAAAGAGACTTTCGCCTCTTGCTGAGGATATAGTAAGAGAAGAAGATCCTAATGCATTTATGATTGTAACTAGTGCCAGTGAAATTTTTGGTGAAGGCTATAAGAGTTATTTTGACGAGAGAATGTGAGCATGAAGAATACTTCCCAGGACACAAGAGAACGCATAGGCGTTAGAAATACTCATAATATCATATCCATTATTTTTTTAAGTCTGGTAGCGCTACTTGCTTTATCTTTTAGCGTTATGCTGCTTATTAAGAATGCCTCCCTTAAGAGAGAAGAGGAGGCTGTCAGAAGTGAGCTTGAAGCTTTAAATGAGGAAGGCTATTACACTGTAACTGAAGCTGACAGGCTTATTGAGGATGCCAAGGCGCAGACTAGACTTGAAACTACAAATTCTATAAAGGCGACAATTCAGTCTAAGCTTGAGGCTGGAGAGGGAACTACAACGACTATCAGATCTCTTTTCCCTGACCAGATGGTAGTTGCAAGCTCAGGCAGATATTACTTTTTTCCAATACTAGATACAATTGCGCATCATGGTTTTGGAGAAGAGGACTTTGTGGTTGGTGATGATGGATTTCTTGAGTATGTTGGTTCTGATGAGAGTATCCATGTAAAAAAAGGTGTTGATGTCTCAAGGTTTCAGGGCAATATAGACTGGAAGACAGTTAAAGAACAGGGGATAGATTTTGCATTTATAAGAGTTGGACTTCGTGGAACGACAGAGGGCAAGATTCTTACAGATGACTGCTTTGAGGATAATATTAAGGGAGCTACCGAAAATGGCATTGATGTAGGAGTATATTTTTATTCCCAGGCAGTTAATGAGAAAGAGGCTCTAGAAGAAGTTCAGCTTATTCTGGATATGATTGAGCCATACGATGTCAAATACCCTGTTGTGATCGATATAGAATCAGCAGATTCAGATTCTGCGAGAACAAATGACCTTACTTCAGATGAATATGAGGTTGTTGCCAAGACCTTCTGTGATACAGTAAGAAGCGCAGGCTATAAACCGATGATCTATGGAAATGTCAAATCTTTTACGCTTCTTATGGATGCGCAGGATGTTGATGATTATGGAATTTGGATTGCATATTATGGTAGTCCGTTGTACTATCCATACCATTTTGATGTATGGCAGTTTACATCTTCAGGAACAGTTAAAGGAATTGATGGCAACGTAGATCTTGATATATGCATTACGGATTATTGAAAAGAGTGATATGGTCAGAGAATTTGATGAAAAGCTTCCTTATTCCGCCTACGAGGAAAAGGGATATCTTAACAATGACTTTAAGTTTTTTCATATAAATGATCATGAAAAGGTTGACATTCCTTATCATTATCATGATTTTCATAAATTGATCCTTGTGCTTGGTGGCAAGGTTAAATATCTGATCGAAGGAAGGGAGTATGAGCTTCTTCCCTTCGATTTTGTGCTGGTTAACAGGTATCTGATACACAAGCCTCTATTTGATGGACAGAACAAAGAAAATTATGACAGGATCATATTATATCTAAGTGATGATTTCCTTAGAAAGTATAACCTCTTGGATGCATTTGAAAAAGCAAGAGAAATTGGGAGTTTTGTAGTAAGATTTCCTGGAAATGTTAGTTCAGATCTGTATGACAGATTTCAAAAGATACAGACAGACCTTCAGAATCAGGATAAAGAATATGCTGGAGAATTGCTTACCAGAATTGATGTTTTAAAAGCCATCATCGGTTTTAATAAGGCATGTATAAGCGAAGATTTTGGCTTTAAGCCAGAAGCCAGATATAACAGAAAAGTAATAGAGATAATAACATATATTACAGAGAATCTTTCATCTGATCTTTCCATAGATTACCTGGCTGATCATTTTTATATGAGTAAGTATCATATGATGAGGATATTCAAGAATGAGACGGATTATTCAATTCATCAATACATTACTGAAAAAAGAATTCTAATGGCGAGGAATCTGATAATTTCAGGTATGCCTGCAACAGCCGCTTGCCTGGAGTGCGGATTTAAGGATTACTCTTCTTTTAGCAGAGCTTTCAAGAATCAGCTTGGATGTTTGCCATCTGATATTAAGATATAAGTGTCAAGAAAAAATACTTGACACTTATATCTTTTTTGTTTATTATATCATTTGTGTTTATAGGTAAAGAGGATATGTATGAAGAAAATCGTAGAGCAAGGCTTGTTGTATGATTTCTATGGCGAGCTTCTAACTGAACATCAGAGAGAAATATATGAGGCCGCTGTTTACAATGATATGTCTCTTACCGAGATTGCTGATGAAAACGGTATCAGCAAGCAGGGAGTGCATGATCTTATCAAGAGGTGCACCAATACGCTTGAGAGTTATGAAGACAGGCTTCACATGATCAGAAGATTTGAAGCTATTAAGGCTCAGGCTGTGGCTTTAGAAAAGTTATCCGGAGATTCCGGAATAGATATGGATGCTGAACTTAGAGATAAACTTAAAGGCATCTCAGGCAAAATAATCGAGGAGCTTATTTGATAAATGGCTTTTGAAAGTCTTACTGATAAATTACAAAATGTTTTTAAGAATCTCCGCAGCAAGGGCAAACTTACAGAGGAAGATGTCAAGACTGCTCTTAAGGAAGTCAAGATGGCACTTCTTGAGGCTGATGTAAGTTTTAAGGTTGTTAAACAGTTTATTTCTGCTGTACAAGAGAGAGCTGTAGGAGAAGATGTACTAAATGGTCTTAATCCAGGCCAGATGGTTATCAAGATTGTTAATGAGGAAATGATTTCCCTCATGGGCTCGGAGACTACTGACATTAAGCTCTTGCCTGTGAACGAGATTACAGTCCTTATGATGTGCGGTCTTCAGGGTGCTGGTAAGACAACAACAGCAGCCAAGATTGCCGGCAAGCTCAAGATGAAGGGGAGAAAACCTCTTCTTGTAGCCTGCGATATATATAGACCTGCTGCTATTGATCAGTTACAGATCAATGCCAGCAAGCAGGAAGTAGATTTCTTTACACTTGGTTCTTCAGCTGATCCTGTAGACATTGCCAGAGCGTCAATTGATGAAGCTAAAAAGAATGGCAATAACGTGGTTATCATCGATACTGCTGGTAGATTGCAGATTGATTCCATTATGATGCAGGAGCTTGTAGATATAAAGAATACTGTATCTGTTACTCAGACACTTCTGGTTGTAGATGCTATGACCGGTCAGGAAGCTGTTAATGTGGCTACTGAATTCAATGAGAAGGTCGGAATAGACGGAATCATTCTATCTAAGATGGATGGCGATTCAAGAGGTGGTGCTGCACTTTCAACTAAGGCAGTAACAGGCAAGCCTATCTTATACGTAGGTATGGGAGAGAAACTTTCAGATCTTGAACAGTTCTACCCTGATAGAATGGCTAGCCGTATTCTTGGCATGGGAGATGTTCTTAGTCTTATTGATAAGGCTGTAGAGGCTAATGCTGAGAGAGATGCAGAAAAAGATCGTGAAATGGCCCAGAAGATGAAAAAGGGCAAGATCGATTTTGAAATGTACCTAGAGAGTATGAAGGCTATGCGCAATATGGGCGGCCTTTCATCAATTATGGGTATGCTTCCAGGCATGGGTAAGATAAGCGATGATATGCTTCCTGATGAGAAACACCTTGCCAGAATCGAAGCAATAGTTCTTTCTATGACACCTGAAGAACGCAAGAATCCTAAGCTTATGTCACCACAGAGAAAGTTTAGGATAGCTAAGGGCTCTGGCAACGATATCGCTGATGTTAACAGATTTATCAAGCAATTTGAACAAATGCAGAAGATGATGAAGCAGATGCCTGGACTTATGGGTGGCAAGAAGGGCTTTGGCAAGCTCGGTGGTTTTGGCCGAGGAGGATTTCCTGGCGGCAGATTCCCGTTTTGATATGTCTATCAGCTTTTGTGGCTGTTTTATACATATAAGCAAATAATATATCTATCTTAATTTTTTAAATGGAGGAAATTAAAATGGCAGTAAAAATGAGATTAAAGAGAATTGGTAAGAAGAAGGTTCCTTTCTACAGAATTATCGTTTCTGATTCAAAGGCTCCTGTACAGGGTAAGT
>JAEEGF011852522.1_pt1 | contig 12924 bp, 10 predicted proteins | sample 9134171 | NCBI WGS metagenome assembly JAEEGF01 (sample SAMN16246542, study PRJNA631951) | gut metagenome | biome: gut microbiome; feature: rumen; material: AP-attached | host: Bos | place: Iran: Karaj | collected 2018-10 | reverse complement strand
CCGATGGCGTCATGGTCGTTAACATGAACATGCGGAGCAGCAAAGAAGGAAGCATCAACGAGTATCTTTCCGACACCATCGCAAGCGTTTTCCCCGAAGTTTACACCGCAGAAGTGGAACGCTACACCAACCGCTGCTTGTATGCCTCATTTAACAAAGACATCCTTGACCGCATGAGAAGAAACAACGAGATCGAGCCTTCGGACGAACTTCGATCGCTCATTGCAAGGGTGGACGGCAGACTCATCCCTTATGAAGGAGGCGTGCATATAATGACTGACGATAAAGCACCCGTCGAACTCCTGGGAATGCGTGTGATCGACGAGATCATACAGGACGAGGTTGCTTACTACAAAGGCATTTTCAAAGAAGGTGGCCTTAAAGCTCTGCTGGAATCATGGTGATGAAAAAATCTCTTTTTGCCGAAACCTGTCATCTTTTTCTGCGTCTGATAAAGTAAATACAAGTAAGGGAGATTTTAGTTATGGAAATCACATTTTTATTGTTGGCAGTAATCGCCTTGATAGTTTGGGCAGCCGTCAGATTCTTCATTTGCGCCAAAAAAGACGAAGTGAACTTTAAGCACGAGGCTTTTCTGTTCCTGATCTTTGCCTACTGCCTTCTGGTTGCAAGAGTAGTCTACTTTCCAACCAAATCACCGGACGGGCGTATGGTCCGCATGATCATTGACTTTGAGAACATGTTTCCCCCTATGATCAACCTGACCCCCCTGACCTTTGTTTCGGAGCGCTATCCCGGCTGGTGGATCAATGTTTTCGGAAATATCATCATTTTCATTCCCGCAGGTATTTTCATACCCATGGTCTCGAAGCGTGCAAAGAATATTCTTCAAACCACGATCATCGGTTTCGGCTGGTCGCTTCTGATCGAGCTGTCCCAGCTTTTACTTTTCGACAGATGCAGTGACATCGACGATCTCATACTCAATACTCTCGGTGCAGCCATCGGAGCGTGTGTGTTCTTTGCCGTCGGAAAATCCGGGAAAAGATTGTGATTGCATGCATTTCTATGCAAATATTGCTTTCCGGAAATCAATACTGCATTTTTTACTGTTCATTTATTCCCGAGGATGTTAAAATAATAACGGTGTGCCGAAGGCACTTCGAATAAAACACATAAAGGAGGATTTTTGTAATGGCAGTTAATCGTTTTGTATTAAACGGCGTTTCCTATCACGGACACGGCGCGATAAAGGAAATTCCCGGGATCATCAAGTCCAAGGGATTTAAGAAGGCTTTTGTAGCTTCCGATCCCGATCTCATTAAATTCGGTGTGACCGCAAAAGTCACAGACCTTCTTGAAGCAAACGGAATCCCCTATTCATTATACTCAGACATCAAGCCCAACCCCACCATTGAAAACGTTCAGAGCGGCGTTAAGGCTTACAAAGAGTCCGGAGCAGATTTTATGATCACCATCGGTGGCGGATCATCCATGGATACAGGTAAGGGTATCGGTATCATCGTTAACAACCCCGGATTTGCAGATGTCCGCTCCCTTGAAGGCGTTGCTCCCACAAAGAACCGTACGGTGTTCACCATTGCCGTTCCCACAACAGGCGGTACAGGTGCAGAATCCACCATCAACTACGTTATCACCGACGTTGAGCGCAAGAGAAAGTTCGTCTGTGTAGACCCTAACGACATCCCCGATGTCGCTGTGGTAGATCCCGACATGATGAGTTCCATGCCCAAGGGACTCACAGCCTCTACAGGTATGGATGCTCTCACACATGCTATCGAAGGCTACACTACCGGAGCAGCCTGGGAGCTTTCAGACGCTCTGAACCTCGAAGCCATCAGACTCATCGGAAAGAACCTCCGCAAGGCATTTCAGAACGATCCGGAAGGACGTGAAGGAATGGCTCTTGCTCAGTACGTTACAGCTATGGCTTACTCAAATGTCGGTCTCGGTATCGCTCACTCCATGGCTCACACACTCGGTGCCGTTTATGACACACCTCACGGCGTTGCATGCGCGATGATGCTCCCCATCGTTATGGAATTCAACGCAGAATGCACAGGTGAGAAGTTTAAGGCTGTTGCCGAAGCTCTCGGTGTAGATACAACAGGCATGGACCAGAAGACCTATCGTAAGGCCGCTATCGATGCTGTAAGACAGCTTTCCGTAGATGTGGGTATCCCCACAAAGCTCGAGAAGCTTCAGGAGAAGGATCTTCCTTTCCTTTGCGAATCCGCTGCCGCAGATGCCTGCGCCCCCGGAAATCCCAAGAAGGCTTCCCTTGCAGATTTCGAAGCTATGTTCAGAAAACTCATGTAATAATACAATATCAAACAAAAAGACCGTCCGGGATTTTTCCCGGACGATCTTTTTGTTTTATCCCCCAACTTCTTATAAAACCTTATAAACCAAATAATAAATGATCTTTCTCCAGCGGGGATCTCCGTTATCTCCCAGATCCACACCGTTATCGCAGCTCTGATACATTCTCTTAATGACCCAAAACTTCCGCATGAATTTCGGCAGCTTTGGTATCATTACGTAAACATAATGATGTGAGTAGATCTCTGCCGCCATCTGAAGCGGTGTAACACCGGTGATCAGACCCTTTTCCAGGATCTCCGTTGCAATCTCAAAGCACTTTTTTTTATCTCCGTATTCATCCTTCATACCGATGTTAATGTTTTTTCTTCCCATTGACAGCCTTTACTCCTTTTTAATTCTTCCCCTTAAAAGACTCAAGAAATGCCCCCACCGGCCCCAACTCATCCCAAGATATGAGCATTGAATTACTGAAATGAAGCCCCAATATTTGTTTAATTTCAACGCCTTTCCGATCGCCTCTCTTCAATAATGTCAGAAATAACAGAATTCACAGAACGTGCTGATGTCCCCTCACAGGACCGCGTAAACGATAAAGAATTATTGAAAACAGGAGCCGGTGGGCGCACTTCTTAAGAATTCTCAACTCAGAAGAAAGCCGCAAAAAACCGGCCGGATACAATTAAATTTTTAAGCTCAAACCAATGCGGATCGATAAGAAACGAACGTACATTTTTCCCCCAAAAAATCACTCGTTAGAATTTTGAATCTGCCTGAAAGAAGGTGCTTCGGTACTGAACAGCCCTTACACTTTAAGACTATATTAGTGTAACGCGTAACATTATGGAAGTAAAGAGTAAAATTTTAAGATTCTGAAATCTTAAAATTTTACCTATTTGTAGTTTTTATGTCAAACTTTCATTGTAAACTAATAGCTGCGCCATAGGCACAGCTATTAGTTTTACAATAATGATCAGTGAACTTCATCGAATTCAACACCGGCTTTTTTTAATGAAGTATAAGCAGGTGAACCATATTTCACAACCGCATGCAGTCTGTTGCAGTTTGCAAATGCTGTATCATCGACTTCCCAAATATCTGTAGTAAGCCAAATGTTCAAGTCATAACATGTAGCAAATGCATAACGGTCGATGCTTACCACTTCATTTAGCATAATATCATTTTCAGCAGTGAAATAGGCCCCCGCAAAATAATAAGGAGGAATGTAACTCACTTCATCTTCAAATGCGATCTTTTTAATATTCGCTCCCGCAAAAGGTGCTGTGGAAATTGATCTTACACTTTCCCCGTTATAGATAGAATAACTTGCTGTCAACAATTCGATGGTAATTCCCTCAAATGCGTGCGATCCAACTTTTATTCCTCCGACTTCAAGGGCTTCAAACGAAAGATTTGTGCAGCCCTTAAACGCCCTTTCACCGATCTCGGTTACAGAAGCAGGGATATTGAGCTTTGTAATACCGGTGAGTCCTGAAAATGCACCATCCGAGATCAATCTGATACCGGTTCCGAGATCGACTTCCCTGAGCTTAAAGCCATATTCTCCGGCGGAGTAATTCTTAACTCCGTAGAATTCTCTCATGTAAGAAGGACAAACTATCTTAAGGTAAGCGGAACCTCTTGTCAAAAGGTCCTTCAAAGGGAAGTAATCACAGTAATCATCTTTACCGACAGGATATTCTTCACCCGTAGCAATGTTCAGATAGCCACGGACAGCAACTCCCTTTGTCTTGGATGTGTATACTGTCTTCGGCAATGTTATTTCGACATAGTCGTTTACACCATACTGCCTGAACTTCTTAAATCCGGTTTTTGAAAGGCCTGTAACAACCCACGTTCCGTCAATACAAAGATAGGTAAAATCCTTTTCGTCTGTCTGAAGCTTTACATTCGGCTCTGTCAGTAAAGCACCCTGATCCGTGGGCACGGGTGTGGGCTGGGGAGTGGGTGTACTTGTAGGAACAGGCGTAGGTGTACCTGTCGGCGCCGGAGTATTTGTGGGTGTAGGTGTGTTCGTAGGCGTCGGTGTTGGAGTATTTGTGGGTGTAGGTGTGGGTGTCTCCGTAGGTGTGGGAGTCGGAGTGGGCGTAGGGGTCACCGTGGGTGTCGGCGTGTCTGTGGGCACGGGAGTGGGTGTGTCCGTAGGCACAGGTGTCGGTGTATCCGTGGGCACCGGAGTGTTTGTTGCCGCAGGAGTCTTGTCCGTTGCGGATCCCGTTACATTTGCCTGCTGATCTCCCGAAGGGTTTACAGTCCCCGTAACCGTTGCTCCCGGGGTTTTGGAATTGTTATCCCCGGAGTTTCTTACTATAAGAATAATCACAAGGGCAATTACAATAATCGCCGCTGCGATGATCATAATCGTTTTTGGTTTTTTCAAGCTTTCCTTAAGCTTTGCCAATAAATCTTTCATTACTAAAACAACCTTTCTAAAGCACCTAAATAAATAAACACTTGTAAACTGTCGCTATGATAAAGTAAAGTTGTGACATAAGTGTGTCCAAGTTAGGTTATAAAAAAATAATTAACTATTGTAGGATACAGCACACAACTATTTTTTTCAAGAAAAAAATCAGCTCTCCTCACCTTTTTTATCGGGTAAAGAGAACTGATGACATTATTCTTTTAGTTTTCGCTTTCGCACTGTTTTTCTATGCGTTGAACATTACCTTCTCGGAATTGAAGGATTTTGTTACGGAGAAAGTGCAAAGTGCGGCAAGAACAAAGTTTCCGAGGAATGAGAACAGGAACTGAGTTGCCTCAAGGCTGTTTGTCATGATCTTCTGAACGGAAAGCGCAGTTCCGTAAACAGGGATCATAAAAACATAATCCGCGGGAGTCTTGCTGGTCGTAAACATTGTAGTAAGCGCTGCGACCATGATAACGATGTACAAAGGAGAAACCAGCGAACTTGCGGTCTTTACGTCCTTGGCACGGATCGAAAGTGCTGCGATCAATGAAACATACAGGTACGCAAGTATAATCAGAAGAACTACCAGCATAAGGATCTGAGCAGGCGAGATGTGAATTGAAAAGTCCACAGCAGCTCCGCCTGTAACCGTCTTCATCATCATAGGCATTGCCACTACCATTGAAAGCGCGTACACAATAGCTGAAATGATGGAAAGCGCAGCCAGTGCGATGATCTTACCGATGGCAAGGTTTCTTCTCTTAAGAGGTGTAAGGAGAAGTCTCGCCATTGTTCCTCTTTCCTTTTCACCTGCAATGGCATCGATAACGATGCTCATGGCACTTGCAAAGATCAGGAATGTGATGAGGTAAGGAATCAGCATTGCAAGGAACTGTCCGTTTTCCTCATCCTCATTAACTATACGGTTTAAATTAACATCGAAAACCTTGAGTTGTTCGGCTCCGCCGATCCTGTTGGCGATGATCGCTTCCTTGTAAGGATTTGCAATGTAACTTGTGAAATTCTGATAAGCCTGGGAAGAATAATCCTTTGCGGTGTTGACTCCCACTTTGATACCGGGTACGGCATCTCCGTTTTTGAATTTGGCGATCTTGTCGGTAAATCCGTCATCGAATGTAACCAGAAGATCTGCGTTTCCTTCAAGGATGTCCGCCTCGATCTTGTCTATGCCTGTGGCATCCTTTGCAAGGAAGGTAATGTCTGCGGTCTTGTCATATCCCGTCTGACTGATCAAAGCCTTTATGTCGTCGGGGGTGTTCTGCATGTAAACGATGGAAACATGTTCCTTAATGTCCCTGTTGATCCCTGAAGCAAGGTTTCCGATAAGGCTGTACAAGCCAACCATTATGATCGCGGGAAGAATGAAGAGTGAGAAGACCAGCTTTCTGTCTTTAAAAACACGGTCAAACTCTTTTTTAAATATCATCCTGATGTCTTTCATGCTACTCCTCCTCCTTGTGATTGTCACGATAAAGAACGAAGAATGCATCCTCGAGATCCGTTGCATTGTTCTTTTCAACTATTTCGGGAACTGTGCCTTCTGCAACCAGCTTACCGTCGATTATAACGCCGATCTTGTCGCAGAGCTTCTGTGCCTCGGACATGATGTGAGTCGAAATGATGATCGTCTTTCCCTGTTCCTTAAGATTCATGAGAAGATCGGTAACGCTCTTTGCGGTGATGACATCAAGTCCGCTGGTAGGTTCGTCAAAAATGACCACCTCGGGATCCTGAACAAGGCTCACTGCTATTGCTGCCTTCTGCTTCATACCTGTGGAAAGCTCCTCGATCTTCTTGTCTTCAAACGCATCTATCCCAAAATAACCGAAAAGCTCTTTCTTTCTTGCTTCGATCTGCTCCTTGGAAAGGCCGTGAAGATTTCCGAAGAACTCAAAAAGATACTTGGGTGAGAAGAAAGGATCGAGCTTTATTTCATTGGTCAAAAAGCATATTCTTTCTCTGACCTCTCCGCCCTGCTTCACCGTATCAAATCCGCACACCTTGACCTCTCCCTCGGTAGGTGTAAGAAGTGTTGCTATGCAGCGAAGAGTGGTCGTTTTTCCTGCTCCGTTGGGTCCCAGCAATCCGTAGATCTCACCGGGTTTAGCGGAGAAAGTGATCTCTGACGCGGCGCATTTGATGTTCTTTTTTGTCTTGCGCTTTGCCATCTCTGATTTGCTCAGCTTGTAGACCTTGGTAAGGCCTTTTACTTCAATCATGAATGTTCCTCCTATAAATTTTTTCTTTATCTGTCCCTGTTGAATGTAACAAAAACATCTAAATTTTAGCATATCAGCTATAGGTTTTCAACAAATAAAAGCGCGAAATAGACGTTTGTAATGCGTCTATTCCGCGTTTTATCATTCATCCTCGACCTTTACCGTAAACACATCCGCTTTATCCCAAACAGGTCGGTTCACTTCCACCACTGTCTCTGCCCGCCACTGCTCATAAAGTCTTTCAAATTCAGCCTTCTGCCTGTCGGCGATCATCTCTTCCTTTTTAGCCTGGGTGGCATCGGCATCAAATGCCGTGTCGCAATAGAAAATGTAGTAATAGTTTTCTCCCTCGATGATATCCGAAAACTCTCCGTCTCTCAATCCCATCAGGATGTTTTCCAGATTCCCGTCCTTAAGATCTCCTTTGCCGATCATAAGGTCCAGCATGGAAAGATCATCCGTTTTCGTTTTGGCATAGGAATACATGTCCGAATAAGTCTTCCAGGTTTCCCTCATGGAATAGAGCTGGTCCCTGATGGCGCTTTTTTCTTCCTCCGTGTACTCCGCTCTTTCTCCGTTTGCTCCTATCTTTGCATTTCTGAGAGCTATGGAGTAGAAATGATGCTGACTCGCCACCTCATTGGGTATGTTCGTGTCAATATTCAGCGTGGCCTGCTCAAACACCTTTCTTGCCAGATAGTTGTCGCAGTAAACTCTTCTTACCACATTTTCGTTTACACCCATCTCAAGGATCTCACTGCCCTCAAGGGTCTTCATGTATTCCGCTGCCTGCAGATCCACTTCCCTCAGTTCATCCTCCGAAAGATAGACGTTCAGCTCATTTGCCCTGAGGCAGACTATCTTAAGATAGATTATGGATTCCAGCACCTGTTCCTTAACCGTGATGCCCAGCGTGTCTCCGTTGGTCTTGATGCGGTAGTTCCATATGTCTGTTCCATAGTACTGCTCGTAGTCTTTTCTGGTGGCATCAAGATAGACAAGCCCCTCGCGGTAGTCGATCTGCTGCTCCCCTACCTTGAGCATGGCGCCTTCCGTCCAGCCCGTCACCTCTTCCTTTTTTTCTGCGGGAAAAAGCTGACAGCCTCCGGTCAGGACCGCAAAGCATATTAAAATCGCAAATAAACGCTTCAAATCAAACAAGCTCCTTCATCCAACCCAAAAATTCCTTTAGTCTTTCGAACAGGAGTGCATCCTCTTCCTTTGTGCTCAGTTTTTTCATACCCTTTTTAACCGTCAGGGTGAAGTAGGGCGCATCCGTACCCTTGAGCTCCGTGGTGGGATGCATCTTGATAAACCCGTCCAAAAGTTCCGTCTTTAGTGGCGCTTCGTTGTACACCGAAAGCCTCAGTTTAATAGTTGACTTGTCCGAGGGCATCAGTGACACCGCTGTAATGTAAACGCTGTGGCAGAGCGCCTTCAGCTGTGCAACATCCAAAAGCGAATTGACAGCCTCCGGTACCTCTCCGTATCGGTCCGTAAGTTCGTCCACCACATCCATTTTCTCTTCTTCCGTCTCGATCATGGCGATTCGCTTGTACATGTCCAGCTTCTGGGTCTCGTTCTTTATGTAATCCGAAGGAATGTACGCATCGATGGGCAGCTTGATCATGGTCTCAAAGTCATCCGACACCACTTCCTCGCCCTTTGCCTTCTTTATGGCGTTGTCCAGAAGTTTGCAGTAAAGATCGTAGCCCACTTCCTCCATGTGACCGCTCTGCTCCGCTCCCAGAACATTTCCCGCGCCCCGGATCTCCAGGTCTCTCATGGCGATCTTAAAGCCGGAGCCAAGGTCTGAGAACTCGCGGATGGCCTGCAGACGTTTTTCCGCAATCTCCTTAAGGGCCTGCCCACGTTTGTACATCAGGAAGGCATAGGCAGTTCGGGCGGATCTTCCCACTCTTCCTCTCAGCTGATAGAGCTGTGAAAGCCCCATCTTGTCCGCATCATCGATGATCATAGTGTTTACGTTTGAAATGTCCAGTCCTGTCTCTATGATGGTTGTTGCCACCAAGACATCTATCTCTCCGCTTATAAAGGCATACATGATCTTTTCCAGCTCACGCTCGCTCATCTGTCCGTGAGCAAATGCCACATTGGCGTCGGGACAGAGCCTCTGTACCAGGGCGGCCTTTTCTTCAATACCGTTGACCCGGTTTGAAACGTAGTAGACCTGTCCGCCCCGGGACAGTTCACGATTGACCGCTTCACGGATGATCTCATCATTGTGTTCCATAACAAAGGTCTGGATGGGAAGTCTGTCCACCGGCGGTTCTTCAAGAACCGACATTTCCCTGATCCCCGCAAGACTCATGTGAAGGGTCCTGGGGATGGGCGTAGCGGTGAGAGTCAGCACATCCACATCTTTCTTTAATTCCTTTATCTTTTCCTTGTGGGTGACTCCGAAACGCTGCTCTTCATCCACCACCAGAAGGCCAAGATTCTTGAAAACAACATCCTTTGAAAGTACGCGGTGTGTTCCTATCACAATATCCACCGAGCCGTCGGCAAGTCCCTTGATGGCTGCCTTCTGCTGAGCGGGTGTTCTGAAGCGGGAAAGCATCTCCACTGTCACGGGGTAGTTTACAAGCCTGCTCGAAAAAGTGTTGTAATGCTGCTGTGCCAATATGGTCGTAGGCACCAGAACCACCACCTGCTTTCCGTCCTGAACAGCCTTGAACGCCGCGCGGAGTGCTACTTCTGTCTTTCCGTAACCCACATCTCCGCAGATGAGGCGATCCATGATCCTGCTGCTTTCCATGTCACGCTTTGTATCTTCTATGGCTTTCAGCTGATCGTCCGTTTCTTCGTAAGGGAAGAGTTCCTCGAATTCTCTCTGCCAGACCGTATCCGGTCCGAAGGAAAAGCCCGGGCGGGAGGACCTTATGGCATAGAGGTTCACAAGGCTGTCCGCAATGTCCGCAACAGCCTTTTTAACTCTTTCTTTTGTCTTTCTCCACTCATTGGAATTGACCTTGTTGATCCTGGGCTTCTTGTCCGCATCCGCGGATGCATACTTTTGTATGGATTCCAGGTTTGTGGCGGGGATGAAGAGTTCTCCGTCACCGTATTCTATCTTAATGTAATCCTGTTCCGTCTTGTCGTTCTCACGCTTTTCTATGCCCCGGTAGATGCCGAGTCCGTTTCTCTCGTGAACGATGTAATCTCCGTAGGTCAGCTCATGAAGAGAATGGACCGCATTACCGGAATCCGCAAATCTCTTCCTGTGCTTCTTTCTCGTCGCTCCGAAGGTGTCCCCCTCCACCAGCACCGCCACCTGCTGCAAAGGGTACTCAAAGCCCTTGTGAAGCGCACCGTACATAACAACGATCTCTCCCTGAAGGATCTCTCTTTCCCTGTCCTCGCTGAAAATTGAAGTTATGCCGTATTCAGCAAGCCCTTCAGCCAGTCTCTGTCCTCTGGCACTGGAACCTGTCACTATGATAGTCCTGTATTTCTTTCGCCTGTAGATCTCCAGATCGTGGACCAGAAGCTCTATGCCCGATACATAGGGATTTACGTTCTTCGTGGTAACTGCCGTTCTTTCCTTGACCTTAAGTCCCGCACTTCCCATGTCAAGTGTGGAGAGAAGCAATGTACGCTTGTTCTGCCCCTTGGCCAGAATGCGCTTATAATCGTAGATCACGTCCGCTCTTGAAGGCAGAATGTAGCCTCCCTCAAGACGCCCGATCATGCTTTCCCTGAATTCGGTCAGACTCGCCTCTCCCTTTTCTTCCAAACGGATGGGCTCGTCAAACACGATGAGATCCTCATCCCCGAAATAGTCGAGAAAAGATGCGGTCTCATCATAAAAGCTGGTAACAAAAGCGTCCACCGAAGCTGCTCCTCTGGAGTACTCGATGGCTTCAATGGCTTCCTCGCAGGCCTTTTTCAGCCTGTGTGCCTCTTCATTTTTCATTTCCTTACGAAGGGATGCTTCACGCACCTTTTCTTCTTCCCGGATCTTTGCGAAGCCTGCGTTCATCTCATCGTCTGTAAGGATGAACTCTGCAGCCGGGAAGATTATAAGTTCCTCCAGGTTTTCCACGGAACGCTGGGAATCGGCGTCAAAACTCCTGATGGAATCCACTTCGTCTCCGAAAAGCTCGATCCTGGCAGGGTTTTCGTCATTTAAAGGAAATATGTCGATGATCCCTCCCCGGACCGCAAACTCACCGGGTGCGGAAACCTGGGACTGCCTTTCGTAGCCGAGAGCCACCAGTTTTTCTTCCAGCTCCGCCGCATCTACGGTGTCATTGTTTCCGATCCTCACAGTGGCTTCCCTGATCTTATCAAGGGGAAGGATCTTGTCCAGTGCAGCATCGATGCTCATTACAATGGTAACGGGGCGATCCGACAGCATCTCTTTTATGGCTGCGGCCCTTTCCTTAACGATGGCGTTGCCTTTGATGTCAGCCTGATAGAAAATGAGATCTTTGGCGGGATAGAGCCTGGGATTGGCACCGAAGAGCTTAAGATCGTCGCAGATCTCCTTTGCCCTCAGATCATTGTAGGTCACTACCACGCGATTCTTGTATCCCTCAAAAAGAGCAGCAAGAAAATGACACTTTTGCGAGTCGACACACCCCGTCACGTGGACGGGTGTCCTTCCCAGCTCAAGTGCCCTTTTTGTCTGTGCATATTCTGCTGATTCCTGTAAAAGTGATGTAAAGCTATTCATCGGATTTAGTTTTCTTACGATTGAACGTGTTCATGGCTTTTGCAACATCGCCGACAACAAACAGTTCCGCTGCCGTAACCGCATCTTGAAGAGCAGCCCTGATAAGTACTTCATCATCCTTGCTGAAATGCCCCAAAACATAGTCTTTCAGATCCCATTCCTTGGGCTTTTCTCCTACTCCGATGCGAATCCTGGGGAAGTTTTCGCTTCCCAGATGCAAAATAATGTTCTTGATACCGTTGTGTCCGCCGGCACTGCCCTTTTCCCGTACTCTGATAAATCCGGGATCCAGGTTCACATCATCGTAGATGATGCAGACGTCCGAGGGATCGACTTTAAAGAAGTTCACCGCTTCGATGACAGCTTCTCCGCTCAGATTCATGTAAGTCTGAGGCTTCATTAATACGACCTTTTCTCCGCAGATGGTCCCTTTGCCGATCAAGGCCTTAAATTTCTTTTCCGTAACGGAAATCCCTGTTTTGTCGGAGATGGCTGTGATGGCGTCAAAGCCGATGTTATGCCTGGTTCCGATGTATTCCTTATCGGGATTTCCCAATCCTGCTATTATCTTCATTAGTTCTTTGAATAGTTCCTGTTATAATTCTTTGCCGTTGTGGTTGAGTAGGATACTCTTCCGTTCTCAAGGGTAATGCCCTTGTAATAGAAGAGTTCCGAAACCGTAACAAACTGATAGCCCTGAGCTGACAGAGTCGCCATGATCTCGTTGCATGCTTCCGCTGATGTGTAGTAAAGGGAATGCATAAGGACTATCTGTCCGTCCTTCACATTATCGATCACGTAATTGCTGACCTCTGTCACCTTTGCATTGATGTCGGCCTCAGTGTTCTTTTCGGGATAAATGATACCGCCGTCCCAGTCTCTTGTGTCCAGGAACCAGTTGATCATGGGCATGGGGAGATGCTTTGCCATGTAATCCAGTTTGTCGTTTCCGCCGGGCATTCTGATGAGTGTGGGAGCGTATCCGATAGCCTTTGCTATCACAAGATTGTTCTTGTTTATCTCAGTCCAGAAAGACTCCTTGTCACAATCTTCCTTCTTAAAGGAAACATGACTGTAGGTGTGAGATCCCACCTCATGTCCCTTTTCCGCAATGGCTTTTATGGATCTTGTACCGGCCTTTGAACCGTCGATCCTTTCTCCGATAGAGAAGAAGGTGCACTTTGCATTGTATCTGTCAAAGATCTCAAGAAGCTGGGTTTCTCTCTTTTCATAGGGTCCGTCGTCAAAAG
>JAEEGF012447364.1_pt1 | contig 12925 bp, 8 predicted proteins | sample 9134171 | NCBI WGS metagenome assembly JAEEGF01 (sample SAMN16246542, study PRJNA631951) | gut metagenome | biome: gut microbiome; feature: rumen; material: AP-attached | host: Bos | place: Iran: Karaj | collected 2018-10 | reverse complement strand
GTAAAGCCCGGCGCGACAGACGGGGAGATCCGCGCGGCGCTTGACGCCGCGTGCGCGCTTGAGTTCATCGACGAACTTGAGGACGGCGTCGACCACAAGGTCGGCGAGCGCGGCGGCGGCCTGTCCGAAGGCCAGTGCCAGCGCATTGCCATCGCGAGGGCGCTCCTGAAGGACGCCCCGGTGCTCCTGCTCGACGAGGCTACGAGCGCCCTTGATCTGCCCACCGAGGAGAAGATCCTCCGGAACATCCTGACCGGCCGTCCCGGCCGGACGGTGATCGTCTCGACCCACCGCACCGGCGCGCTGAAGATGTGCGACAGGGTATACAGGATATCGGGGACGGGACTTGAGGAGACCGGAAAAGAAAACACCGAAGACTGACGCGCGCCCCCCGCGCGGCCGAAAGACAGGAAACGCGACATGATTCAGACTATGAAAGAACAAAAAAAGTTCCGCAGGGAAAAGGATCCCGATTTCCGCACCGGTTATCTTTCTGACGGCGACAAGCTGCTTCTTTCCCTGCTTCTCGGAAAGAAACCCTCCGCAGAGGATATCGACCGGCTCATCGGCGGCTCGGATTTTGACCGCGAGAACCAGGGCCGGCTTCTTATGATCTCGCGTGTCGGCATGATGAACGGATGGGAGTTCTTTCCGCCCGTCATAATTCCGAGGCTTAAGGGGATCCACAAATACTGGCAGGTCCACAACTCCCGGGGCATACCCTTTCTTATCGGGGTGATATCTGTTCTTGAAAAAGAAAAGATACCCGTGATGCTGCTCAAAGGTCTGGCAATGCGCTATCATTACGCCGCCGGCATGCCTCGGATGATGGGCGACTATGACATCGCCGTGCCGGAGGATCTTTACGGCCGCGCCGTCGGGGCGCTTAAGGAGGAGGGCTTCGAGGTCGAGGCCCTGACCGCGGATCACCACGGCAAGGTGTTCGGCGGATCGCTGGTCATAGAGCTCCACCGCTGGGTGTTCAAGAATCACGGAGACGCCGGGACGGATATATGGGAGAAAGCGATACATTTTGATTTCTACGGTCATGACGTCTGTTCGCTCTGCCCGGAAGATATGTTCATACATCAGATGGACAACAGGTCGGGGGATATGTTTCGGGACGAGTTCCACCGGCGCAGAATGAACTGGCTGCTTGACTGCGGTATGATCATCGCCCGCGCGGGCGGAATGTTCGGCCTCGGATCTCTGGCAGAGCGCGCCGGGCAGTTCGGCACTTCCTTCAGTTCCCGCAGAATGCTGAGGATATTCGCTGACACCTATCCTGATCTGATATCCCTCGCGGAAATCGACGCGGCTTTTCCTCCGTCGAAGGAGTATGACAGATGGCTGAGGCTCGGGATAAAATATCACGACGCCGTCGAGTCGATGAGGCTGCACGGCGATACTCCCGAGAGCGCTCTGACCCCCGGAAGCATTTTCCGGAGGATGAGGGCACAGTACCGGTACTACCGGTTCTGGAAAAACGGGAAAAAGGGAAGGACCTTCAGAAAATATCTGCTTGACAACTTCAATGTGAACAGCTTTTCCGAACTGATAAAAAAATACAAATCAAGGATAAAGCTCACCGCCGGATGACGATTGATGGTGGAAGAAAATGACATCATGCATCTGAACGAACTCAGGACCGGAGAATCGGCCACAGTCGCCGAAGTCGGCGGGGAAGGCGCGCTGCGCCAGCATTTTCTGGATATGGGGATCATCCCCGGAGTGACAGTCAAACTGGTGAAATTCGCCCCCATGGGAGATCCCATGGAGATAATGATCCGCGGTTACGAGCTCACACTGAGGCTGGACGACGCGGCAAAGATCGGCATCTAGCCGGTCGGAACGCCGGATAAGGGTTCGTCGGCCGCCTACCTGGTCTCGTTCGTCTACTGCCTCTTCAGGCTGTGGTCGAACGCCATTACCTACGGCACGATGACCCTCTTCCTCACCCAGAGCTCGGCGCTTGGCGGGGCGTTCGGGAAGGTCCTCGGGATAGTGCCCGACTTCCTGTCGGCGTCGGTCTCGGCCCACCGCGTACGGGAGCTGACCGAGCTGCCGCGCGAGCTCCACATAGCGTCTCCGGAGATAGACAGAGAGCGGCTGAAAGACGGCATCACCGTCAGGATGCGCGGTCTCAGATACGCCTACAGAGAAGGCGCTCCGGTGCTCGAGCGCGCCGATTTTATAGCAGGTCCGGGCGAAATAGTGGGGATAATCGGGCCGTCGGGTGAAGGGAAGACGACGATGATCAGGCTCTTCCTGGGGCTTGTCCGGCCGTCCGACGGGACCGTTTCGATGACGCTCGAGAGCGACGGATCAGAGCTCATCGCCAATGTCAACACGCGAGAGCTCATTGCCTACGTGCCGCAGGGCAACACGCTGCTGTCGGGCAGCATCGCCGACAACCTCCGGCTCGTAAAGCCAGACGCGACCGACGGAGAGATCTGCGAGGCGCTTGACGCCGCGTGCGCGCTTGAGTTCATCGACGAACTTGAGGACGGCGTCGACCACAAGGTCGGCGAGCGCGGCGGCGGCCTGTCCGAAGGACAGTGCCAGCGCATTGCGATCGCCCGCGCGCTCCTGAAGGACGCGCCCGTGCTCCTGCTCGACGAGGCGACGAGCGCCCTTGATCTTCCCACCGAGGAGAAGATCCTCCGGAACATCCTGACCGGCAGACCCGGCCGGACGGTGATCGTCTCGACCCACCGCACCGGCGCGCTGAAGATGTGCGACAGGGTATACAGGATATCCGGGACGGGACTGGAGGAGACGGAAGTCGGAGAGGGAAGAGGAAGCGGAAGCGGAGACGTGGACTGATCCCGTCGCCGCTGACACCGTGCAGAAACAGGCAGCGCACGCAAGACAACCGCATAGATCGACAGGGGATGCATGCCTGCCCGGTACCGGGCGGTCGCGGCATCCCCGCTTTTTTTGCGGATCACCGGAGCTTTCGGAGGCATTGGAACGTCCTTGACGCAGGTTTCGGGCGTTCGAAAATGTAAATTTTTTATGAACGGCCGAAATTGTCCTTTACAGGAGCGATTCTTTGTAATATAATATATTAGCGTTTAAATTGCCAACTTATTATTTGTTTTCACATTAGCCTCAGTACAGGGCTTTTGGAGATCAAACGGAGGACAAAATGTTCACAGGAATCGTACGAGAGTTTCTTGCCGGACTTCTGGCGCTGCTCATGACTGCCGCTCCCGCGGCGACGACAGTGCAGCCCGTCGAAGAACCGGCATATGTGCAGGAGGTCGAGACAGTCTCTCCCGCACGCACACTGTCCGCGACAGCGGGAACACTGTCGCTGGATGTCGACTCGCCCGTGGGTTCGCTACCCAAAGCGGCCAAGGCAAGTCTGTCCAAAGTTTCCAAAGCGAAGCTGAACAAGATCAGAAAAGAAGCTGCGTCACTGCTCGGCACCGAGATCATCGACGCGGTAGCTTTTGATATCAGTTTCCTCAACAACGGTGTTGAGATCGAACCTGACGGAAAGGTCAACATCACCGTCAACTTCCCGGAGATCTCGGAAGCTCCGAAATATACCATACTCCATTTCAAGGATGATGGAACAACTGAGATTGTTGCAGGTAATGTAACATCAACGAGTGCGACTTTTGAAGCGGACTCATTCTCGGTGTATGCAGTGGTGGGAACGCCGAAATATAAGCGCCTAACAGTTAGATTTAATAATGGCGACACGCTTATAGAAACAATGTATGTTAAAGATTCGGACAATGCGGAAGATATAAAAACGATCATATACGATCCGGGAGCAGGCACAAACGCTGCTGACCTGACCTTTTTTGGATGGACCAGAGACAAGAATTACACATCGGATTCAGTCGCTTTTTCCATTCCCCAGATTCGTACAGCAGTTTTTAACAGGATTAATGAAGCTGATTTTGAAGACGGGGAAGAGTGGGATTACTATGCTTGCTACTTCAGGGTCTATAAAATCACATATCTTGATGAGAAACAGGTTTCTTTAGGAACGGATGAACTCAAATTTCTTGAGAACGAAACCAGCGGGTCCTATAAGATCAGCAAAACCTATTCACCTGCAGATCCTACCACTAATTTTGAGGGGTGGATTACGACCGATACGGCCAATATTGAAAATGCGCAGTATCAGGGAACTGCTGTGACTGCACCTCCGTACAAAATGGGTACGACTATGACGGTAAAGGGAAATATTACGTTTACCGTTTCGGCACCCAAAGGCAACTGGCTTGTTTTCAATGAAAATGGCAAGGGAGCAACATACGTGGCACCTCAATTCGTGAAGAGCGGCGATGTTACCAAGGCTCCCACCATCACAATGAAACGTTTGGGATATACTTTTGGAGGCTGGTACACTGATCAGGCTTGCACAACAGGAAATGAGTTCACCTTTGGAGGCCAAATCCACCAGCGCACCAATGTTTATGCAAAGTGGGTGGTCGTTCCTACAGCAACATATGTCGTGCTGATCTGGAAGCAGAATGTCACCGGAACCGGGTATGATTTTGCCGCCTCCAAGACTCAGGAAAATGCCACTGTAAATGCTAATATTTCAGTGACAAACAACAATAACAATGTAACAGTCAGCGGCGGAGGAAAATCATATACCTATAACCGTGAAACCGGTTTTAAGTTTAAAGAAGCTGATAGTGGCAAAACTGTTTCTCCTGAGGGTAACACGGTTGTTAACGTGTATTATGATCGAGAAACAGTAACCTTTAATTTTCATGTTTATGATTACACTTATACCGTTTCAACAAATGATAATGACAATAATCCGGCCAAATATGGCGATGTAAATGGTCAGAAAGCCAGAGTATATTGGCAGAATGGAGCATTTAGAACTTCTAATAGTTACTATGGAACAGTTTATTCCGGAACTGTTTATACCCGTTCAAATAATCAATCCTGGCAGACAGTCCAGACTATGACCGGGTTGTATGGATCAACATTAGCGGAAAACAATTATACTTGGCCGACTGATTATGACTGGTATTTGTCATATTCAAATAACCAGGGAAGCGGAACCAGAAGAACATTTATGGACGCGTTTATTCCTGCGGGAGTGACTGGTATGACACATAATTTTTATGCTCGTACTTCAAGCGGGACCGCCACCATTTACTTTTATAAACAAAACGAAAACCTCAATGGTTATACTGTTGCAAACACTGTCCGAGTTGACGGAAACACAACCTTTACCCTTAGCGACAAGTATAATGGCTTTAAACTGGTATCGTACAGCACCAACGGAAACAATTACAGTACGAATGTTGGAACTCCAAATAGCCAAGGTTATTATAACTCTGTAAGTTTTAATTCCCAGTTACATATCCGTTTTGACCGAAAAGTATATAATATTCTCTTTAAAGACGGTGTATATGTTGACGGCAACAATAACAAAATAACCGATCAGCCGAATCTTGGCCAGTTAAAGGTCGTGGAGAATATTGCATACGGGGCAACCACGAGTTCTTATAACAAGGGACAGACAAATTATTATGATCCTTCAACAGACCATACAATCGCGGGTTTTGTTTTTGAAGGATGGTATATTGACGATGCCTGCACGTCTCCTTACACATTTACGACAATGCCTGAAGGTATTACCGTTTATGCCAAGTGGCGTCAGATTCAGTATCGTGTGTTCCTGCATCCCAACGCAACTCTCCCCGATGGAACCAATGACAGTTCTTTGGATTGGGGCGATGAAGGAAGAGTTGATGAACATGGTAACCCGGATCCTCAGGCAATGAACTTCCGTATTTCTTATATGGGTCAGGTCAGCATACCTGTGGGTATTCGTACTGAATATGAATTCATTGGCTGGTTTACTGATCCCGCGATGACCATCCCGTATAATGAAGATACAAAGTTGACTGAAGCGATTGTCACGTCCGATTATGACAAGACGCTTACGGCGAATTATACGGATAGAATGAACAAATTCGGAGAAATTGAGGGGCAGGGTTGGAACTCTGATATTACCGGATGGGATCATGACGGAGATTCGAATACCGTAGGATTGGATAGATACTGGATTACCAAGAAACTTGATTTGTACGGTAAATGGAGCGCTGTTCTGATAGGTGCAAACGGAATCAACGTTGCGTATGATCTTAACGGCGGTTCCGGAAGTCCTACAGACCCGAATCAGTATAAAGACAATGTTGATGCTGTCGCCGTTTCGGCCCCAACCACTGCGCCTCAGGGAAAGAAGTTTGAGTGCTGGATTCTTCAGAAATGGGATGCTAGTGCAAATAACGGCGCCGGCGGATATGTCGACACATCAGTTACGGTTTACCCGGGGGCAAAATTCACTGTTCTTAAGGCCAACGCAAAAGATTTTGCTACTGGAGAATACTTAAAGGATAGTGCAGGTAATTATCTGGATAACAACGGCATCCCGACAACCGATCCTTCGAAGTATGTAGAAATACATGTATATACTGTTCAGTTGAGAGCGGAATACTCTGATATTGAGATCGAAACCCCGACTCACATCATCTGGTATGCCAATGGAGGTGAGATGTCTTCATCTTTCTCTGATCCTAATGTTCAGAGTGATGAGACCAAATACGGAGTAGTAACTGACACAAAAACCATAACTTATTATAATCTTCGTATCAACGAGGCAATCTCCATTCTTCCTGCTGCGACAGTCAGCAGAGAAGGATACAGATTCCTTGGATGGGCAAGAGTGCTTGAACCCGACGGAGCATTTGTATACATTTCAACAAGCAATAAAACAATTAATCAAGATGCTTTCTCTCCTGATGACGACTTAACTGCGGCAGATCTTTATCTTGTTTACGATAAAGCCAATAACAAATATACCTGCACAGTGAACGGTGATGACGTTGATGTCACTCAGGTAGCTGCGGATGAGAATTTGATAGTCGTTGATGAGAAAGAGTATTATCAGGCTTTATACGCCGTCTGGGAAAAGTTACCTGAGTTTTACATCTACCATTCGGGAGTTGCCGGCGGAGCCGTCGAAACGGTATATATTACTGACGACATGAAAGCGGCAGGTTACGCCGGATTCAATCTCAGAGAAAAAACGACTTCCGGGACATATTACGGTGGGTACTATACAGACGGACAGTGCACGCCTCCTGCGGCTGTTAATGACATTATTCCCGCATATGACGGAACCAACTGGACATGGGATCCTCCTGCAAATTATACTGAAAAAGGAAGTGCGATCACTCCTCAGGAAGGTGTGACATACTACATTAAGGAAGTACCGCGCTACTACATGCTTCCTTACGCACATATGACATATCAGGGCGGAATCGTCAAGAACCTCTTGGTGGTTACAGACTTTGATGATTATACATATGCTCTTGGCGGCTTTACCGTTAACGGGACTGACGTTAATATGAACGGCGATGCTGTGTTCTACACTTCCCTTAAAGTAACAACTTCGGTCGGCGGTTCCACGATGATCCTTAAGCCGGGTGAGCTCTATACAAATGAGCTGTTCCCGGGATATGTCGCTGAGAACTATACGGTTCAGGGCTATATTGGTTATCTGTGGATCAACAGTTATCTTGCGACCGCTCAGGCATCAGCTACAGATACGGAACCCGCAAAGATCAAGGTTGGAATGTGGTGGAAGACTCCCGACGGAGAAATAGTCAGGAGCGATGTCACAAGAACTATTGTGATTGAGAACAATACTGTTGACGGAATTTACTACACAGACAGTGATGCAACGGCTACCGCGGTAGGCGGCGGCAACTGACAGGGAGGCAGTCATGGCAAGAAAATCTTACATTCCCCCGGTCATTGAGATAATGGGGAGTCCCGGTGGACCCGGCGATACTAGCGGAGATGGATCAGCTCAGGGACCGGTTAATCCTTCTTCCACTTCCTTTTCCGCCTGGAGAATGGCAGTTCAGAACGCTAACCTGGACATTGATCAATCCTACGCAGGATACGTAGACTGGATGGTCAAAAACGGCTATGCCGCTTACATCCAGCCTGACGATTCCGAACTTCAATAAAAGAACAAAACTGTTCCGGGGAGCTCCGCTTTACGCGGAACTCTCCGGAGCTTTTCGCCATAAGAGAAGAAACGGTGAAATTGGTTGAAAAAAAAGAAACCTGCGCGGACTCGCAGGTGTATCAGGCCGAATACGCCGGCATCAGGGTCGGATACCGCTTCAGGTATCCGCTGACTCGGATGCTCTTCTGGGACCGCATGAAGCCCGCTGACGCTGGGACGCCCTTCATCGAGGTCTCCGAAGATACAATTGAAAAAGGCAGAGAGCAGTTCCCCGAAGACACTCCGCCCGAGCACATCGAGTTCAAGGCGCTGATCGATCTCACCTCACGCGTTCTTATGTCGTCGGCTCCCGTCTGCGTCTTTCACGCGGTCGCGGTGAGCGCCTTCGGGAAGGCGTGGCTTATCACCGCGCCGAGCGGGGTGGGGAAGACCACGCAGCTGAAGAACTGGCGCCTGATGAAGGATGTTCCCGAGGTCGGTGTGATCTCGGGAGACATGCCGGTGCTGGAGTGTCTTCCTGACGGGCAGGTCCTCGTTCACCCGTCTCCCTGGAACGGCAAGGAGGGCTACCGCGGGGCGTCCGAGGCGCGGCTTGGCGGTATCGTCTGTCTTGAGAGGACCGGTCCGCGCGAAGGCAATCTGATTCGTCAAATCGACTCGAAAGAGCGGCTCGACCGCTGCCTCGGACAGTTCGTCTGCAGGCCTGAAAACGAAACTCAGATCCGGAATTTCGCGCGCCTCGCCGACGCCGTTCTGGGCGGCGTTCCCGTCTGGCTGCTCCGCAACCGCGGCGACGCCGAATCGACGGCGCTCATGATAAAAACGATAGAGCGATATGCCGCGGAATGCTCCCTGAGGCCCGCAGACGCCTGGGGAGGCGCTTTTGGCATATCAGCGGTATCAGAACCCGCCGATGCGCAAAACGCGCTCTGCGGGCTCTCAGCGGCCTCAGGCGGGGCAAGGTATCGCCGGACGGACGGGATCTTCCTCCATGAGATATGCGGGGAATACCTCCTTCTGGCCGGCGCCGAAGCAAGGAGATGTGTGCCTTTCATGTCGTCGGTCAACGAGCCCAGCGCGATAATCTGGGAGTATATCTCTGCACCGAGAAGCGCGGCCGAATGCGCCGCCAGGCTTGCCGCGGAATACCCCGAAGTCGATCCCGGACGCCTCTGTGCCGACGCCTCCGCGTTTCTGTCGGAGATGCAGAAAAAGGGGTACGTCAGAGAGGTCTGAATTTGGCATCTGTCTCGGCACGCGGCCGTGGAAACTGGGAGTGCTGTCGCGACGCGTGTCTCATTCTGAAGATGAAGGGAAAGCGGGAAAGACCCATGGAAGAAGCAGAAGAGAAGAAATACAGATCTCTGCCCGGGATCGTTATGACATCCTTCGGCAGTGAATACTATCTTGTCAAGGCCAGGAAACTCTCGGCCGATCGCGACAAGTATCTGATCTCGATGAACGAGATCGCCGCGTTTTACTGGAATATGCTGGAGACCCCGGTGACCGAGAGTGAGATGCTCGCGAAGCTTTCAGAGGAATATGACGTCGCCGACACGGATGCCGCCGCGGCGGATCTGCGCGCGCTCCTTGAGAAATGGGAGAGCGCCGGGTGCGTCGAGGCATTTGAAGCGGAGATACAGTGATGAAAGAAAAGAGAAGGCTTTCGGAGACAATCGTTTTTTCTGCTTTCTTTGTCTTTATACTGACGGTTTCTCTGCTTTCACCGTACGTCAGCGATGACTATTATTATCAGTATTTGATGGGAGAGATGCGCTCGGCGGGGGAGGTCTTCTCCTTCTTCCTGCATTTCGGCAACGGGCGTATACTCGGAAATCTTCTTGCTTTTGTGCTGTCTAACAATCTGGCAGTATGTGCGATCGTAAAGGCTTCTGTCGCTACTGCGATCCTTTTCTCCGGCCATTTACTGGTCGAAAAGATCACGGGAAAAGGATCTGCCGTTCTTTCGGTATTTTTCGCGCTGCTGTTTCCGCCGGTCATTACCGCCGAGGTGATCACATGGACCAGCGGCTTTTCAAACTATCTTCCGCCGATTCTGATCCTGTTGATCATTGCCAATATCCTTCTCAGAGACGGAGACCGGCTCAGGTTTCCCGCATCCGTTGCGGTGTTTTTCCTCGGTATCGCTGGGCAGCTGTTCGTTGAGCATTCATCCGTCATAGATCTTGTTCTGATCGGCGGTCTTTCCGGATATCTTGTGTTCAGAGAAAAAAAGAACATCGCGGAGTCCGTCAGCGCGCTTGCGGGAACTGCGATCGGAACGGCGGTGATCTTTCTGATCCCGCTGATGACGGATGCGGCCGGCAAACTGTCGGGTTACAGAAAGATATACCTTGACCTTTGGGACGGGGAGTCTCAGTTTTATGTAATTTCATCGGTAATGCAGATCATCCGTGAACTCTGCGGGGGATGGCTGTTCTGGCTTTTGTTTGCATCACTGCTTTTTGCGCTCCTTGTTAAAACGACCGGGAGACGAAAAGTTGCAGCACTTATAATCTCGGCGCCGGCGCTGTTTGCATATCCAGCCTTGTCTCTCATACTGACAGTTCGTCCGGATATGAAGAGGCAGTATCTTCTGAGCACTCTTGCATTTGCATTTTTCTTTATTGCAACTGCTGTGATTCTTATCAGATACGCTGTTCTGAGCGGCAGAACAGGGATTACCTGTACAGTGCTGTTTGCCTGTGCTTGCGTGTCGGTAGCGCCGCTCGTTGTCGTTTATCCGATAGGACCGAGGTGCTATGCGCTTGCGGTGACGTTTATGATCGTTCTCAGCTGCGTAATCGCGGTAGAACTTCTGCATCCGCTCTCAAAAAGACAGATCATTTGCTTCTGCATCGCTTCAGCCTTGATTGTCAGTGCGGTCATAGGAGCTTACATAAAACTTAACGCTGATTACAGAGAACGCGATCTTTACATACGTGACAAGATTGAAAACACAACAGGAAGAGTGGAGTTTAAAAAGATAAATTCGCCGTTTCTTCATTATTACGCCGATTCTATGATCGATTACAGATACTACACGGACACTCCGGGGGACAGGCCGCTCATCGCCGTTGATTACGACGGTAAGACCGTTCCCGACCGCCAGCCGGAACCGATTCCATACTGACGGTGGTTGATACGGCAGCGGCGGACCTGTCAGATAGTCGATGATTTGCTGTTTTTTTCACCCCGCCAGCTGTTTTTCTTGAAATAGCGACTTTAATAGTGTATAATAATATAATACACTGATATTTCGCTTATGCACTGCGGTTTCAGACGTCTTCCGCCTGCCGCAGGCAGATAAAGGTCACTCAATGAGAAAGTTTAAAAGAGTATTTTCGGTCCTGCTTGCAGTCCTTCTGGTGCTGCCGTATATCTCCTCCACGGGCATCGCGCTCGATCTGACAGGCGGCGCCACGGGAAAGGGCGGTTCGTTTTATGCGATCGACCCGTCGACGCTGAAGGTAAAAAAACTCGGGGATATCACCGGCGGAGACGGTGACGGCTCCGCCGTGCCGCTGCCCGCATACAACGAGACCGTACGTGTGTCTGTCTTCCTCGACGAAAAGTCGACGGCGGACGCGGGATATTCTCTTCAGTCGCTGTCGAAAAACAGGGGCGCTTCTGTCTACCGCGAATCGCTGAAGGCAAAGCAGGACGACATCATAAAGACCGCCGGAAAAAAGCTCAGACACAGCCTGAACGTCAAGTGGAAACTGACGCTTCTCGCGAACGCGATCTCTGCCGAGGTAAAATACTATGAGATCGTGAAACTGTCCATGATCCCGGGCGTGAAATCGGTCGTGCTCGAGAACCGCTACAATCCTCAGGAGTCCGGAGTCAACACCGCCGGCTCAAGCGCACAGATGGTCTTTGCACAGTCGGCGTGGGAAGCCGGTTATTCGGGCGCCGGGACGAGGATCGCCGTGATCGACACCGGCATCGATACCGCCCACCAGTCGTTCGATGAGGACGCGTTCCTGCATTCGATCGGCGAACAAACTTCAGGGCTTATGACCTCGTCTCAGGTCTCGGCTCTGGCAGGTGACCTCAACGGGAGCGGAACCTATCTGAGCGCCAAGATCCCGTTCGCATACAATTACGTCGATAATAATACCACGGTCGACCATCTCGGCGACACCCAGGGCGAGCACGGCTCGCATGTTGCCGGCATCGCCGCGGCTAACAAATATATAAAACAGGGCGATGATTACGTTCTTGCCGCATCGGCGGATGCTGTTCACGTCGTGGGAATGGCCCCCGACGCCCAGCTCTTCGTCATGAAGGTCTTCGGGGCGAGCGGCGGAGCCTACGATTCAGACTATATGGTAGCCATCGAGGATGCGATCGTTCTCGGCTGCGACGCCTGCAACCTCTCGCTCGGTTCAGGATCTCAGGGATTCACCTATACCATAAACCAGTATCAGACGATACTGAACAATCTCGCAAACGGCGTATACAACGAGGGAATGGTCGTCTCGGTCTCCGCAGGAAACAGCGGGGCTTTTGCCGATAATCTTGAGAACGGCGGCATATACATCGACGACATCTATATGCACACCGGCGGCGCTCCCGGGACCTATATCAACAGCCTCTGCACGGCATCCGCCGACAACGTTCTGTCGACGTCGGACACCTATATTACTGTGTCAGGCAACAATTACATATGCTACGAGGACGCCGACGGTCCGGTCCCGCTTCTGAAAGACCGGGGAACGTCGGAGCAGGTGGACTTCGTTTATATCGACGCAGTGGGAAACAGCAGCGATTTTTCCTCTGTTAACAGCTCGGTCTCGCTCAGCGGGAAAGTTGTCATAGTCAACCGCGGAGAGATAAATTTCTCTCAGAAGGGGGACAACGCAAAGCAGTATAACCCTCTGGCGCTGCTTG
>JAEEGF012345828.1_pt1 | contig 12926 bp, 14 predicted proteins | sample 9134171 | NCBI WGS metagenome assembly JAEEGF01 (sample SAMN16246542, study PRJNA631951) | gut metagenome | biome: gut microbiome; feature: rumen; material: AP-attached | host: Bos | place: Iran: Karaj | collected 2018-10 | reverse complement strand
CATCTTCCAAGGTAGTTACCATATTTGTCTCCTGTGTCAAGATTTTTATGACACAATCATAGCCATTCAAAAAGAGGGTGTCAATTTAATATTGACACCCTGAAACTTCTTGCTATTATTCTTCACCTGATTCTTATTTGTGGTGCATTTTTTGTACCACAAACTTTAGTCTCTCCAAATCATCTTGAGGTCGGTTTTTTCGACCTCAAGTTCTTATTGGTAATTCATTTTCATGCTAGTAAGGTTTATATTTTTCTTTATCAACAGCAACATATAAATCAATGCCCATCTTTTTCTCAAAATATTCTTTAAGATCAAGATTAGTCTGCCATTTATCCGGATCATATGAGCCGTAGCGGCTTTTAACATCGTTCATTCTATCAACGATGTCCATAACGCCTTCAGCACCTGCAATTGCGTCGCAGAGCTGGATGAGCTTATCATAATCATCCTGCACTGTTTCTTTTAGGTTAACACGAATCATTTCTGTGTCTTCTTCAGAAGCATCGAAGTTTCCTACGTAAGCCTCTATTTTATCCTGATTAAAAGAATGGGTGAGACAGATTCTGGCAACATCCTCATAACCTAGAGATAACATGTATTTATATCCTTCTGATACATGTCTTAAGTGAAATACACCAAACTTCCTGCCTATATCATGGAGAAGGCCTAAAACATAGGCTTTATCAGCATCCATTCCGCAGTGCAAAGCAATCTTTTCTGCACAATGGGCGGTTACTCTGCTATGATCTACCCACTTGCCCGGATTATCCTTTTCTGCATCAAGTAAAAGTCTTTCTGCCTCATCTCTTGTTGGATACTTTCTCAAAAACTTTTTGCACATATCAAAATGCATTCCGGAGCAATTGTTTTCTCTGGCAATCACGTTTTCTATCTCATGGATTTTATACCACTTGTGGTCATCTACTTCATTAGATTCTGCAAAAGGTGCTTTTTTTACATATACGATGAAGCCTATCATAATAAGCCCCTTGGGCTCAAAATAATAGCTTGATACATACTGCCATTTTGTTACTATCTGTCCCGTCTCTTCCTTAACTTCCCTTGCCACTGCTTCCTCTATAGTTTCGCCTTCGACCATATATCCCGATACTACAGTCCATTTGTCTTCAGAAATATAGTTTTGCTTAAGAAGCAGGATCTCATTATACTCATTGACAACCAACACTTCTACAACAGGAAGTGGATTATTTCCGTATATTCTTTTACAAGACGGGCATATCTTGCATTCATCATCACCAAGTTTTATATCCTCCAATTCATGTCCGCATTCAGTACAGTACTTGAATTTCATACATATCCTCCAAATTTGATACCAATAGATTCACATAGCATATGATAAATGATGCCCTTAGGGCAAAGTCAAGATTATAATCTATAAAACAATAGCATATGATTCTTAAACAAGACTCATATGCCAAAAATCTCTTTTATATCAATACACTTTGCAAATCTATCGGGCCACATCATTTCGTTATAGTATTTGTATGTGGACTCAGCGTCCATATAATCATTATCGCTGGTTGAATTGCAGCCCTTAGGTATGATGACTTTGTAACCTCTCTCCATAGAATCCGGCATAAGGGAACTTATATAGCTTGATCGGATTGCCAAAAAGTTCCATATCTTCGCCGTTAGCAGTTCCATCAATTATCGACTGTGCTCCATTAATAAGCTGTTCAATAAGGTCTGGGCTTACAGGGAAGCTTCCGTGAGATGGATACACTATGTCGAAGCGGTCTTTAAATTCCAAAATATGTTTAAGACTCTTAACATAATCATTTATATTTCTCTGATTGCCAAACATGTAAATATTTCCATCCTGAATTGCATCTCCGCCTATCAGGACTCTGTCATTTACATCCAGTATTGCTATGCTGCCTGGAGTATGTCCTGGATTATCAATTATTTCAAGCAGACGATTTCCAAGATCAATGGTGTCCCCTTCTTTTACCGGCACTATCCGGTCCACAAGCTCTGCGCCTTTCATGCTCAGATTTTCTCGTTCATCAAGATTCATGTAAAATTTGTCAAAAGAGCTGTTTCCTGATATATGATCTCTATCAGCGTGAGTATTTAAAAGCTCCAAAGGAAGTTCTGTAAGGGATTTAGCTATTTCTTTTGCATCCGGAGTATTCATGCCCGAGTCTATAAGAAGCGCTTTTTTCTCCCCAATCAAAAGGAAAAACCTGACCATCCCGTCTTCTATTCTGTATGTCTTTTCATCGATTTTAATTATATCTGACATAGGAAACTCCTTTCTTTTAAACATGTATTAAACATATTTCAAAATATCATTATGTGTATATGCATGATTGAATTCATCAAATTTATACATTGTATTCTCAGCAATCCTTGATGCTACATATTAAGTATTTTTATAGCCTTGAGGACATCATCTTCTGTAAGCCCATACTCTGAATCAGTCATAACTTGATGTGTGGCAATTTCTTCATTGTGCAAGTCAAGGTCATCAAGCACCAACCAGTTCTCAGTATCAGGATGTTCATGGCTATATTTACTCCACTTTTTCTTCATTTTATAAGCTTTTCTTTTATCTTTTCCTGTTCCTCACTTCCAATACCTATTGCAGAAAAATACCCCTCTATAGTCACGTGGCTCTCTTCTATCATTTTCATAAAAGAAATCATATTATTTTCATTAGGGATCACAATATTCATATCAAGATCAGGGAAGTTTTTATGTATAAGCTCAAAGCGCTCTTTATTGTTTTCCTTGGTTCTCATATAATCATATACGATATCACTCTTTCTGACACCGCAGAGCCACAAAATAAGTGCACTGTTGACACCTGTTCTGTCTTTTCCCGCTGAGCAATTGAACATAACTCCACCCTCGGCATTTGCGATAGTTTCAAATACTTTACTTATGTTTTCAGAATGTGCGATTTTGTAATAACTCTCCGGAACCGCATCTACGCTCTCTGGGATACCGCTGCCTTCAGGAATAGGAATATCGTAATACTCAAAGCCTTCTACCCCTGCAAGGCCATGGGGCTTTTTCTCTTTTTCATCCAAAGATCTGGTATCGATTATGGTTGTAATGCCAGTGTTTTTCAAAAACTCTATATCTTTTTCAGATGGATAATTAGCAACGTCACTTCTTATAAGTCTTCCATACCTGGTATAGTTTTCTGTTCCATCTATTCTGTAGCCACCAAGATCCCTGGTGTTTAGCGTAGTCTCTAAAAGAGAGTAAGTTCTATTATCCCAGGCATTATCGTAGCTCTCAATAAGCTTCCCACCATTCATAAATGCATCCAGTTCTCTTATGCAGAGCTCAACTGCCTCGGAAATGTATTCATCAGCCATTTCTTTCGTAAAAAAGAAAATCTCTCCATCCACTTCTTTGAAATAGCCATACATAGAATCCATAAGCCATTTCACATCGAATGAGCAAAGATCATTTATGGGCTCACTATCAAAATTTACCGGAACGGTAATGTCGTTCTTCAAATTATACTTTTCAGCAACATAGAAATTTATAATGGAATAATCTTTGTGGAGTTTCTCGACATTACCTGGAATCATTGGATTCCAATGATACTTGTCATAAACAAAATGCCTGTAACAGATATCCTGAACAAGATGAAGATAATACCCAAGATATAAGTCGTCCTGCCTCATCAGCTCTCCGAACTTATTTCTAAAGAATTCGAAATCATAAGACTTTTTGTTGCGTCCCCAAATAAACTTGTTTACATGACCTGCTTTGCCTTTGCCCGCATCAGGAAGAATTGCCCCAAACTTAAGTCTGTTCTCATCCTTGAAGGTATGGTGCTTAATAAGCTCGTTAGTAACAGCCAGATGTATAATGCTTGATGCCATTGTTTCCCCTTTATTCCCAATTATTCAAAACTATTTCATCAGAATTTCTTTATATGAATCATTACTTCTGAAACATACTCATAATCATACCATGGAAAAATCCCAAAGCCTACATAATAGATATATTTATGCACTTTTTCGCATTTTAAAAGAGGCATCAATTCAGTGAATACCTCTTTTGTCATTCCCTTGACAGATTTAGTTCTTCTCAAAATAAATAATATCCATCAACCCACTTATTTTCTCCATCTTGCCAGTCCGCTTATACCCAAGCTTCTCATAGAGATGAAGATTACCTTTTTCTTGAAGGATAGTATCAAGACTCCAGTTGTCATCGCCATAAATTCTTTCAGCTTCAATGATTGCCTGCTGAGCATATCCTTTGTTTCTATACTCAGGCATTATCCATATTGGAGAAATTCGTTTTCTGCTACCGTCCCTCTTATCAATAACTCTGATGCCACCAACTTTTGCCCCATCTGCCACGATAAAATAATATGTAGTTCCTGTGAAATCGTATTTCTGTAAAATACGTTCATAGCTTTCCGCTGCAGGGCTCATATCATAATCATGATATTTTTCTAAAAGTCCTTTAAAAGCTTCTACCTGTGCTTCCCATAGTTCATGCATATCTTCTCTGTTTGCCTTCTGTAACTTGATGCTCATAATTTTCTCCCTCTATATCAATTCTTTATAAATATTTGAACAACATGATTGGAATAGCCCATAAGATCAGGCCTTTCAGCTGTTGCTATTAAGTACTGAATCCATTCATTATATGAGTCTTCGGACATATTATTTACAGCTTCTCTGATAACCTGTGACAAACCATCCTGAGCGAATCTTGGGCCTTTTGATACAGGTAAAGTCGTCAGCACCTTATCTGTCAGTTCGTCAATTGAAGCTATAGTATGCAGAAGAATTGAAGATCCGGTATTATCCGTAACAAACGCTGTATCTCTTTCATATCCTATTTCATTTATTTCTTCCGCAGGATTTTCACTTTGGAAAATATACTCTATAAGAGGAGCATCCTGAAGGACAAAAGCCACAAATATTGGTGCACCCTTCCTTGCCACACGCACGGCTTCTTTTATCGCAGCAACTCTCTCCTGAACATTTTCAAGATGGTAAATTGGACCAAGCTCCAGTACAAGATCATAGGTATCATCTGAAAAGTCACGCAAATCCAATGCATTGCCTTGAAATACATTTATATTTTGTCTATCCCGAAATAATTCTTTCATCCTTGAAACGTTGTCTGGATGTAAATCAATAGCATCAACATTAAATCCTTCATCTGCCAAAGCCTTCGTATATACACCGCATCCAGCGCCAACATCTAAAACCTTTGCGCCAGGCTTTAGGTATTTGTGAATATAATGCTTTGTTAATATGAATTCAGTTTCATTAGCTTTTGTGTAAAATAAACGATTCTCTTCAACAGCACCTGAGTACTGCCTCAAATACAGTTCTTCCAGTTCCTTTCCTTCCAGTCCCATACTCATATCCTCCTTTTCATGCACAAAAAAGCACATCAGTAAGATTCAAATCTGCCTGGTGTGCTTTTCAAATATCATCATAAGAAAAATCTACACAGACAGATAAGACCTATTGGCTTACAGCTGTGTAATAATCCTAGCTATAAGCGAATATGTCTATACATCATCTCCATGTAGTTATACATATAGCGCTGGTTCATATGTGCTCCTAAATTGATTATATTGATAGTAATAATATAGCTACCTCAATAACCTGTCAATTATTCAAGTCATCCCTAGATACTTCAATCTCCACATGCTGCTTAGCATCCTTAAGTTTGGACAATAAGCATACTGTTTCCACATGCGGTACTACTGCATAAAATTTAAACATACTGCGTAGATACTGGACCTAGGTATGTTCACCCCTTTTTACATAGTTTGGGATGAAGGGGTTAAGAAATAGCGGACAAATAAGTCCTATTTACCCCATGATTTTTCTTAACTCTTCAGGTAAAACAGCGATAATAGCATCTTTGTTCTTGCCTTCAATATAATAAGGCTTTAACTGGCTCTTATCATATTTCTTAATGCTATCATCAGCAGTTGCTGTCATAAGCAGATCAGTGAAATATCTCTCCCAGCTAAGGAACTCCCTGCTTTCAATATATTTCTCAGGCTCAGCAAGTATATCATCCAAGTCCTTAATTCCAATTACTCCTGATTTGAGAATTAGCCATTCGAATGACTCTGGGAAATATAGCATTACATCTTTTCTACTTTTTGCTATAGTAGTGACCTTGGCAACATAGGCACCAAAGGCTGCTCCATCAGCAATTACAACCACTTTCTTATTTTCTTCGGCGTTCTCGATTTTTCCAACAAACTGTGAGTTTCCTTCTACACTCACACACTCGCCTTGTTTGCATGCCTTAGAAAAGAACTGATATCCCGACTTTGAGTCTTCTACCAACACTAGAACTTCTTTATCCAGTGTTTCATTTGAATCATCATAAATTCTGTAAAACTCATGATAAACTTGCTCTGGATAGTGGTATTTACCTGTTGTTCTGATGCCGTAGATTTCCTGAACACTATACGGCAGATTATATAGAGGCTGTCTTGTAATCAAAACAAAATAATTTGAAGAAGCCTGTACCAACTCTGCAAAATCTTTGGAATATATAAATGGATAATCTTCATCTATAAACACTATGCTATCTTGATAAGCTTCCAAAATAGTCTTCCAAAGGCTAGCATCTCCACCAAATACCACGCAAGGAACATCTGACTGTACACTAATGCCACTCTCTTTTCCATATCTAGAATGCGTCCCCAATAGATCCAAAAGAGTAGTCTTTCCAGAAGCGCTATCGCCTTGAATAACAGTAATATTCCTCTTTATATCAAATTCATATTTTAGTCGTTTTGATTCAACAACTACATGATGTTTATTCTTCATATATAAAATACTTCCTAGTCATCAAACATATTTTAATGCTTCATGCATATAATCCTTGGCATTTGTTACTTTGATATTATCATTAAGAATTTCAATCTCTATATCGTTGCAATCATCAAAGGGCATATAATACCTAAGATTAATGGTGATATCCTCTCTTCTGCCAATCTCTGCAAGCCATTTTGCACAATTTTCTCCACAGCTTGTGGCATTGAAAACAAGATCAGGTCTTTTATAAATGCAAATTAGAGTTTGCAATCCACCAGATAGTTTCTCTGGTGGAATTGGTCCTAAAACATCACTTTCAATCAGCTGCCCTCCCTTATAATGTGACTTATCTATATCAGTCATCATCTCTTCCACAAAAGGATCTGCCAGCCATTCTTCATCATAATTGAATCTGAACCATGATGGTCCATGCATTACATCTTCTTTTTCACCAAAAAATATTCTTAGCATTTTTGTTCACCTAATAAATGAAGTCTCATTATTTCCGTATATCTTATGATATTATAGCATCATTTCGCCTATCATCGGAACTATATCATTTTTACAAATGTACAAAATGGTTGTTGCAAAAAATGCAACAACCACTAATCTCAGCATGCATATTTAACTTGTAAACCATTTTAGTTTACGATTCCAAAACAATATCCTTAATTCCTGCCCTAATCTTCGACTTGGGCACCACATGATTCAAATTGCCATTCTTCCAAAAACGGTCCATGACATAGCAATCATGACTGCAGTATTTCCTGAACTTATTCCCATATGCTGAAAAGTATCTCTTGCAATAGGCGCACTCAAAAGTGTACGTTGCCTCTTGGGAATGCATACTTTTCTCCGGGTGTTGTTTCCACCATGCCCTTCGACACTCATCCGAGCAAAAGAGCTTCTTCCCGGAATGAGGCTTTCTTACAAGATGCTTTCCACAATACTTGCAGTTATCAGGGATGTTGCGTTGTTCGATATATTGCATCTTCACCTGCTCTGCATATCCATCAAGGCCATGTGTCTTACAATAGTACCTGACATTCTCACGAGAAGTTCCAACAACTATGGCTATGGACTTATACCCAAGTCCCTTATGTCGCAGTTCCGTAATCTGACGTGCCATTTCTGCATTCATTGCGATACCTCCTTATTTGAACATATAGTATTTGTCCGCCGAAGCGGTATACCATACATCACTTATAAAAGAAGGAATAGTCAAGACTCTTGAACGATCACGCAGCCATATCCTTCATTACGCTTGAAATCAACTTTCTTCCTTCAGGAGTAGCCAGTGTGATACATACAGCACTCGCCATTAGAACCCAACACAAGTTTTCTTTCCACCAACTACTAGCAGAATTAACATTCCGAGTCTGGGCATCCTGCATCCTTATCAAACGATCTACACATCTATCCTGAGTTAATTCATATTTATCATTCTCATGATGGATCAAATCTAATTTCTGAGTGATATCGATTTTATCCTCATTCAAGATAGCTTCGATAACCTTGTCATGGTTCTCTTTACAGCTAATACTTATAAGTTCTTTAGAGAAATCATCTACATTCAACGCATTTTTTTGCGTGGAATCCAGAGATTTTGAAAGTTCTTCTGTTACCGTCTGTACTGTTTTATTATCCATGTCACATACCTCCTTAATTCCATGGTTGCTTTGTTTCACTTAAAATATTCATAATACGGCTTATTTGGTCCAGTGCCTCATCATCTGACCTTTGCATAAGCTTCACAAAAGCTAAGATTGCATCCATTCTATGAAGCATTGATTGATCTGTACTGACTTCTTCAGCATCTAACTCAATATAGTTCAAGAGCCTTTTACCAACACAGAATTTCTTGTATCGATCTCCATATCTTCTTTCTTCTAGCAAATAGCTGCTAATTCCTCTAAGATGATTACCAACAGCAAACTTATCTACTATCTCTTCAGGAATATATATTTCGACCACAACTTTATCGTCAGCCGTAGGCATAGGACACTGTAGCTGAACATCATATCTTGAAAACAGGTTAAGTCCTGCAGACTCTGCTGCCTTACGAATATCCTGAATATGATCGATAGCCTTAATAGCTGGATCTGCAAACTCAAGTTGAATTCTTTTTGTAACCATTATGTATCCTCCTAAAGCTTTTCAATAATATTATTACTTGCACCGATAATATAATACATTATTATATTTTTGTCAAAAATAAAGTGGGAAGCAGCTAAAATAGCCCATTCCCACTAATCTTACGCAATATTTCCGACACTATGCTACCTATCAATAGCTGGTATCTATTTCTCTTCCGTTATTTTTCTTGAGTATTATTTTTCTGATATCAATGAGAAAGTTCCCAATTTTCCCACTCATTATACCCAGCGTAATACAATACATTATCTACCGGGCCTAATGAAACCTCATAAGTAAAACCACCAATCAACGTTGACTTATTGCTACCAGCATTACTACTAACCCATGACGAAACATCATTTGAATCGGCTGAAGGACAAAGAACCGAGGCCATACCTTTTACAAAAGCTTTCTGCTGCTTTGTAGTTGCCAACTTATTAGTAGTTATGGTTGCACACATAATCTCTTTAGTTGCCGTTACATAAGTGATATCCATCATGAGACCACCAGATGAGTCCGATAAAGCCATGCAATTAGTGCCATGACCAAAGTCATCATCAAACTGTTTAACAACACCATATTTGGCTGCTGCTTTAACTGCTGTGTCTAAAGAAGATCCTGCAAACACTGGCATTTCTGGTTCTTTTTTCTCTTCTACTTTTGTTTCTTCCTGAGCCTTTTCCTCAGCTTTCTCTTCTTTAGGTTCTTCAGTTTTCGATTCCTCTACCTTTACGGTTTCATTTAAAAGCGTAATCGAATTCAGAATTTTCCTAAAATCATTTGTATAACTATATTCCGTATTTGTAGTTTCAAATAAAGCAACATAGAACCAAGTATTGTTCTTCTCATCTGGATAGCTTAAGCAGCTGAAGAATCCCTTGTTACCTTTAATAGAACAATTAGTTTCATAGATATAGCCCTTAATATTTCCATTTTCGAACTCTTCTATATTTAGTTCATCACCATCTTCATACCATGTTGATATTGCCGCAGACATAGCGCCAGATTCTGTTTCCTCAACTAGACTTTCATATGTTACTGGGTCTTCATCATCATACGAAGCCATTATATTAAGCATTGCAACCTGACCAGAGATCTCCGCATAAGCCCTATAGTGATTCGTTTCAGCAACATCCGCGCTCCAATATGAAGGAATTAAGATTTTGCTCGCGCCAACGGTCACTTCAGTATTATTGTCAAAAGCGTCCTTCTGCTGTTTATCTTTTGTAGAAGTGCCTTTACCTAAAAAGTCTAGAACTGAAAAATATGTATAGCCAGGATTCTCTAAAGTAAATGATACAAATGTATTATCTTTCCAATTTGATTTATTAGCTGGATCAGCGATTGTAATTGTAAATGCTGATTTATCTGCATTCCACTCAAAATCTGTGTCGTTGCTTTCTACGTTAAGTACGCACATGTCATACCCAAACAAGAAATCCCCAAGAGAACTGCCTCTATACCAGCATTCGATTTTCACAAACTTATCAGATAATGGGATAGCTCTATAATTATGCCAATCATCACTTTGATAGGAATAACATGCTATTTTCTCATCATAATCTGTTCCCTTGCATACATCTGTATCACTGATATTTATTGTAAAGATTATTGACTTACCATTGACTCTGCTGTTCCCTTTGTCCGTAAGATTAAATGCAAAAGCAGTATGATCATCGTCTACCCATGCAAATCCATTTTCAGAATCATTAATCTTAAAAGAGCCAATGTCCTCACTATATTTAAGCTTCTTTGTCGAATTCATGGTTTTATCCCAATGTTCGATCTTAATGACAGAATCTGATACTGCACTCGCTATATACACATTCCATTCATCGCTCATGTATGCATATTGGGTTCCTAATTCAATAGTGTTATCTGTTTGAGTAGCTGTAAATGTAGGTGTAAGGCCAGCTGTTACCGCTTCCTCTTTCTTATTCTTAACCTTAGAAAAAATCAATCCAAATATAGCCAGAACAAAGACAGCCACTACAGCTGCTACTATAATTGTTTTGCTACTGGTAAAACTCATAGATTTGCTAGCATTCAGGTTAGGTTTAGTAGTATTACTTACCCCATGTGAATATGATGTTCTATTAGCCGACTCTGGTTTTATTTGGGAATTAGTATTACCTGCTCGGGAATGCTCCATAGAAACCTTATCAATAAACTCAGCATCCGCGCCACACGAAGAACAGAATTTTGCCCCAGGTAATAGTTCTTTTCCGCATTCACGGCAAAACCTCTTCTCAGCTACCTTGCTACCACATTCCTTACAGAATAAGACTCCCTGTTCTAACTCAGCACCACACTTTTGACATTTCATAAGCATCACCTTCCATGATATGTAATAGTTATTGGCGTGTTAGGCAAATACAATTTTCCACCGGAAGTTATCAAATTACCATTAACGGTAATTTTCTCGATTTTACCTGGCTTAGTTAATAACCCCAGTGTTAAGTCATGCATATTAACACAAGTCACATTAGTAAAACCTGCATTCTGCAATTCACTATAAACTACTTCATAATTATTATCTGAAAAAGGTTCTAATCCCTTAGGAAATCTAATCCCCCCACTCTGACGAACCACCTTTTCATGTTCTTTGTCTGGAATTAGCTTGAATACAAGATAAGCACCACCACCTATAACGGGAGCGCAAACATAGAATAAGAACAGGAACCCATTAAGCCCACCATCTCCTGCAAAAAGCATTATTCCTATTGCAATAATTAGTAGTACAAGAGTTACTACTAACCAGATAGTAAACAGTGTCTTCTTTAAACTATCATCAAAGAATCCCCTACGCTCTTCGATATCCAATTCTCGCATTCTGACTTCTTTATTGTTCTCGGATTGAACAATGCCCGCTTCATCAACGTACCTATAAATATGTTCGTTTTCATTTGTTACAATAACCTGAGCTCCACAGTATGAACAGAATAGCTTTTCTCTACCTTCCTCAACAGGTAAATTTGCACCGCACTCTGGACACTTTATAGTATTAAGAGTAATAGCCATTTATTTATTGCCTCCGTATACCTTTTGTCTCATGCATTTAAAATCATACATTTTTAGCAGATTATATCGTTCATAATCAGTATATCACATGTGTTATAGGGGAATTATTATAAAAAAATAAAGCGGCAAGCCATAAAAGCTAACCGCATCAGTAAAACTATACTTAAATCTATAAATAGTAAAAGGAAAAGCCCACCACAATATGGTGAGCTCTCATTCCATTCTTATGTCCGCCAATATCTATGCCTTTCTTCGATACCTCTCCGCGGAGTTAATCGCCTTAAAAGCCATCAAGATACATCTTGGCGTACTATGCAAAATCTATTTATCTTGGCGTACAAAAACATTGTCCGCAGATAGGTCTTTTTGCCTATCCCCCAAAGTTCATTGTCCGCTAAAAGTACATAATTTTTACTTCGATTTTAGTCGACATGTTTCCTTCTAAAACCGCCTCAAACCCGCATGGTTATGCGGTTGTCTTAGTAAGCAACACGACGGTTTCAACATGATTAGTCCATGGGAACTGATCTACTGCGACGGCGCGTGTCATTGCGTAGCCATTTTCCTGGAGGACTTCGAGGTCACGGGCAAGGGATGTAGGCTTACAGGATACGTAGATCATGTACTTAACACCGTAGCCGATTATCTTTTGGAGGGCCTTGGGGTTGATGCCATCACGTGGAGGATCAAGGATGATCATGTCTGGCTTATCCTCAATCTCGTCGAGGACCTTGAGGACATCGCCGGCGATGAATTCGCAGTTGTCGAGGCAATTGAGCTTGGCGTTTTCTTTGGCAGCTTCAACTGCTTCCTCGACAATCTCAACACCGATGACCTTGTTTGCAACAGGAGCCAGGAGCTGAGAAATAGTGCCGGTTCCTGAATAGAGGTCATAGATGATGCCGTCTTTACTGATCTTCTTCTGGTCGTAGAGGCTCTTGATGTAGCTACGAACTGTCTGGTAGAGAA
>JAEEGF010514686.1_pt1 | contig 12926 bp, 7 predicted proteins | sample 9134171 | NCBI WGS metagenome assembly JAEEGF01 (sample SAMN16246542, study PRJNA631951) | gut metagenome | biome: gut microbiome; feature: rumen; material: AP-attached | host: Bos | place: Iran: Karaj | collected 2018-10 | reverse complement strand
AATGACGAAACTGAGCTAATACCTGAATCTGCTCCCCAGGACACCACAAAGAGCGAGGCAACAGAAACACCAGAAAACCCTCCAGCCAAGACGTTTGCTGCAAAATATCGTGTGGCAAGGCTTTTCAGTGAAACTGACGGGCGACTGGCTGTTGACTCCAAGGAGAAGAAGGACAGCCGGGCATGCAGCATCAGGGTTGAGTCGGACTCTGCTGCCTGGAACTATGAGGGCCGGGGAAGCATTCGTGGACGAGGCAATTCCACATGGCTATGGTATCCGAAGAAGCCCTACCGCCTGAAGCTGGATGAGAAGGCCTCGATTCTTGGACTTGACGAAGAGAAGGACTGGGTGCTGCTGGCCAACTACCGCGACCCTACGCAGCTGATGAACACCTTTGTGTTTGAGATGGGTCAGGGACTGGGCATGCCTTACACCAACCATACGCGCTTTGTGGAGTTGACGCTCAACGGCGACTACATGGGGCTCTACCTGCTGACAGAACAGGTAGAACAGGGCAAAAACCGCGTGAACATCAACAGCAAGCAGGGCTGGCTGCTGTCACTCGATGTGGACGACGGGCCTGCAGAAGCTCCTGACGAAGAGGATAACTTCTGGTCGGAGGTGTACAGAATGCCTGTGTGCGTGAAGAGTCCCAAAGCTGAGGACTATGCTACGCCAGAGGCCCTTACAAATGATGCCCAAAGAGTGCTGGCCACACTGGAAGGAGCCATCCGCAGCCATGACTACGAGGCACTGGACAAGATTTGCGACATTGGGGTGATGATTGACTACCTGCTGACGCAAGAATATATATACAATGTGGAGGTGGCTGCTCCGCGAAGCATCTTCCTCTTCAAGGACAAGGGCGACGAGACGAAATGGACCTTCGGACCTTTGTGGGACTTTGATGCCGGGTTTGACTTTGACTGGGGCCACATGAAGACGGGACACAACTACTTTAACGACTACCGTGAGACTGTGCTCGGCACAGACCCTGCCCGGCATATCAGCAACTACGACTACACCCCCAGTTTCTTCACCGACATGTGGAAGAGCAAGAAGTTTGTTGCCGAGGTGAAGAGGCGCTGGAAGGAGATTCGTCCACGCATCATGGCCGAGTTTTGGATAGAGGCCAAGACCTATGCGGAGGCTGCTGACGAGGCTATGGAGCGGAATGCCAAGCGATGGCCTATTGACAAAGACATTAAGACCGAAATCAACCGCATGGAGAAATGGCTGAACTCAAGGGTGATGTATATGGACAATATTGTAAACAACTATCCTAATGGAGACTAATATGAGAAGTTTTTCAATACTGCTGCTCGGGGCTTTAATGGGGTTGAGTCCAGTTATGGCTCAAATAAACAAGAAGATTTATATTCCCGAGGACCTTCGGGGGATGAACCTTGAGGCAGACACGTCGCGGTGGAGCTGGAAACGCAGCATGCAGACCGACGACCTGATACTGATGTGGGAACGAGACTTTGGCCACGACACCAGCCACCCGCCCATGCTGGAGGGCAAGACCATGAGTTTCAACCTGAAGAACCTGCGCGACAGGGTGCAGTCTTTCTACACCTTCTTCCGCGACTCGCTGGAGTTCTCAAGGCCTGGCTCCAAGTGCGACCAATACAAGATGATGGTGATGGTGAACTACTCGCTTGACGGTACTGCCTATGGTGGCACCTACGACAACTTCATAGGGGCTCTGTGGGTGGCTCCCAACCGTATTCAGGACGAGAAGATGAACTGCATGGCTCATGAGCTGGGCCACTCGTTCCAGCTGCAGATACCAGCCGACTCTGTGGGCGACGCATGGGGGGGCAGTGGATTTTTTGAGATGACCTCGCAATGGATGCTATGGCAGGTGAACCCCGACTGGATTACCGACGAGCTGTACCATTTTGAGGCCTTCAGGAAACTCACTCACAAGGCTTATCTGCACCTGGAGAACATCTACCACTCGCCCTACGTCATACAATGGTGGAGCGACCTGCATGGACGGAAGTCGATAGCAGAACTCTACCGACAGGGCAGGATTGGCGAAGACCCTGTGACGACCTACAAGCGCATGTACGGACTGAGCCAACAGGCTTTCTGCGACGAGATGTTCAGAGGCTATCAGCACCTGGTGAACTTCGACTTCAAGCACGCCCGCAAACAGACGCGCAAGTATGCCTGCACCTTTGATACCGAACTGATAGACAGCTCCGGATGGCTTAGACCGAAGCACTATCCCGAGGAATACGGTTTCAATGCCATCTTGCTCGACAACAAGGTGGACCTGAGTGCCGAGGGCTTTGGCCTGCAGCTGAGGGGTGAGAACCTACGCTACGGCTTTGTAGGCATCACCACCGACGATGAGGAGATTTATGGCGACATGAACGGTACCAGTTTCTTCGTGCCTCAGGGCAAAAATTTGAAGCACCTGTACTTGATTGTGATGGGAGCCCCCACGCTACACCAGCAGATACCCATGCCCACGGAGCAGAACCCAGAGCCCAAGGCCGACCTGAGGCAGTTTACCTATTCGTTTAGGGTGAGTGCTTACCCACAGGGAACAGTCCAATGGAACACCCCCGGGGCAGGCAACCCCATCATTCCAGGCTATTTTGCCGACCCCACTATCCGTAAGTTTGGCGACACCTATTACTTGTATGCCACTACCGACGGCACAGGCAATGGATATGGTCCGGCACAAGTGTGGGTGTCGAAGGACTTCAGCAACTGGAAAAACATCGTGATGAACTGGCCTACCACCGAGGTGGTGTGGGCTCCCGATGTTGTGCAGCAGCAGGATGGCTCCTACCGATATTATTACTGTGAGCCTTGCAACATCAACATTGGTGAGAGCACTTCACCCATAGGTCCATGGCACAACATTCTGGGCAAGGAAGATGCTGTGATGGTGCCCGACCGCTATGTACACAATGTCATCACACTCGACCCTCAGCTCTTTCGCGATGACGACGGGCAGGAGTATCTCTACTTCACCACCTGGGGCATTTACGAGGGCTTTGGCTGTGGTGTGGCCCGACTGAGCGGCAAGCGCCCAACAGCCTGCACAGATGCCCGTGGATGGCACGAGGAGGCACCCTTCCCCATTGCAGCCGATGAATTCTTTGCTGAGAAAAGACTCATTCCCAACACCGAGCTGAAGGACATCTTCGAGGCTCCCTTTGTGTTCAAAAGGGGCGACACCTATTATTTCACCTACTCGTCAGGGTCTTGCCACGACCACACCTACCGTGTACAATATGCCACATCAAAGGCCGGTCCTATGGGACCTTTCGAATATCAGGGTTGTATACTGGAGACCAATGTCGACGGAACCATTCACGGACCAGGTCATCATAGTGTTTTAGAAGAGAACGGTCACTACTATATTGTTTATCATCGCCACAATAACCCTCATGCCGTGCATGGCTTCAACCGTCAGGTGTGTATCGATGAGCTGTTGTTTGATACAAACGGGCGCATACTACCCGTTGTTCCTACCCACGATGCCAAGAATGTGGCGCTGGTGAAGGCTCAGACCAACAGGAACCTGGCCTATGGAGCTAAGGTTACGGCCAGCAGCAGTTACGACGACTGGTTTAAGCCCGAATATGCTGTTGACGACAACAACGGCACGCTTTGGAAAGCCAAATACACCAACTGGGATGCAGAGAAACACAATGAATGGCTGCAGATAGATCTCGGGAAGACCATGAGATTCAACGAGGTGTGGATAGCGTTTGAGTATCCCACCTTTTTCTACCAATACATGATTGAAACCTCTGTTGATGGTAAGGTATGGACCCTCTATGCCGACCGTACCAACAACACCCTGCAGGGCTCACCGATGATTGACCGCAAAAAAGCCAAGGCCCGCTATCTGCGCATCACCATTACCGACACGCAGAAGAATGGCCATATGCCTGCAATATGGAATGTGAAAGTTTGGCAGAAGGCACCGCAACTACCCGACACTGAGGTAGAATCGAACGATGGCTATCCAGGAATGCACAAGAAGGATGTGAAGCCAGAGGCCCGACTCCTGAATGCCTCTGTCACTCTTGACGCCAACAGACTAGCCTCAGGCAGAAAGCAGCCGACGGATGTAACGGAGGTGATGACCGCCGAAGGCTTGAGACTCACGGCCAACAAACCCTTGCGGCTCAGGGTGAAGGACGGGCGATTGGCGCTGTTCTTCAATGGTTCTCAGATGCTGACCAGCGAGCAATGCTTGTCGGAGGTGTACCGTTATAACGCTCCTTATACCATTAGTACCTGGGCTCTGCAGACCGAGGTAGGACCAGTGCCAACACTCGTATCACTCAGCAGTTCACGTGCCGACCTAGCTACGACAGAAGTACGCTTAGGCTCCGACCACAGTGCGGGTCTGGTGAACCACAATGGCTCATTTGAGAGCTACGGTGTGCCCGAGGCCGTAAAAACTTCAGAAGGCCATTGGCACCATTGGGTGGTTACCTTCGACGGATGGAAGGAAAGCATCTACCGCGATGGTGAACTGATACACGAGCAGAACAATTTCATCATGGTGAGGCCAGAAGGCAAGGTAGTGATAGGTGCCGACGGTCAAGGAGCCAACTGCTTCCGAGGCTATCTGAACCAACTATCCATCCAGCCGCTTTCACTCACTGCCGACGAGGTAAGGACGCTGTATCAAGAACGGAAAGATGAGCATCTGCCTTCACTGGGTGACGATGACTTTGACGAAAGCGATCCTGACAGTCGTTTCTCGCTCTCTCCCCACATGAAGCCTGTGTTTGAGAAAGCAGAAGAACAAACACTTTCTGCCACATCCGCCGACTTCCAAAGCGACCCGCAGAACAATGGTGGACGAATGTATAAGGAGCTGGAAGGCGATTTCGTCATGATGGCTCATTTCGTGGATATGGAAGGACTGAAAGAACGCAAGGTGAAGGGCTACAACGAGTGTGGCCTGCTAGTGGCAGAAGGTGAGAAACTGTATCAGTTAGGCGTGTTCCCGTTATATAATTGTGGTAATATGTTCACAGTTACCAGCAGCGAGGGCCGTCCTCAATACCCCAACTACAAGGGCTATGAGTTTGACCCTGTTCTGCAGTTTGAGCGCCGTGGCAACCTTCTTTTTGCCCGCACCAGCAACGACGGGAAAACATGGCATAACATGCCTGGTTCACCAGTGGAGGTAACAGCCCCCAAACTCAGCCTCGGCATCTATCAAACCACATATAGCACCAACCTCTCATGGGCGAAACTGAAAAACATCGTCATTTATCTGAGATAAAAATTTGTCCGTTTTTTTGGTTGTTTCAAGGTTAATTTATACTTTTGTCACATCATGCGACGACTGCAGTTATTAATCATTGCTTTCCTGATGCTCCACTCGGCAGGGGCGAAGGATGATTACAGTTACCGTATCATCACCATGAACGACGGGCTGGCTGCTAATGCTGTGCGCAATATTGTGCAGGACAAGAACGGTTATATCTGGTTTGGCACAGACAATGGCCTTTGCCGTTATGACGGTCGAAGGGTGCTACCTCTGCGTATTGCCGAACTTGGCATCAGCCAGTATATCTCTGCCCTGCTTGCCTGCGACGATGGGCTGTATGTGGGTACGGCCAAGGGTGTTTTCTACATTGATTTCGCTCACCAGACTTTCAACAAGCTCCCCATGGATATCCACTCCACGGTTACTTACCTTTCTTTAGACAAAGAAGGTGGACTCTGGGTGTCGACCATGGAGCAGGGCGTATGGCAGTATATGGCAGAAACTGGCCGCTCAAAGCAATACAACCTGAAGACCGCCGGAAACGCTGTGGCACAAGTGTTTGTGGATACAGGAAATCAGATATGGACGATCACCAACTGGGGAGAGCCTGTGGTGCAGAAGCTCAATCGCCTGCACGACCAGTTTGAGCCTGTCAAGACAGTATTTAAAGGTGTTCCCACTTCACTTCGGATGCTTCAGACCAGGGACGGACGATACTGGTTGGGCACTTGGGAATATGGGCTGTTGCAGATGAACAGCGACGGCAGCATGGAACAGGTGCTGAGTCCTCAGCTGACAAAAGTGGGTTGGCATATCCACACGTTGTATGAAGAGCCTGATGGACGCATTTGCATAGGATGTGATGATGGACTGATAAGCTTTGACCCAAAGACAAGAGAGTGGAGAAAATTTGACGACCGCTTTGTGTATGCCATTACCAACGACACTGAGGGTGGTCTGTGGATAGGCACATTCTATGGGGGGGTGAGGTATATCTCGCCTGTGGGCAAGCGATTTGATGGGTTCTCCATGGCCAATGGACTGACGGGTAATGTAATTTCTCGCTTCTGTGAGGACCGTCAGGGACGCATCTGGGTGGGTAGCGACGATGGTGGATTGATGTGCTACGATGGTCATTTTATCAGCTACCCCCATCAAGACTGGCTCTCCAAACGCAATGTCCATGCCTTGTGTGCCGACAAGAACAACAATCTCTGGATAGGCACCTATACCGACGGAGTGGTTGTGATGAATCTGGAGACAGGCAGCATGCGCCAGTATATGCAGACCAACGCCCCCAACTCGCTCGACAACTCCAGCTCGTATGCCATCTATCAAGACTCTCATGGCGATATCTGGGTGGCCACCATGGAAGGCCTGTGCCTCTACGATGCCAAGAACGACAGTTTCATCCGTATAGGCAAGACCAACGCCATCACCATTGATATTGACGAGGACAGCGAGGGTAACCTGTGGCTGTCCACTCAAGGGGAGGGTCTGTTGTGCTACAACCGGAAAACCAGAAAAATGCACAACTTCCGTAATGAAGAGGCTTCGGGCAACAATAGCCTACCCGACAACCAAGTGAACTGCTGTCTGATTGACGAGAAGGGCAAGTTATGGGTAGGCACCTTCGACGGCCTGTGCATTTATGACAAGAAACATGGCTCTTTCAAGCGCGTCAGCATAGATGTGCCAAGCCAAAATATTCTGAGTATCATCGAGGATAACGGAGCCATGTGGCTCACTACCGAGCGTGGCATCGTGAAGTATGTTCCCGATGAGGGCATACAGCGGTTCACTCTCCACGATGGACTGGTGAGTGAACAGTTCCAGCCAAATAGTGGATATAAAGCCAGCAATGGACGTATTTATGTTGGTACAACAAGTGGCTTTAATAGTTTCCTGCCTTATCAGATAAAGGCCAACACGGTAATGCCGCCTGTGTATGTCACCTCGATGAGCATCCTGAATCAGGAGAAGCGCAACGACAGTGGACTGCCCCTTGACCTCACATTGGCCAAGGAGATAACCATTGGCTATAGTGAATCAAAGATGGTGAGTATCTCGTTTGCTTCGCTTAGCTATTGCTCGCCAGAGAAAATACAGTATGCCTATATGCTTGAGGGCTTTGACCGCGACTGGAACTATGTGGGCAATCAGAATAGTGCTACCTACACCAACTTGCCTGCAGGCACCTACACCTTCCGTGTGAAGGCCACCAACAACGACGGTATTTGGTCTGATCGCGAGGCCAGCCTCAAGATTGTAGTGGAGCCGCCATTCTGGTGGAGCTGGTATGCCAAGCTGTTCTACCTGCTGCTGTTGGGCACTGCAATCTGGTATTATGTCCATTTGCGTCTGAAGAAAGCAGAACGTCGATACCAAATAGAGATGCAGCGGCTTAATGAGGAGAAGGAGAAAGAAGTGCGCGAGGCTCGTCTGAATTTCTTCACCATGATTGCCCATGAAATACGTACCCCTGTATCGCTCATCATAGGACCGTTGGAGAAATTGATGAAACATGGCAACCCCTCAGACGACATGAAGGTCATCGACCGCAACGCTCATCGCCTACTGGAACTTGTCAACCAGTTGCTCGACTTCAGAAAGGTGGAACAGCAGAGTCTGGTTATGCACTTTGCTCCGCAAAACATCCATGAACTGATGGTGTCGGTGAGCGAACGCTTTGCACCCACCTTCGAGCAGAATGGCAAACGGTTCACCGTGTTATACCCCAACGAGCACTTTACGGCTATTGTTGATAAAGAGGCTGTCATCAAGACTATTAGCAATTTGCTTACCAATGCCAACAAGTATTCGAAAGATGAGGTCAGCCTGAAGTGTATTGAAGATCCTGACGGACAAAGATTCCGTATCTGTGTCAGCGATAATGGCAGTGGCATTCGAAAGGAAGACCGTCAACGCATCTTCCAACCATTCTTCCAGGCTGAGGGCAATAAGCCCGGCACAGGTATCGGACTGAACATCGTAAAGAATATCGTTGATCAGCACCATGGCAATATCACAGTAGAATCGGAACTGGGCAAGGGCAGCACCTTCACCATCATCCTACCAGTGAGCCAGGATGTAATCAAAGAAACGGATACCGAGAAAGAGTCAGTGACAACTGCTGTTGACGATAGCTCGGCAACGAAGCATACTGCTGAACCCTTACAACCCCTGACCGTAACCAGCTCTGACAAGCCTACCATGCTGATTGTGGACGATTCGGAGGACATGCGCCATTTCTTAGAGAATAATTTCAACAATAAGTATGATATTATAACTGCTGAGGACGGCATCGAAGCACTCCATCTACTACAGAAACACGAAGTCAGCATTATCATCAGCGACTGGATGATGCCACGTATGGACGGAGCAGAATTGTGCCGCCGTGTGCGCCAGGACCAGCAAACCAGTCATATACCTTTCATCATGCTTACCGCCAAGACCGGCGATGACTCGAAGGTGGAAGGAATGGACGTGGGTGCCGACACCTACATCGAGAAACCCTTCTCCGTGCAATATCTTGAGGCCTACATCCGCAACATACTCCAGATTCGTCACCAACTGATGCAGAAATTCTCCACACAGCCTTTAGAACCTGTCACGGAAATAGCCCAGAACCCCACCGACAGTGAGTTCCTCAAGCGCATGAACCACATCATTGAGGAGAATTTCTCCAACTCAGAGCTCAACGTAAACTTCCTGGCTGCCGAGCTGAACATCAGTCGCAGCAGTCTCTTTGCTAAAATCAAGACCCTGGCCGAAATCACACCCAACGAGATGATTCAGGTGGTGCGCCTCAAGAGGGCTGCCCAGCTCATGAAAGAAGGGAAATACACCATCAGCGAAATCAGCTACATGGTAGGGTTCTCTAATCCCTCTTACTTCTCGAAGTGCTTCCAAAAACAATTCAATATCAAGCCAACCGACTATATAAAATCAAGTGTTTGAATCATTAATAGAAATTAAAGGCAAGGGACATTGAACCTATCTTTTCAATGTCCTTTGGTCATCAATCTCACCATCGTGAAGAGTCGTCGGTCATATCGGTATGACAACAGGTCAATTACAGGCGTCACACGGTTTCCATAACTGACCACCTCAGGCTCTTCCTCTCCCAGGTCATCGATACCGAGCATATCCATCTGCTGGATGTGCAAGAATTCCCTGGAGTCCATCTTGACCTGACTGGAAAGGAACTTAGCACTCTCAATCCGCATGCCATAGGTCTCAGACGTGCCGGCTATGGGAATGCGGAGATAGTTAAGCAGATTCTGGAAGGCCCTCATCGCCGTGGTCTTGCCATTCCCCACCCCTCCGCATAGCAGTATGCCGAATTGTGTGGAAGGCCTGGTCAGCAAAGTGGCCATTTGCAATATATGCCCTTTCTGTTCATGGCTTCCCCTCAAATGAAGGACGTGGGCATTTTAGCAAGCACTGACCCTGTAGCCCTCGACCAGGCTTGTCTCGACTTTGTCAATCTTCCCTCCACGGCAGGTGACAACCATCAGCCCTTGCTCAACCGCATCCGTCAGCAGCATGGCACCCATATCATCGAACATGCAGAAAAGATAGGGCTGGGGTCACCTTCCTACACGCTTATCAATCTTGACGAAGCAGATACCATCGTCACCACTATCTTGAACAAAAGTTTCTTCTGGCAGAAGGCATCGTCTATCCCATTGACAGAGCGACAGACGCAGATGCTCAATCTCTTTCTTGACGGCTATGAGGCAAAGATAACATCAAAGGCATGGGCAACGTTGGCGAAGTGCTCGAAGGACACAGCCATACGCGACATACAGGACTTGGTCAGCAAGAATATCCTCATAGAGAACATGCCTGGAGCCAAGCGACCAAGTTATTCCATCGTCTATGATGCAGAGGATTTGACGCAATTCTTCAGCGAGGTAAGCATCACAGAGGAGAATGGTATTCCATATCTCCATGCGTTATATAAAGGAAAGAAGCCGATATGCGAAAGAATCCTAAGGCTTGATGCAGACCGATATAAGAAAGGAGATTTGCCTTTGTCCAATCTGCTCAGTAAATACTGCTCTTATATGGTCACAAAATAATAAGGTCTCCATCAACAAACCCTACAGCAACTGCTTTGTATTCCTTCAACATTTTTCCATACCGACCTTGCTCAAGATAGACTTTCACAACAAGCTCTGCTTCTGTCAGAATCTGCTTCCAGTCAGCTTCTTCATGCCAACGGAAGGGATTATCACCTGTCGTGAATGCCTCGTCACAAGCCCAATCGCTGTTTTCTTTGTCAAATGAACTGGCTCCGATAAGTTCTAAACTCCAATTATTGTCCCCATCATCATAAATGTTGAAGCAAAATGCCACCATATCTTTGGGAATCTTTACATCCAAGGACTTATCAAGCCATTTCTCAAACAACGTATAGTTAATACCTTGTTTTTTCTTGCTGATACCATCAGAATACATTCGAGTCATCTCCCACTCCTTATTGTACTCCATCTTGAAGTCAATCTCGCGAATTGCATCCTTGTCGTCAATAACTGACTGGAGGAATGCCGCTACTGGCTCTGGATTTTTCACTTTCCAGATTAACTCCCTCGTACTATTCCAGTTAACCCTGCCGAAAAATAAAGCATTGGGGACAGACTTATCTGCCACAATCCTCGCATTTAATGAATCTTCAAAACAATTGAGGACACTTGCTTCCGCATCAGTCGGTAACCCAGCAGCATTTACGTCCTTACACCTTACAACCACTGAGCAGTTCCATGGAAATGATGCCCAATCAGCATTATTGACAAGCTGATTATTAATTAAGCCAACGGCAGGTAAACTGTCGTCTTCAATACTGAATACTTTAAAAGTATCTTGTGACTTTTGTAATGGTGTCACTGTATTCTGCTTCTTTCGGAAGAAATCAAATAATCCCATACGGTTTGTACTGCAATTAGATAGTATATTAAATAATGGAATTAATGCAAGGAAATATGCATTTTGTTTCATGTTTTTATTTTGCTCGTTTTGAGTTTTGAACAGAGAATTTGTTTGAATGAGACGTCTTTTCTGAGAACATGATGCAAATTTATAACTAATTATCGGATTACGATGCAGAAAATGGGAAAAAGTAATCAGAAGGAGACAAAAAGTATGAATCGTAATTTGGTTGGGAAAGTACGTTTGGCAATTATAAAATGTCCTCGTTTGGCATATAGTCCGTACCTTACGGACTCCGAGTCCGTTCCTTACGGACAAAAAGTCCGCAATGGACGGACAAAAACTTTCTCCTTATTCCTTTGTTTTTTCCCTCGCTTATTTGTTCCTTTGACTTGCGTCGAAGATACTCTCGCTCGGAAAAGCTCAAAAAGATTTGACTTTTCCCTCGCTTATTTGTATCTTTGCTGCATAATTGCAAATGAAGTTATGACAGAAAAAGAGATATTCAGAAAAGAAGCCGAGAATGGTTACACCGTTTGTTTTGCAGAGCAATGCCCTATGAAGGAGCAATGCCTGCGCTATTTAGTGGGGCAACAGATGCCCGAAACCAGAAGTTCCTATCATTGCGTGAATCCCCGTTATCAGGATGTGGGTACAGAACGATGCTCGCTATTCCGCAGTTCAAAGAAGGTGAAGTTTGCGAAGGGCATGATGCATATCTTCAATGCCGATATGCCCGCCAGAGTGAAGCCTTTCGTGCGTCTAAGTCTCATCGGCAAGCATTGTCGTACCTATTATTATGAGTATCGAAACGGTACACGTCTTATTTCTCCTGACGTTCAGGAGGAAGTGCGCGGTCTATTTCGCGAGGCTGGCTGGAATGAGGAGGTCCACTTCGACAGCTATATAGAGGATTATGAGTGGTAACAAACATGATTTGAATATGAAAGAGATTAATAATAAGCGTCTGGAAAGGAATGAAGAACTCAGGGGCAGCTGCTTTCGCTGAGGACTATCCCGCACAGAAACTGATTCAGAAGTGGATTGACGGCGAGAAGGATCACATGGTCTGGGAGGCACATCTGATTTGAGTATTGCGCAATTCAATAAAAAGTAATACCTTTGCACTCAATGACAACGACATTAGTTATAGGACTGCTGATTCCGCTGCTGGGCACGATGCTTGGCTCGTCCTTCGTTTTTCTGATGAAGGACGAAATGTCGACTCGAGTGCAGAAATCTCTGTTGGGCTTTGCCTCAGGTGTAATGGTGGCGGCATCAGTTTGGTCGTTGCTCATACCCGCAATGGAGATGGAAGCTGACATCGGCAAATGGAGCGTTCTGCCTGCGGCAACCGGATTTCTGTTGGGCATCGGGTTCCTGTTGGCACTCGATGATCTCACACCGCACCTCCATGTCGGTTCAGACAAGCCAGAAGGTCTCCGTTCGCGGTTGTCACGCACAGCCATGCTAGCATTAGCAGTCACCCTCCATAACCTGCCTGAAGGAATGGCAGTCGGTGTTGTATTCGCTGGAGCAGAGCAAGGTGCTGCAGGACTGTCTGTAGCATCGGCTGTGGCTATCTCGCTGGGTATTGCCATTCAGAACATTCCCGAGGGAGCTATTATCTCTATACCGATGCGGGCAGAAGGTAACAGCAAGTGGCGATCGTTCCTTATTGGCAGTCTAAGTGGTGCTGTTGAGCCCCTCGGAGCATTAGTCGTCATGT
>JAEEGF012340185.1_pt1 | contig 12927 bp, 11 predicted proteins | sample 9134171 | NCBI WGS metagenome assembly JAEEGF01 (sample SAMN16246542, study PRJNA631951) | gut metagenome | biome: gut microbiome; feature: rumen; material: AP-attached | host: Bos | place: Iran: Karaj | collected 2018-10 | reverse complement strand
GGATGGAGATACCTTATGATAAGTAATTGAAAATGAATCGTTAACAAACTATAAATATTTTCCAATTATTTGGATAGCAACATAGAAGTTGATTATTCCTCCTCCTGAATAAGATGATGTAAGATGTAAGAGGGAAGAAGGAAGATGTTTTGGTGTGACCTATCTGACCTTTGCTTTATTTCAAACATAATGGGCTTACCTTTTGGTGGGCTCATTATTTCTTTGTACCTTCGCAGAAAATATTGGAATATATGGCAAAAAGGAGAGAGATACGTAATAGTACTGCGGAGTTCCTGATTTTTCAGATTGAAGGAAAGGAAAAGGGTGTTGAGGTCTATTATAAAGACAAAACCGTTTGGTGTACCCAAAAGGCGATGGGGATGCTGTTCGATTGTTCTACTGACAATGTGGGACTCCATCTGAAGAACATCTTTGCAAGTGAGGAACTCATAAAGGATTCAGTTACCGAGAAAATCTCGGCAACTGCCTCAGACGGGAAAAACTACATGACGCAGTTCTATAATCTTGATGCCATCATTAGCGTTGGTTATCGCGTAAACAGCGTACGTGCCACACAATTCCGCCAATGGGCCACCAGTGTATTGAGGGAATTCGCTATTCGAGGTTATGTGTTGGATAGGAAACGAATGGAGAACGGCTCATTCCTGGATGAGGATTATTTTGAACATCTGTTGGCAGAAATCAGAGAGATTCGTCTCTCAGAACGTCGCTTCTATCAAAAACTAACGGATATATATGCTACTGCTGTTGATTATAATAGGGATGCTCCTACAACAAGGCTCTTCTTTAAGATGATGCAGAATAAGATGCACTATGCGGTTCATAAACATACGGCAGCAGAACTAATTATGGAACGGGCTGACGCAGAACAAGAGCACATGGGACTTACCACTTGGGAGAATGCTCCTGATGGTAAGATAGTAAAGACGGATGTATCTATAGCCAAAAACTACTTGAAAGAGGTTGAGCTTGAAGACATGGGACAGTTGGTGAATGGTGTATTGGAATTGGCAGAGCGTATGGCTAAACGCCATATACCGATGACTATGGAGGATTGGAGCAAACAGATAGATACCATCTTAGCTGCTGGTAGAAATGAGGTACTACAGACTGCCGGTTCTGTTACTGCTGAAGAGGCAAAGGAACATGCAGAAACGGAATTTGAGAAGTATCGCATTGTGCAAGACCGCCTGTTCCAGAGTGATTTTGACAAATATCTTGATGAATTGCCATTAATAGAAGACTGACCTCAAATACTTTTGCAGCTTATTTGTGATAATTTTCTAACTTGATTACGAGCAACAATCAACCTAAATAATTAATTTCCAAGCTGATTAATCCTAGTCTTGAATAAAGCCTATTTTGCGTCTAGGTTTCTGCTTTGGTTCTTTGGATTGCAGAGCAGCTAACGCAGTGCTAATGGCATCAAGTTGGAGACGTGTATCTTCGTTAATTTCGTTCTGGTCGCGTAAGATATCCTCAATATCCAGTTTCAGTTCTTCAAAGTCCTTACGCAGCTGAGCAACATCAGATGCTGTATTGGGTAAAGTGGCTGCCATACGACGAAGTGCTACAAAGGCACGCATAATAGATATGTTAACATCAATGGCAATATCACTATTGAGTATTCCTGATAACATTGCTAGCCCTTGTTCTGTAAACGCAAATGGTAGTTTTCGTGTGCCACCCCAACTTGAAATTCCATTTTGGAATATCAAATCATTCTTCAGTTTTGTAAACTCTTCTTTGTCTAATTGAAACATAAAGTCAGGTGGAAATCTTCTTATATTTCTTTTTACAGCCTTGTTTAGATTACCTGTTGTCACATGATACAACTTTTTTTCATAATAATAGACTGATAGGCGTAATTTCTGCTTACTTTTAGGAACTAAGAGTAAAAATCCTAAACTCAGCCCTATGTGCCCTTTGCGTTGTTCCCTATATCTCTATGAGTTGTTCCGATAGTCTGAACAAGTCATGGAGATAGTCTCTATACCCCCTAAGAGATTATCTGAATGAGTCATAGAGATAGTCTGAACAGGTCATGGAGACTATCTGAATGAGACAAAGGTGATTAAGACTCGAACTTACTTCCGCCCGGAAAAGAAAAAAAAATCTTGCTTTTCTTTTGCTTTTCTCTCACTTAATCGTAACTTTGCGGTACGATTTGAGTAAAATTGCAAGGAGAATTGAGTAAAATATCACATCAATTTGAGTAATGGAATATATTCGAAAACAGTTCTATACGCTAAAGGAACGACTCCAAGAACCTAGGAAATTCATGCAGGTGCTGGCCGGTCCCAGACAGGTAGGAAAGTCAACGCTGGTGAATCAGGTGCTCTCTCAGGTGAGCATTCCCCACACCATAGAGGTGGCAGACGCGGTGGACCCGAAAGACAGCGACTGGATTCATCGCGTATGGGAAGCCTCCCGCACCACGATGATGCTACGGAAAATGGAGGAGTACCTGCTGGTGATTGATGAGGTGCAAAAGATTGAGAACTGGAGTGAGGTGGTGAAACGGGAATGGGACACTGACACGCGAAACCATGTGAACCTGAAGGTGGTGCTGCTGGGGAGTAGCCGTCTGCTACTGAAGAAGGGGCTGACGGAATCGCTGGCAGGACGGTTTGAACTGATTAGGATGCCACACTGGAGCCTGCAGGAGATGCAGGAGGCTTTCGGGGTGTCGCTGGACGAGTATATCTATTTTGGCGGTTATCCCGGGCCTGCTCACATGATACAGGATGAGCGCAGGTGGCGAAAATACATCAAGGACTCGCTGGTGGCTCCGGCTATCGAGAAGGACGTGATTATGACATCGAACATCTACAAACCTGCTCTGATGAAGCAATTGTTTGAGCTGGGATGTAGCTATTCGGCTGAGATTCTGTCGCTCACGAAGGTGATGGGGCAGTTGCAGGATGCGGGCAATGTAACCACACTGGCCGGCTATCTGGAGATTCTGGAGCAATGCGCCTTGTTGACCGGCCTTCAGAAATATGCCAACGATGAGGCACGTAAGAGAGGTTCCATCCCGAAGTATCAAGTGTATAACAACGCCTTGCTAACGGCCTACAAGGGTCGCGGGTTCATTGCTGACCGGACAGACACGAAGGTGTGGGGCCGTTGGGTGGAAAGTGCCGTGGGTGCGCACCTGATGAGTATGGCGGACGAACTGGATTATAAGGTTTATTATTGGCGCGAGCCGTTGAGGAATCCTGCTCTAGCCTATTTGGAGGTGGATTTCATCGTGGTGCGTGACGGTGAGGTGACGGCCATTGAGGTGAAGAGCGGCCGCAGAGGGATGAATTCCGGTCTTCCCGAGTTTATAGAGGCCTTCCATCCCAAACGTTCGTTTGTGGTAGGCACCGATGGCGTGAGCCTAGAAGACTTTTTGAGTTGCGAAGTGGAGGAAATTATATGATAGCCAAGGATATCATTGCTATTGCTAATATAAAACCTTACCGGAAATACTTTCCTATTACGGGCAGCGACTTCAGGGGCAGATCATGATAAACAATGTGCCCTATGAAGGCACCTATCAGTACCGTATTGATGGCCAGTCGCAGCACAATATGCCACTCGTGGGGTACAGCCTGCATGACAGCAAAGAATAACGCTGCCATCAGCACATAAACCATGATGCTTTTCATAGGATAAGGGATAGGATTCTTTATTTGCCCCACGATATATGAGAGCACCATAGCCGTCCCGTAGCCTGCCACACCGCCCCAAGCGCAAGCCATATAGCTATACTTTGGGATAAAAAAGTAATTAACGGCAAACAGAACAGCACAGCCTGCCAGTGAGAACCAGGCTCCGTAGATGGTTTTGTCAATAAGTTTGTACCAGAACGATAGATTGAAATAAACACCCATCATTATCTCTGCTGCCATAACAATAGGCACCACCTGCATTCCCTCGCGATAGTCCTTACCCAGGATATGCTGTAACACATCTATGTAACCCATTACGCACAGGAAAGCCAGCAGGGTAAAAATCAGGAAGTACTTCATGGCCACGGCATAGTACTCGTTCTTGTCGCCATCCTTGGCTTTGGCAAAGACGATGGGCTCATAGGCATAACGGAAAGCCTGGGTTATCATGGCCATAATCATGGCTATCTTCACACAACTGCCATAGACACCCAATTGCACATTGGCATCAGCCTGATCAGGATAGACAAGCGGAAACATGATCTTATCAGCTACCTGATTCAGGTTGCCTGCAATACCCAAGATAAGGATGGGCCATGAATAGGAAAACATCCGCCGAAGCAAGGCCACGTCGAAGTGCCATTGTATCTTGAATAGCTGAGGCAGGAAGAGCAAGGATATGACACCTGTACATACCAAGTTGAGCAGGAAAACGTAGAAGACGCTGGTCCTATGCAGCACCACAAAGAAGAGTACGTTCAGCCCGATATTGAGGGCTATGAACAGCATCTTCAGCGAAGCAAAGCGTATGGGTCTCTTCTGGAAACGCAGATACGAGAAAGGGAGCGCCTGCAAGGCATCCATTGCCACTACGACTGCCATCATCAATAGGTAGTTGTGATGTTCGGCATACCCCAGTTTATCGGCAATAGGGGAAATGAAGCCAAAGACAAGAATCAGGAACACTGCTGTGAGCGATGCTATCAGAGTAAAGCCTGTAGAGAACACCGTATCAGACTTTTCCTTCTCCTCGTTGGCAAAGCGGAATAAGGTGGTTTCCATACCAAAGGTCAGCAGCACGAGAATAAGAGCTGTGTATGCATAAATATTGGTGGAAACCCCATAATCGCCCGATTCCTTGGGCATGTAATGGGTATAAAGCGGAACTAGCAGATAGTTCAGAAATCTGCCAACAATACTGGAAAGGCCGTAAATAGCTGTATCTTTTGCTAAAGATTTTAAATTACTCATTGAACTTTATTTCTAACCTGTCTATTCTTCACTTTCAACTTCCTCAGGGTTCTCCCCTCTCCTCGGTGAGGGGTTGGGGGTGAGGCTTCCTTACCCGAAGAACATATATGCTATTGCTATAGCGGCAATGATGCCAGCCAAATCAGCCAAGAGTCCGCAAGTCACAGCATGACGCATCTTGACAACTCCTACACTACCGAAATAGACTGCCAGAATATAGAATGTGGTATCTGTAGAGCCTTGGAAGATACAACTGAGTCTTCCCACAAACGAATCGGCTCCGTAGGTAGTCATGGCATCAACCATCATACCCCGTGCCCCACTGCCGGAGAGGGGTTTCATCAGCGCTGTAGGAAGGGCGGCCACGAAATCTGTATTGCCACCACAGGCTCCGACACCATATTTGATACCGTCTATCAGCATGTCCATGGCTCCCGAGGCGCGGAATACGCCAATACCTACAAGGATAGCCACCAGATAGGGAATAATCCTCACAGCTGTGGTAAAGCCGTCCTTAGCCCCCTCGATGAAGGCATCATATACATTGATTTTCTTACGTACTCCAGCCAGAATAAAGGCAATGATAATCAGCATCAGAATGATGTTGGCAGCACTGGTGCTTACTTTGTTCATCAGCAGCGAATCCATCTGTCCGAATCCCCAAATGATGGTGGCGACAATCACAGCAGCACCACCTAATGTCAGCAGCATAGTGCGGTTCAGCAGATTAATCCTCTGATACAAGCTGGTGATAATAACACCTGCCAATGTGGAAAAGAAAGTTGCCAGCAAGATAGGAATAAAGATGTCTGTTGGTTGGGCTGCTCCCATCTGGGCACGATATACCATGATGGAAATAGGTATCAGCGTAAGTCCGCTGGTATTCAACACAAGGAACATAATCATGGGGTTGGTGGCTGTGTCCTTCTTGGGGTTCAGCTCCTGTAACTGTTCCATCGCTTTCAGACCCAGCGGTGTGGCTGCATTGTCCAGTCCCAGCATATTGGCAGCAATGTTCATGAAGATGCTACCCGTTACAGGATGACCCTTGGGAATCTCAGGGAACAGCTTCACGAATACAGGACTCAGCAAACGGGCCAGAACGTTTACCACGCCTCCCTTCTCGCCTATCTTCATAATACCGAGCCAAAGGGACAGTACTCCCGTCAGACCCAAAGATATCTCGAAAGCTGTCTTGGATGACGAAAATGTGGAATCCATCATAGCGGGGAAAACATCAAAGTCCCCAAAGAATATCAACTTTATCAACGCTATAAGAAATGCGATGAGAAAGAAACCTATCCAAATGTAATTTAAAACCATAAAAAGCCTCACCCCCTTCCCCTCTCCTTGGGGAGGGAAAATATTATATTAATATTTATGTTAATTGTCTCAGAATATCTTGAGTCACCCTATTCAAAATTCAAGTTCTCCCTGAACATACTCCCCTCTCCTCGGAGAGGGGTTGGGGGTGAGGCTTCTTCCCAGATGTGAATACGCTAATTCTGTCACCTCACGGCCACGGGGAGTACGCTTTAGGAAGCCTTCCTTGATAAGGAACGGCTCATAAACCTCTTCTACGGTTCCGCCATCCTCACCGATAGCTGTTGCGATAGTATTGATACCTACAGGACCGCCCTTGAACTTATCAATGATAGTAACCAAAATCTTATTGTCTATCTCATCCAAACCGTAACGGTCAATATTCAATGCCTCCAATGCCACACGGGCAATCTTGAGGTCAATCTGACCATTTCCCTTCACCTGAGCAAAGTCGCGAACACGTCGCAACAGTGCATTGGCAATACGTGGCGTACCACGGCTGCGACTGGCAATCTCACCGGCAGCTTCTGCATCTATAGGAAGCCCCAAGATACCGGCACTACGGGTAATGATACGTTGCAGCGTCTTGGCATCATAATACTCTAAGTGCATGTTGATACCGAATCGGGCACGCAAAGGTGCCGTAAGCAGACCACTGCGGGTGGTGGCACCCACCAAGGTGAACGGAGCCAAATCAATCTGTATGCTACGGGCACTGGGACCCTTGTCTATCATAATATCTATCCGATAGTCTTCCATCGCACTATACAGATATTCCTCAACGACAGGACTCAGACGGTGAATCTCATCAATAAAGAGAACGTCGTTGGCTTCCAAGCTGGTAAGGATACCTGCCAAATCGCCTGGTTTATCCAAAACGGGACCGCTGGTGAGCTTAAATCCTACACCCAACTCGTTGGCAATGATATTACTGAGTGTGGTCTTTCCCAATCCTGGAGGACCATGCAGCAGGGTATGGTCCAGGGGTTCCCCACGGAACTTGGCGGCCTCAACAAAGATGCGCAGGTTCTCTACGACCTTTTGCTGACCGCTGAAGTCCTCAAATCGGAGCGGACGGAGTGCATTCTCAAAGTCCTTCTCCTTGTTGCGTCCCTCTTGTCTTATATCAAATTCTTCCATAATTCCAAAGCTTTGTCCTCTTCGGCTTCCATAATGGCACGTTCACCTGGTCCCTTGTCATCTATACCGCAAAGATGAAGAACTCCATGAATGATAACCCGATGCAATTCCTCGTTGTAATCGCAGCCTATCTGTTCACTGTTTGTCCGAACCGTATCCACTCCAATGTAGATGTCACCTGATATGGTAGAACCCTGACTATAGTCGAAACCTATGTGGTCGGTGTAATAGTCATGGCCTATGAATTCGCGGTTCACACGCAGAATTTCCTCGTCATCCACAAAGATAAAGTTGATATCTCCCACATGTCGCTGGTATGTTGCTGCCACCTGATGTACCCATTCAGCTACCTTCTGCTGGTTGATGGGCGGCATCTCGGTATTTACGACATTGTACGATATCATTTCTCCAACAGTTCAACGGCCTTCTTCACCACCTCGTCATCCTCATAGATAATGCTGAAGTACTCACTCATATCCCAAAGGTCACGGGCAATCAGTCCCTTCAGTATCATCCGGATATTCTCCGTTGCCTTTGCCTTGTCTTCATCGTCCTTGGGAACAATCTTCTCCTTCTCACCTTCTGCAAAGATTCCGTCGATGAGTTCCTGGGGAACCTGGAATGTGGCCTTGTACTGCTCGAAGGTAGGATATTGCTTAGAGAGTTTCTTCCTGTTCTTATCCATGTACTTCAGGTTGGCGTTCACAATCAGGTTCTTTGCCGAGAGTTCTCTGTAGTACTTGCTGTACTTCAGCGTATCCAGGGGAACAAAATAATCGGGCATAATACCGCCACCACCATACACAGTACGCTTCTCACGCAAAGTCTGATAACGCAGGGAGTCGGGGAAGTGAATGCTGTCGGCATTTGTCAGTTCACCTTTATTGTAACGATTGATAACATCCTTGGCATAACTCAACTTGTCACCCTTCTCGTAAGGCTTCTGAATACATCTGCCGCTGGGAGTGTAATACTTGGCGGTTGTCAGACGAATCATACTGCCGTCAGGCAAATCGATGGGACGCTGTACCAAACCTTTTCCAAAGGTTCTCCTTCCCACTACAATACCACGGTCCTGATCCTGAAGCGCACCGGAAAGAATCTCTGAAGCAGAAGCGCTGTACTCATCAACCAGACAGACCACCTTTCCCTCCATAAAGATGCCATTACCTGTGCTACGGAATTCCTGACTGGGAACACTTCTGCCCCGTGTATAGACTATCATATCACCCTTGGGGAGGAACTCACTGGCTATATCAGCTGCAGCCTGAAGGAATCCTCCACCATTCTGCTGAAGGTCGATGATAAGGTTCTCCATTCCCTGTTCCTTGAGCTTCTTGATGGCTTCTACCACCTCCTGGTGCGTGGTCTGTGCAAAGTTATTGAAACGGATCAGACCAATCTTTGGAGTCACCATATAGGCAGCATCAACCGAGTTAACGGGAATCTTGTCGCGCTTCACATCAAAATACATGGTTTCCTTAATACCCCGTCTTACCACACCCAGATGGGCGATGGTTCCCTTGGGACCACGCAGACGGCGCATAATCTCTTCCCTGCTCATCTTAACACCGGCTATGGCTGTATCAGCTACACTTACAATACGGTCGCCTGCCAGGATTCCCACTCTCTCGCTGGGACCTTTAGGAACGGGTTGAATAACCAGAAGTGTATCATCCAGCATATTGAACTGTACGCCTATACCCTCAAAGCTTCCTGCTAAAGGCTCCGTAAACTTCTTTGTTTCCGAAGCATTGGTATAGGCAGAGTGAGGATCCAACTTAGAGAGAATGCCGTTGATAGCGTCTTCCACCATCTTCTTGGTATCTACGCTGTCCACGTATGCATTGTTAATCATTACGCTGGCCATTACCAGCTTCTGGATATTTTGCTGCAGGTCGTTTGCCGGTGCCTGCTGCTCTGCAGGTCGATTATTGCTAAAAAACTGGGCTGACGATGCGAGTGCTACGCAGAACGCCATTACGCCCAAAACCATTCTTTTCATCTTTCTATCTAATGTCTTTCTTATTTCTTACTTGAATAATGTAATCCTTCTGGCAAGAAGGGCTTTATATCTTTACCAAAATGAGCCAACTCGCGCACTATGCTGCTACTGACAGAACTATACTGCGGGTTGGCAAAAAGCAGCAAGGTTTCTATTCCCGATAGCTGCTTGTTCATATCAGCCAGTTGCATCTCGTACTCGTAGTCTTTTACCGAGCGAATACCGCGCAGGATTGCCACGGCGCCGCATTGCTTGGCAAAGTCTATGGTAAGGCCGGTGTAGCTTTCCACCGTCACCCTGGGTTCATTGGCATATAAAGCCTTCAGGGCTCTCACTCTTTCTTCCACAGGTATCCACCCCTCTTTGTTCTCGTTGTAGCCCACCGCTATCACGATACTGTCAAAGAGTTGCAAACCTCGTTCCACCAGGTCGGCATGCCCTTTTGTGAATGGGTCGAAAGATCCTGGGAAAAGAAGCCCCCTCCCCATCCCTCCCCCGAGGAGGAGGGAGTTTTTATCAATATCATTGTAGTTTTTTGAGCTCATTATTTATACTCTCCAAAACTTTTTCAACATTCATAAGTACCTCTTCATTCCTGAAACGGATTATCTTAAATCCTATTTGCTCCAAGTTTGCAGTTCGCACCATGTCATCGTCATGTTGATCACGCTCTGCATGGTATGCACCATCAACTTCAATTATCAGTCCCTCATCTAAACAAACAAAATCAGCTATATAGTCGCCGATAACATATTGTCGTCTGAATTCAACTCCCAATTGGTTCCGTCTTAATCGCTCCCACAGGAAAGATTCTGCTAACGTCTGGCGTTTTCTATTCTCTTTAGCAAACTCTCTCAACAGTCCATATCTGTCAGGAGAAGCCCATTTAAACCGATTGGTTTCCGTTGTCATATAGCTTTAATTATTCCCCTCCTCCCCGGGGGCGACTGGGGTCTCTAGAGAAACCACTGAATGTGGTTCCGGCCCCACAAAGGGGAGTGAGTCCCCACTCACGAGGGAGGCAGGTCAGGGGAGGGGGCTATCCTCTTCTGGCAAGTCTTCTTCAATCACCAGATTGTCAATAATGAAGTTCTGTCGTTCCATGGTGTTGTCACCCATATAGAAATCCAGGAGTTCAGCCACCTGGTCAGACTTATGCAGTGTAACCTGATCCAGTCGGATATCCGGACCGATAAAGTTACGGAACTCCTCAGGACTGATCTCGCCCAGACCTTTGAAGCGTGTTATCTCGGGCTCCGGTCCAAGGTCTTCTATAGCCTGCAGGCGCTCCTCTTCGGTATAGCAATACTGCGTAACGAAGTCCTTCGAGAGACTGAGGTGGCGGGGACGCTTCCCATCGCTGTAGCCTGTTGCATCCTCTGCATCGTTCCGTGCTGCCAGCTCAGCCTCTATGGCACTCAGCTTGGCCTTTCCGATCTTTGTCTTACGGCCACGGACGCGGAACAGTGGTGTCTGCAGTATAAACACATGGCCCTTCTTCACCAACTCAGGGAAGAATTTCAGGAAGAAGGTCAGCATCAGCAGGCGGATGTGCATTCCGTCATCATCAGCATCTGTTGCCACAATCACCTTGTTGTAACGCAATCCGTCCAGTCCGTCTTCTATATTCAGGGCTGCCTGCAGCAGGTTGAACTCCTCGTTCTCATATACCACCTTCTTGGTCAGCTTGTAGCAGTTCAGGGGCTTGCCTCGCAACGAGAACACGGCCTGTGTGTTCACATCCCTGCTCTTGGTGATACTTCCGCTGGCCGAGTCACCCTCGGTAATGAAGATACTACTCTCTTCCTGCAGCTCGCCCTTGGGATCAGTCAGGTGTACACGACAGTCACGCAACTTACGGTTGTGCAGGCTGGCCTTCTTGCTCATCTCGCGGGCTTTCTTGGCCACACCGGCCATCTCCTTGCGGAGCTTCTCGCTCTCAGCCACCTTCTGCAGGATAACATCAGCCACATCCGTGTTCTTGTGCAGGTAGTTGTCCACCTGCTCCTTCACGAAGTCGCCAATGAACTTATCGATGGATATGCCACCCTCGGGTTCAGTGGTGGTACTACCCAGCTTCACCTTTGTCTGGCTCTCAAAGAGAGGCTCCTGTATGTTGATGCTTATGGCTGCCACCATTCCGTTTCGGATGTCGGCATACTCATAGTTCTTGCCGCTGTAGTCCTTGATGACCTCGGCAATATATTTCTTGAAGGCAGCCTGATGGGTACCACCCAGTGTCGTATTCTGTCCGTTGACAAAGCTGTAGTACTCCTCACCGTTCTGCTTGGTATGGGTGAAGGCAATCTCTATGTCATCTCCACGCAGGTGTACGATGGGATACAACGGTTCATAGTCCATGCGGTCAGACAGCAAGTCGCTGAGTCCGTTGCGCGAGAGGATACGTCTTCCGTTGAACATGATGGTCAGTCCCGTATTCAGGTAGGTGTAGTTGCGCAGCATCGTCTCCACGAACTCACCCCTGAAGGCATAGTGCTTAAAGAGCGAAGCATCCGGCTCAAAGAATACCGATGTTCCGTTCTCGTCCTGTGTAGCCTCTGTGGTATCGCTCTCCAGGATGCCCTTGCAGAAGACAGCACGCCGCACCTGTCCGTCACGGAAGCTCTGCACCTCGAATCTTACGCTCAAGGCGTTCACAGCCTTCAGACCTACACCGTTCAGACCGACGCTCTTCTGGAAGGCCTTGCTGTCGTACTTACCACCCGTATTAAGCATCGACACTGCCTCGATGAGCTTACCCAAGGGGATACCACGTCCATAGTCACGGACACAGACACGCATATTGTCCTCTATGTCCACCTCTATGCGCTTACCGGCACCCATTTTAAACTCATCGATACTGTTATCGATAACTTCTTTCAAGAGCACATAGATACCGTCTTCAGCCTGAGAGCCGTCACTAAGACGTCCGATATACATACCTGGACGTGTACGGATGTGCTCCATGTCAGAGAGGTGACGAATATTACCTTCGTCGTAATTCACCTTCTCCTTCACATTTTCTTGTAATATCTCTTCCATCGTTATTGTTTTAGACTTAGGCTGTTGGCTGTTGGCCGTTGGCTATTGGCTTTTAAACCTCTGATCTTCCAGGGGCGAGCCCCTGGTCTATGTTATTAGCCCCTTACAGGGGCGGTGGTGAGGAGCGTTGCCGTGTCATTTACGTAGGGGCGAGCCCCTACGCTAGGTTATTTGACCCTTTCAGGGTCATACTTCTTACATCATACTTCTTACATCATACATCTTACATCATACATCTTACATCATACATCTTTCCCGCTCTGCGGTCTTTATATCTTTATTTTTATTTTTGGTTACGCATCTGCGTTTATCTTTATTATTTCTGAATAATAGTGACGACAGTCGAAGACTGTGGTTTTTTAGCCCGAAGGGCGGGGTTTTTCCTCGATGAGAAAGGGAGCCCCGAAGGGGTTAATGATATTAGTATTAAGGCTGTCTGGATGCTTGCATACAAGCAGAATTAATACTAATAACATTAAATACTCT
>JAEEGF011266345.1_pt1 | contig 12927 bp, 10 predicted proteins | sample 9134171 | NCBI WGS metagenome assembly JAEEGF01 (sample SAMN16246542, study PRJNA631951) | gut metagenome | biome: gut microbiome; feature: rumen; material: AP-attached | host: Bos | place: Iran: Karaj | collected 2018-10 | reverse complement strand
GCGGCACGGGCATCCACGCCTGTGGCTTCATCATCTGCCGCGACCCCATCAGCGACTGGGTGCCCGTGAGCACCGCCGATGACCCCGACTTCAAGGACACAAAGACCAACTGCACACAGTACGACGGACACGTCATCGAGTCGACGGGACTCATCAAGATGGACTTCCTCGGGCTGAAGACGCTCTCGGAGCTGAAGGAGGCCTGTGCCAACATCAAGCTGACGCGCGGCATCGAGGTAGACCTCGACAACATCCCCATCGACGACCCGAAGACCTACGAGCTCTATCAGCAAGGGCGCACCATCGGCACCTTCCAGTTTGAGTCGAGCGGCATGCAGAAGTATCTGCGCGAACTGCACCCCACCGTCTTCGAAGACCTCATCGCCATGAACGCCCTCTACCGACCGGGGCCTATGGACTATATCCCGCAGTTCATCGCCCGCAAGAACGGCCGCGAGGAAATCAAGTACGACATCCCCTGCATGGAGAAATACCTGAAGGACACCTACGGCATCACCGTCTATCAGGAGCAGGTGATGCTGCTGAGCCGACAGCTGGCCGACTTCACACGTGGCGAGAGCGATGCCCTGCGCAAGGCCATGGGTAAGAAGAAGAAGGACATCGTAGACGCGATGAAACCGAAGTTTATTGAGGGTGGCAAGAGGAACGGGCACGACGAGAAAGTGCTCGACAAGATTTGGGCCGACTGGGAGAAGTTTGCCTCTTACGCCTTCAACAAGAGTCATGCCGCCTGCTACTCGTGGGTGGCCTATCAGACAGCCTACCTGAAGGCCAACTACCCCGCCGAGTTCATGGCCGCCATCATGACGCGCCGCCGCGACCAAATCACGGAAATCACCAAGCTCATGGACGAGTGCAAGCAGATGGGCATCGCCACGCTGGGACCCGACGTGAACGAGTCGTACCTGAAGTTTGGTGTGAACCAGAAGGGCGAGATTCGCTTCGGACTGGCCGCCATCAAGGGTATGGGCGATGCCGCCGCACACGCCATCATCCGCGAGCGACAAGAGAACGGCCCCTACAAGAGCATCTTCGACTTTGCCCAGCGCGTCAGCTTCGCCAACGTGAACCGCAAGGCTTTTGAGAGCCTGGCGCTGAGTGGCGGCTTCGACAGCTTCGGCATCCGCCGCGAGACCTTCTTCGCCGAGAATGCCAAGGGCGAGGTGTTCCTCGACACACTGGTACGCTACGGACAGCTCTACCAACAGGCGAAGAGTGAGGCACAGAACTCACTCTTCGGCGGATTCGACGAGGTGGAGATTGCCACCCCGCCCATCCCCAAGACCGACATCCGCTGGAGCGACATTGAGCGACTGAACAAGGAGCGCGACTTGGTGGGCATCTACCTCTCGGCTCATCCGCTCGACGAGTTCCGCATCGTGCTCGACAACTTGTGCAACACCACCTGTCAGGAATTGGCCGACGTGCAGCAGCTGAAGGGGCGCGCCACCGTGGTGCTGGGAGGCATCGTCACGGGGGTGCGGCAGAAGTTCACCAAGCGTGGCGAGCCTTGTGGCTTCGTCACCATCGAAGACTATGAGGGCGGCGGCGAGCTGGCACTCTTCGGTCAAGACTGGGGACGCTGGAACGGCATGTTCACCGAGGGAGCCTCGGTGTTCATCACGGCCAAGCTGCAGCCACGCTTCCGCGACAGCGAACAAATGGAACTGAAAGTGCAGAACGTGGAATACCTGCAGACGGTGAAAGACAAGGCCGTCGACCGAATCACCATCTCGGTAATCAGCGACATGCTCAACGAGGACATGCTGGCCGAGCTGAACACCCAGCTGACCGAGCATCCCGGCAAGACGAAGCTCTTCTTCCAGCTGCGCGACACCTCAGGCGACAAGCATGTGCTGCTGCGCTCGCAGAGCATGTTCGTCGACGTGAAGTACACCCTCATCGACTACATCGAGCGCACCGATGGCCTCGACTACAAAATCAACTGAACGCGCTATAACCACAGGCCGCAGTGCACCGACCATTTCGTCGGCGATGAAAAAAAATTATGTGAACAGGCGGAAACCATAGATGAGCACCACGTAGCGGAAGATTTTTCCGAGCGTGATGCTCACGAAGGTGATGACGGGGTTGGCGCGCATCAGTCCGAGCAGGATGGTGATGGCGCTGCCCAGCAAGGGTATGAAAGCGAAGAACCCCATCCAAGCGCCACGCCCGCCCATGAAACGCTTGGCACGTTCCATGCTCTGGGGACTGACGTGCAGATACTTCTCGAACCACTCCACACGTCCCAGTTGGCCAATGAAGTAGTTGACCACCGACCCCAGTACATTACCCACCGTGCCATAAATCATCAGCAGCCACGGGTCGAGGCCAGCAGTCATCAAGCCCACCATCACCGCCTCGCTGCTGAAGGGGAAAAAGCTGCCCGCCAGAAAGGCGGCTATCAGCATGCCCCAGTAGCCATAGCTTTGCAGAAGCTCGATGAAAACCTCCATTTTATGATTACAAATGATGAATGCCTAATTCCGAATTCAGAAACAGGCAGAGCAGGGTAAGGGCAACGGAGATGGCGATGGCCGAGAAGAAGAAGATGCTGGAGAGGCGCGAGCTGGTGAACGTGAAGACGTGGGCAATGAGCGGACTGGCAAACAAAACGAGCAGACGCATGAGCACGTCGTAGTGCTGGGGCTGAGCCAGGATGAAGAAGGCGGTGAGCACCGTGAGCGTGGTGAAAAAGCCGAAGAGCAGACGAATGCGAATCTTGTCCTCGAAGCTGCGGCTCCAGAAGTGCATGATGCCCACGGCAGCCAACACCAGCACAAAGAGCAGCAGGATGCCGCGCTCCAACAGATAGGGGGGAAGCTGATAGTGGAGGTGGGCCAGCTCGCTGAAGTGCTCGGCCATCGGCTGTAGGTTAAAAGTCCATTGGGCGAAATCACCTCCCCACGGCACCATCAGCCACACCAGCGCCAGCCAGTAAGGGGTGGCAAGACCGATGAGCGAGGCCAGCCAGGTGCGGACGCTGAGCGACTGCAACTGCGTGCCCATGAGCACCCACAAGGCGGGAACGTACCACAGCGCATGCACAAAGAACAGGCTGGCCACGCCCACGGCGGCGAAGGAATAGAACACGCGCCCTACCGACTGCTGGTCTTGGTAGGTCTGGAACAGCAGGATGAACGATGCCACGAAGCTCAACTGCACGGCGGCTCCCGTGAGCTGGGGGAAGAGGAAGCAGCTCTGGCACGAAAGCAGGATGAACGCACTGGACACCATACGGCTCCTGACGCGCAGCAGCGCATTCTGGTTGCTCAGCTCCACCAGCAGATAGACCGATGCCACAAAGCATGCCAGCTGCGGCCACAACTGGCGCTGCACCAAGCCTACGGCCAGCCATACCAGCGCGCCAAATGCCGCCGCCGTTGGCAGGGTCTTTCCTCCCTCTGCAATCCTATTCTGTAGCCGCTTCATCTACGTTAGACGTTGAACATTGAACGTCGAGACTCGCCATTCGCAACTCCCAACTCCTAACTCCTAACTCAAAGGTCTTTCCCGATGTCGCGGCGGAAGTAGCGGTCGGTGAACTGTATCTTCTGTGCCTCGGTGAACGACTTGGCCAGTGCCTCGGCCTTGTCGGCTCCGTAGGACGACACGGCGATGACACGGCCGCCAGCGGTGACCACCTGCCCCTCGGCATTAAGGGCGGTGCCAGCATGGAACACGATGCTGCCCTCCACGTTGTCGGTGCCTGTGATGGGGTAGCCCTTCTTGTAAGCCTGGGGATAGCCACCGCTCACCAGCATCACACACACAGCCGAACGGTCGTCGAACTCCACCTGTCGGCGGTCCAGGTCGCCCTGCGCCACACCTTCGAGCAGGTCCACGAGGTCGCTCTTCAGGCGCAGCATCACCGTCTCGGTCTCGGGGTCGCCCATGCGGCAGTTGTATTCAATGACGTAGGGGTCGCCCTGCGGGCTGTTCATCAGTCCAAAGAAGATGAAGCCTTTGTAGTCGATACCCTCGGCCTTCAGTCCCTCTACGGTGGGGCGGATGATGCGGTCGTCGACCTTCTGCATCCACTCCTTGGTGGCGAAAGGCACTGGCGACACGCTGCCCATGCCACCGGTGTTCAGGCCGGTGTCGCCCTCACCGATGCGCTTGTAGTCCTTGGCCTCGGGCAGAATCTGATAGTGGTCGCCGTCGGTGAGCACGAAGACGGAGCACTCGATGCCGCTGAGATACTCCTCGATGACCACGCGTGCCGATGCATTGCCAAACATACCATGGAGCATCTGGCGCAGTTCGCTGCGGGCCTCGTCGAGGGTGGGCACGATGAGCACGCCCTTGCCGGCGCAGAGACCGTCGGCCTTCAGCACGTAAGGGGGCTGCAGGGTGTCGAGGAAGGCGAAGCCCTGCTCCAGCGTGTCGGCAGTGAAGGTGGCATAGCGTGCAGTGGGGATGCCATGGCGCTGCATGAAGGCCTTGGCAAAATCCTTTGAACCCTCTAACTGCGCTCCGGCAGCCGAGGGACCTACGACGGGCACCTCACTGGTGCGGGGGTCGCGGCGCAGGTCGTCGGCAATGCCCTTCACCAGCGGGTCTTCGGGTCCTACCACCACCATGTCGATGCCCTCCTGGGCCACCAGCTGCTTGATAGCCTCGAAATCGTCGGCCTTGATGTTCACGTTCTCAGCCTGACAGGTGGCTGTGGCCACGGTGGCCGTTCCGGCATTGCCGTGGGCGATGTAGAGTTTCTCGCACTTTGCGCTCTGCGCCATTTTCCATGCCAGGGCGTGCTCACGGCCGCCGCTGCCTAAAAGTAGAATCTTCATATATTGTTATTGTTGAGAGTTTACAATTTAGAGACTTTAGCTCATCGTTCAACGTTCATCATCGCCTGCTGCATGGCTTCCTCAAAGTATTTGCCTATGGCGAGGCGCTGGCTCACGCGCTCCACGTTGCGCCGCATGGCGGCCATGTCGTCGGGTGTGAGGCGCTGCATCAGCTGTTCCAGTTCGTCGATGCTGTCGATGCACAGGCCTATCCCCTCGCGCTCGATGATGGGCGCCACGGCGGCCTGTCGCCAGATGATGACGGGCTTGCCGGCACGCAGGTAGAACGACACCTTATGTGGACTGTTGTAGCGCAGGTACTCGCCAAAATCGCCTTGGCAGGTGGTCAGCGAGTCGCCGTCCCACACCAGTCCGAAGTCGCCCTCGCCATGGCGGATAAACTCGTCGGCCGGGGCAAAGGGATGGCAGGTGACGTGCGGAGCTCGTTCGATGCCGGGCAGTCCGCTGCTGTTGCCATAGACGTGCAGGTGGAAGTGCTGCGCTTGGCGCGCCAGCTGCAGCAGATAGGCGTTCTTGCGCATCACCAACGCTCCTGCATAGACCACCGACCAGCCATGGGGTTCTTCTTTCTCCGCTTTGTCAGAGGGCTGTGGCCGGGCGTCGGAGCGATAATCGAAAAGTCCCAGCGCACCCATGGGCTGTTGGATGCCCTGCTGGGCGAGCCACTGTTGCATGGCTTGGTTCGAAGCGATGATATAGTGGGCCTTCGACAGTCGTTGCAGCTCGGTGGCCAAGGTGATGCGCTTGCGGTGGAGCGACATCAGGTCGTGGATCACCACCACGATGTGTGCGCCACGCCAGCGAGCCCAGCGGCAGATGAAGGCGAAATATTTCTTCACAGGATATTGCAGCAGCAACACATCGCCACGGCGCAGACAGCACATCATCTTTACAACGCCAAGCAGGTTGAGCAGGAAGGCCACCACCTTGTTGTCGTAGAACGTGGTGGGCAGGCCCAAGTTGTGCGCCCCCATCTGTCGCAGGGTGCACTCAATGTCGGTCTTGGCTTTGTTGCCGGCTCCCGACAGGCCGTAGTAGTTTCTTGATATGTAGCAAAGGCGCATTTCAGATGGATTATTTGTTTCTGCTGGCAGCGATGTTCGGGCTGTACACGCCATACAGGCTACCCCCTGTTCGCAGCGCCCGGGTTGGTGATGTCGAGATAGCGCTGCAGCACCACGAGGGCGATGAGGCGCTCGCGCTCAGCATCCTGGAACTGGGCGATGTATTCGTGGGCATGGTTGATGATTTGCTGGGCGGCATCGGGGTGCTGGGCGTAGTAGCGCAGTTTCTCCTCGATGTCGCTGAAGTCGGCCTTGATTTCGATGTAGTGGTAGTCGGGCTTCAGCGTGCCCTCCATGAACCAGGTCTCGCAGGTGAGCGGCGGGGTGACGGCGATGCTGTTCGACGACATCACCCACTTCAGGTTCGAGGCCACGTCGTTGCCTTCGAGCGACATGATGAACTTATAGTCGAGGTGCTCGCCAATGGTGAGCTTCTCGCTATGCCACTGCGGAAACTGGTCGCCGATGGCACCGATGTCGAACATGGGATGGCCGTAGAAGCGGGTGGCAAACTCGAAGCGGTTCATCTTCACGTGGTTGTCCTTGCGCCCCGTCTGCTGCCCAATCTTCCCACGGAAGATGGCCATGTCTTTCTTCTCGGCGAAGGGCTTGCGGTCGTTGACGAAGAGGAAGTGGCGCACCTTCTCCAGGTTGAGCAGCACGTTGCAGCTGGTGTCCTCGTGCAGCGGACGGCTCTTCACGATGCTGGGCAGCTGCAGGGCGAAGTCCACGTCGCCCGATTTCAATATCCATCGCAGCTGCTGCGGAAACCAGCGTGCTATCTCCAGCGCGTCGTAATAGTAGACCGACTGGCTGGTCATGGGCTGTCGGCCCAGCTCCACGGCCTGCCGCTCCCACTCGTCGCGGTCGTAGGGGGTGTCGGCGGTGAGGCGGCAGTAGTAGTCGGCACGTTGCAGGATATAGTCCTTGTCGGGACGGCGGTCGACCTTGGCCAGCTCCTTGCTCAGGTTCAGCCATGCCTTGGGCCATGCCTGGCGGATGGCGTTCTTGATGTAGTACACGAACTTGGGGTTCTTCCCGCTGTTCAGGGTGTAGTATAATTTGCGTCCTATTCCTTGTTGGCTCATGATGATGGTTGTTCGTTAGTTGATGATGTGTTCTTTTCGTGCTTTTCGCGCCATTCCTCCAGTATGGCGTTATATTCCTCGTGAGTGCGTTTCCAGCGGTTGTGTGTCCACAGATAGTAAGCCGGGTCGCGACGGATGCTGTCTTCCAACATCTGGAAGAATCGGTGTGTGATGGCATTCTCCTCCTCTTGCGCGGCATGCAGACTAATCAGTTTGAACTCCGCCACGTAATAGCCCCTGCGCGGACGGCTCACGTCTATGTAGAACACGCCGTCGTCCATCTTGCGCATGATGCGCTCGCCGCCGGTGAATACGGGGGTGTCGTGGCCCAGGAAGTCGAGCCACAGGTGGATGTTCTCCCATTTGGGTGTCTGGTCGCTGATATAGCCGAAGAGGGAGCGCTGCCCTTGGCGCTTGTATTGCATCAGCTGGCGCAGCACGTGGCGCTTGTTCACGCAGATGCCGCCGTGGGCCGAGCGGATGTCCACCGACAGCCAGTCGGCCTGGTCGTTGCGCAGGGGGTGGTAGATGAGCCCCATCACAGCCTTCGGATAGCGCTTGAAGCAAAGCCCGATGGCCGACAGCCACTCCCAGTTGCCATAATGGCCCATCATGGCGGCAATGTCGCGGCCCTCGTCGAACACCTGCTCCATCTGCTCCGCGTTGCGAAATTCGAGGCGGCGCAGCAGCTTCTCGTTGGAGATGGAGAGCAGCTTGAACGTCTCGAACATCGTGTCGCAGAACCAGCGGTAGAAGCGCCGCTCCACCTGTCGCAGCTCTTGCTCGCCCTTCTGCGGAAACGAGGAGGTGAGGTTCTTCCATACTATCTTACGCCGATACTTGAAGACGTAGAAGACGAGCAGGAACACCAGGTCGCTCAGCAGGTAGAGCACGCAGAACGGCAGCAGCGATAGGGCGTAGACGAAGCCGTAGAGCAGGTAGTAGGTGAACTTCTTCATGTTTTTTTATTCGATGTTCATGTTCAGCACGTTCTCCACGATGGGGGCCATGTCGTAGTAGCGATACTCGGCCAGACGGCCTCCGAAGATGACGTGCGGGGCTTTGGCTGCAGCCATCTTGCGATATTGGGCTGCCAAGCGGTTGTTGGCATCATCGTTGACGGGATAGAACGGCTCGCGTCCGGGCTCCCATTCTGCAGGATATTCGCGACTGACGACGGTGGTGGGCAGACGATAGACGTCGTCGCCAAACAGTTCGAAGTGCTTATGCTCGATGATGCGTGTATAGGGCACGCTGGCGCTGGTATAGTTCACCACGGCATTGCCCTGGTGGTTGGCCTCCTGCAACTGCTGGTGCTCGAATCGCAGCGAGCGCCAGCCCAGACGGCCCAGCGCATAGCCGAAGTATTCGTCTATCTGCCCTGTATAGACGACCCTCTCGGCCTGCCGCTCCCAGTAGTCGCGGTCGGCGAAGAAGTCGGCAGCGGTGCGCGTCTCCACGCCCTCCAGCAGTCCCTCCACCAAGCGGTTGTAGCCCCCGATGGGGATGCCCTGGAAGCGGTCGTTGAAATAGTTGTTGTCGAAGACGAAGCGCAGTGGCAACCGCCTGATGATGAAGGGCGGCAGCTGCGTGCAGGGGCGTCCCCATTGCTTCTCGGTGTAGCCTCGGATGAGTCGCTCATAGATGTCGCGGCCCACCAGCATCAGTGCCTGCTCCTCCAGGTTGCGAGGCTCGGTGGCTCCCTCGCGCTGCAGCCGAAGGGTCACCTCGCGCCGCTGCTCGTCGATGATGTCGCGGGCCTGTTGCGGCGACACGGGTCCCCACATCTGGCAGAAGGTGTTCATGTTGAAGGGCAGGTTGTAGAGACGGCCCTCATAGTTGGCCAACGGCGAATTGGTGTAGCGGTTGAACTCCACAAAGCTGTTCACGAACTGCCACACCTGGCTGCTGTTGGTGTGGAAGATGTGCGCGCCATACTGATGCACGTTGATGCCATCCACACACTCGCAATGGATGTTGCCCCCCAGGTGGTTGCGGCGGTCGATGACCAGACAGCGACGTCCCGCCCGACGTGCCCGCCAGGCGAAAGTGCAGCCGAAGAGGCCGGCACCCACAATCAGATAATCGTATGGTTTCAACTTTGAACTTTAAACTTTAACTTGTATAGATGATGCATCAGGAAGTAGAAGGCCGTCCCGGCGAAGATGCCAGCGATGGCGTCGATGGCGTAGTGTGCCTGTATGTAGAACGTGGCGAAGAACATCAGCGTGGTGAGCACGGCCAGCACGGCCAACAGCCAATGGGCGCGCACCTCCCACGCCAGCCACAGCAGCACCACGCCGATGCCCACATGGCTCGAGGGGAAGGCGGCGGTGGGGCGCTCACCGGCATCGTGGGCTTGCTGCACCAGGTCGTGGAACAAGCCATCGGCACCAGGAATCGACAGCGACTCCTGGTGCATCAGGAAGTAGTGCCCAATGTCGGGGAACGTACCCTGAGCTATCTGCTCGGTACCCACAGCAGCGTAGTAGAACTGCGGACCGGCCACAGGCAGGAAGCTGAAGACGACGTAGAACAAGAAGAACGAACCCAGGATGACGAAAGCACAATAGGCGAAACGGTCGTAGTGGCGCAAGAAATAATAGAGTGCCACGGAGCCTATCATGGGGTAGTAGCTGACGTAGCCCAGGCAGAGCGGCTCGCTGATGAGGGGCGAGGTGAACTGCTGCGAGAAGATGAGCGCGGGCTGGCAGCCGAAGAGCCACTGCTCGGCCATGGCGAAGAGATGGTCGAGGTTGCAGAAGAGCCGATTAAACTCGTAGGTGTCGGGATACCACCACCCCAGCACGCACAGCTGTGCCGCCACGCGCAGCATCATCGTCCATTGCGAGGGCCATCGTCGATAGAGCAGCCACAGCACGATGGTGAGGGCCACGATACCCAGCCGTCCGGTAAGCATGGGCACGGGGTTCACAATCTGTTTCCCCAGCACTGCCATAAGCAGCAGCGTGAAGGCGCAATAGGCCAGCACCGCCCACTCAAACAGGCATAAGGAACGATTAATATTAGTTGTTTGATTCTTCTCCATGTTGTTTCGTAAAAAGGAGCCTTGTTCAGCCCCCCACCCCCCTAACTGAGGGGGCTTACGCCGCTACTGCCATCCATTCTCCTTATACCATCTGATGGTCATCTTCACACCCTGCTCCAGCGTATAGAGTGGCTGGTAGCCCAGCTCCTGGCGAGCCGGCTCAATGTCGCAGCGCCAGTTGCGCTGCCGCAGGATATGATACTTGTCGTTGTTCAGTGCCGAGATCTTTCCCGTCAGATGTCCCACTATGTCGCCTATCCACGTCACCACGCGCAGCACCCAGATGGGTGCGGTGATGCGAATCCACCAGGGGTGTCCCAGCTCTTCGCGGATGAGGTCGCTGAAGGTGGTGCTCTGATACACCTCGCCATCGCTGAGGAAGTATTTGTGACCCGTCAGCCCCCAGTCGCAAGCCAGGAACACGGCCTGCACCACGTCGAGCACATAGACGAAGGTGATGTCTTGCCGCTTGTAGCCCACGGCGAAATCGCTGTGCTGCTTGATGCTCTTGGCCATCAGGAAATAGTCGCGCTCGCGGGGGCCATAGACACCCGTGGGTCTGAGGACGACGTAGGGGAACTCACCCACCGCCTCGCGGTAGGGGCGGCTCTCCTCGGCGAAGGCCAGCCCGTCGAGCCATTGCTCGGCCTGCAGCTTGCTGCGCCCGTAGTGGGTGTTGGGCTGAGGGGTGTCGTCGTCGCGAATCTCGGTGTAGGGCTGCTTTTCGCGGATGGCTCCAAAGATGCTGAGCGAGCTGATGTAGACGAAGCGCTTGATGGGCATCTTCAGCGCCATCAGGGCGCGCACCAGGTTCTTGGTCCCTTCGGTGTTGGTGCGGTAGAAGTCCTCCTTATGCAGACATTTCGTCACGCCGGCGGCATGCACCACGTAGTCGAACTGATGGTCCAGCAGCTGCATCTCCAGTTCCTTCTGGCTGCTCAGGTTCAGTTCGATGAAGTGAATGCGCTCGTCGGTCAGGAACTGCCGCGAGCTGCTTCCACGCACGGCGGCCCACGTCTCCATGCCCTGCCTGAGAGCCTCTTCCACGATGAACGAGCCAATGAAACCGCTGGCTCCTGTCACTAATATCTTCATGTCGTTAAGCATTTTGGGTGCAAAGTTACGAAAAAACGAGAGAAATGCAAAAGGAAAGCTTGCTTTTCTTTGCATTTCCGAGTGCAAGAAACTTCGGCGAAGCCAAAGTTCTTGCAAAAAGCAAGCGACGCGAGCGTCGAGCGACGAAAAGTCGAGAGCAAAACAAAGGAACTCGTTCCTTTTTTTGCCGAGACGGAGTAAATTCGCCGTGGAAGACGGCAAAGTTCTTGCAAAAAGCAAGCGACGCGAGCGTCGAGCGACGAAAAAAAATCGACACGTCAGTTTGTCGAATGACACCGATTATTCTCAACATCTTGATTCCGCTACTGGATCGAAACGGAAAAAAACGACGAAGAATTCGACATCCAGAATACTACTTTTAGAAAAATCCTCGCATGACAGCTTAGTCCCATCAGAGGATAAGCCTGTAGACTTTGTGGAGTTATGCGAATTCTAAAGCAGTAGCAAGAACATCCTCGCCTATAAGCACTTCCTTCAAATTGCTGATGTCAATAACGGCGCCATATTGAAGGAAATTTTTCTGGAACCCCTCAATATCGCTGCCCCAATATATCATGCAGCAGGCCATGGGCGCACCTTTGCCAGTATCGTAGCCGTTTTCGAGGAATCGGAGGCGGGTGTCGTAAAGGAAACAAATGGCATCGGCTACGCCGAAGACACATTTCTTCCAATGTGAAGTGTTAGTAGCGACTGGAACAAGGGCAATAACTTCAGAGCCGTATTCACGATGTGTGTTGGCGCACTTGGCCAGCCAGTCTTTGATGGTCGTTCCTCGTTCGCGGTCAGCTCCGTAAGGCGGATTAACATAGACGGTGGGATAATTCCAGCTCTCCTTCAGCCCGTCATGCTCAGGTAGGCGGTATTCTACCTCTGCTTCCACGACGGAATATTCATTTGAGCAGGGGTCAAGGTCAATTTTGCCGTTCCAGAAATGTTTGATGGCATTAACATACTTGTGGGGAGTACACCAACTCTGACTAAGGGGATTTACATGTCTGCCTGCTGTCATAATATCGTCTTCCAGTCTTTTTCTTTGAGTGTTACAAGTATCTGTTTCAAGTCTTTAATAGTCCCGCCGTTTGGCGAAATCACATTGAACCATCTTTCTATTCTGTCCAGGTTGGCGCTGAAATAAGCATCAAGAGCGAAATGGGCGGCTTGTTCCATTTTCTTCTTTGTAAAGGAATTATCGACCTTTGAGCCTCCTGATGGTGTATAACTGGCGATGAAAGCATCACGAACGACCCAGTATCTGGGGCGAGGAGAACGCAGCAAGTCTATGATGAACTCAGCCAGTCCCTCGTCGGTAAGAAATAGCAGCCAATCGTAACTCTGTGCAAGAACTTTCATCTCTTTATTCTGATTGCCAGCAGTGAACCAATTGCCGTGATTGCTCACCACACCGATAGAAAGCGTAAAGTTGCGCAATTGTTGCGGCTCACCGTTGAAAATAATCTTGTCAAGGAGTTGGTCATAAGGACCCACATAAGCCTCGCCATTTACATAATATATACCATCGAGTCTGCCTTGGTCGTTGCGCACTTTCTGAAGCGATGAAGTTGTCTTGGCGACGTATGCTCCCTGCTTAGCTTTTTCGATAGTCTGAGGTCCTTTCGCATCGCCTTCTTTTCCCACGCGCTTGCACTCTATCATAGCGTAGGCATGCTTGTCGAGAATGTACGTATGCATTGTCGTGCCACTGGAAGTGATTCTGTCTGGGGCGGCAATCACAATTGACTTTCCGTCAGAGCCTATAACACAAGCATTTTGTA
>JAEEGF010110482.1_pt1 | contig 12928 bp, 6 predicted proteins | sample 9134171 | NCBI WGS metagenome assembly JAEEGF01 (sample SAMN16246542, study PRJNA631951) | gut metagenome | biome: gut microbiome; feature: rumen; material: AP-attached | host: Bos | place: Iran: Karaj | collected 2018-10 | reverse complement strand
GTATAGAAAATGAGCAAGAAAAAGGATAAGAAAAGTCTCTACGACTTTACGCCTGAAAATGATATAAAATATAAAGGAGTCATATCCTACAGGCATCTGAAGATCATGGGCTGGTTCTGCCTTGCCATGACAGTGATAAACATCTTCCTTGGAGCTGGAATGTCGCTATCCAAGAGTGTCCACGATAAATATCATACTCTGAGCAATATATTTTCCTTCTTTGCAGAGTTCACGATCTTCTTCTTCCTGTTTGCGAACCTTGCCGTGATCATTGATAAAAAGTCTTCTTACAAAACTCTTTTCATCATACATGGCGGACTTTCAGCTACATTCGTGCTGCTCTTTGTCATTATTTACTATCGCTATATTTACGGAGTAGTTAAATCCTTCAACGCCGCAGAAGGCAAGATTACACGCTCTTCAAAGATTCTGAATGGAGACTTCGTTACCTTCAACGTTTTCCTCGATCTCCTTCTATGTACGATGGTAATGTTTTTCCTTGATTATAAACCGAAGAGGATCTTTGTCGGAAAGAAGCTTATCATATTCCGCCTGTTCGTTATCATCCCGTTTATGTACGAGATTGGCTGTTTTATTTTAAAATACAATGCCACTGTAAACGGCTGGCAGCTTCATCCGATGGTTTCACCGTTCCTTACAACAAAACCTCTTGTACTTTTCCTTCTATTCACCAGAATGGCTTTCTATATGAAGAACAGAGAAAGAAGATTCCGTAAAACAGGCAAGACTCACGAGGAATATGAAGCCTTCCTGAAGACCAATGCGAATTCATATCAGTTTGCAAAGAAATTCGCACTTATGGTTTTCCTCTATGCCCTTCTGGATCTTATCCTCCTGTTTGTTGTATTCTTTGTAAGACTTGATCAACTTGGGCTGTCGGAAACCTTCAATCAGCTGGGCAGCGCAGCCCAGAGCGAGATCACAAATGAAATACTTCTGGAAGCTCAGAACTACGGAATCGGCGGCGCCACAATGATGATACTCTTCTCGCCATTCATCCTTATGTTCTCTTACACCAAGAGATATAAGAAGGTTCTATACGATATCATGATCCCGGTTGTCGGTTTCATCGTACTCTTCATCATTGTCCTCGAAGGTGTATATCATGTTCTCTGTATACTTCCGGGAATCACGCTGGGATAGCATATCATACAACAATTAATTGTTCGTATCGTTTTTATTATAAAATAAGGCTTCAGCACAGTCCCACAACAGGAACTAAGCTGAAGCCTTTTTATTATTTTCTTTTCAATCCAAATAATACTCTTATATATCTTGTCTTATCGATCAGAAAACAGATTCCGTATACAACCGGATATGTGATCACAACCGTGAGGATATAATTCAGCTCACATCCGACTCCTGCCCTCCCCAGAAAATACTGGCACAGCACTACCACCGGAAAGTGGGCGATATAAAATACATATGACAGTCTTGCATTGAATTCAGTCACCTTATTTGATCGGTCCAGATGATCATGCCCGATAATTATAAGTGCAGTTATACCGAATATAAACGCCAGATAATTGCAGACAGTATTTAGTGTCTCGTATTTTCCGATAAATATGAACAGTACAACGTTAGCTGCCGCGACGATCAGGAATACTACTGTACAAACCCACTTCAGCCCCGAAAGTCTCTTCACGAAGCCCTCATCACTGAATACAAAATATCCAAGAAGATACAAAGCAAGGAATGTGTATACCGGTTTTCCCGAAACCTTTATATCGAAGGTTGCAACTGCAAGAGCTGCCAGGATGATGCCGGCAACTTTTTTTCCAACACCACTTTTCGTTCTTTCTACAATCAAGATCACCGCACACGATAGCAGCGACACAACTATCAGCACTGCAAGAAACCAGAAATGTCCGAGAGTAAAGCCTCCGTCATATCCGGTGAGGTCAGTGAACTTTGTAAAGAAAACCTCGTAATGACTGAAGAAGCTGCCCTTATATCCGTTATGTGTCAGATCTGCCACATAGCTCAGTATCGGATTGATAAAGAGTATTCCGAAAACAAGAGGTACTCCCAGGCGCACAAACCTTTCTTTTATAAAAGTCTTATAACCTCTCTTCTGCAGTGAAAACCTCGAAGAAACTCCCGCCAGCAGAAACATCAGCGGCATAAACCACGGATTGATGAAGGAAACTATCGCTGCAATCACCTTCACCGGCTTAAAGAAGATATAGTTTGCTTCCTCCCAGGTATTATATGCTATAGCTGCATGGAACAGTATCAGAAGCGACACCGTGATCCATCTCAGATTGTCTATATAATGTATACGTCTATTCAATTTCTTTCCCTCATATAAACACTACCGCTCTTTAACAGCCGCATCTGTCCGTCTCATTCTGAACAACACTATCATTGCCATTATTCTAACGCCTGACCATCATTTTCTTTGACTATATTCTTCACCCACACGCCCTTCTTTATGAGGATGAATCCGATCAGACACTTCAGAAGATCGGCCACATGTACCAATGCAAATATAACAACAACATGAAGCGATGTAAAGTGTGTAAGTATATAAGCTGTCGGAACAGAGATCACAAGCATAAATACACTGTCAAACAGGAAGGTGATAATAGTCTTGCCGCCCGATCTGAGAGTAAAATAAGTACAGTGAAGGAAAGCATCCTTCGTCATGGTGATCGACTGAACCGTGATAAAGAGCGTTGCGATATGCTTCGCCTGCAGATTTGTATTATAAATCTTAGGGAACAGTCCCGCCGTAGCAAACATGATACTTCCCATAAAAAGTGCACATATCATACCGCAGACCGTAAGCTTCCTCGCCCAGTCCTTCGCCTTCTCAGTCTCGCCTGCGCCCAGCGCCTGGCCGACAAGTATCGCAACAGCGTCACCCATGGCAATAAAAGCAACGTTAAATATGTTATTGACTGTATTTGCAATATTCTGCCCTGCTACAACATTAAGTCCGCGGGCACTGTAGGCCCATGCAAGAAGCGCAACTCCCAGCGACCAGAGTGCCTCGTTTACAAGAATAGGCATGCCGGTCTTAAAGAACTTCTGCGCCAGATTTGCCGGCACCTTCATCGTGCTGTATATGCCGTTGAAATACGGATGCTGCTGTTTATGCCTCATTGAATAAACGATGATGACGGTCATTTCCACATATCTTGAAAGCACTGTGGCTATCGCTGCACCAACAACTCCCAGCTTTGGAAAACCAAAATGGCCAAAGATAAGAATATAGTTAAACACAAGATTAACACACACTGCAGTAAGGCTCGCGATCATAGGCACACGTGTCTGTCCGCACTCTCTGAGGGTGCTTGCGTAAAGCTGAGTCAGCCATATAGCCGGCAGCGAAACAAGTATTACCCGGAGATAATTCACACCATATTTCTTGGCTGCAGCCAGATCGCCGCCATCCTTATTTCCGTTCAGATACATCTGTATCAGATCCGGCCCGATAGTCAGAAATACGACCAATGCAAACGCCACTATAGCAAGTCCCAGCCAGAACTTGTATCTAAAAGTATGTCTGATTCCCTCATCATCCTTATAGCCATAATACTGGGCGGTAAATATACCGACACCCGACATTCCTCCGAATATGCAGAGGAAGAAAATGAAAATTAGCTGGTTAACTATAGCCACGCCGGACATCTGCTCAGTTCCTATCTGACCAACCATGATATTATCCAGCAGACCTACCAGATTGGTTATACCGTTCTGTATCATGACAGGTATCGCTATACCGAGTACCATCTTATAAAAAGCTTTGTCTCCAAAATACCGTTTCAAGTTAAACCTCCTGATGTCAAAAACAAATAACAACCTAAAACTGTGACCGGTCTCTGCCGTCATGCGAATGATTATACAATGGATGATACAAAACAGCAACGGAGCTTTTGTATACTTATAGTATAATACGGATTACAGTATTCATAGTATCATCCAACCCGTAACATTCATAGTATAATCCAGGCCGATGCCCTCGCCAAAACAAATACATTGTAACAGCTTCCAAACTCTGATAAAATACGATTATGTTGTTATTCATATATGTATTTGTTATGACCTGTTATGATTATTGAATTTACTAAAAAGTTTATTTCTGAAGCAAAAAAGCTTATTAAAAGGATCATGTCCAGCGGCTATGGTAAGACCGCGGTAATCATGACCCTTCTTATCGTTATACTGAATATTCTCAGGATTTCCGAAGGCTTCTGCAATTTCTTCACAGCAAATATCATGCCTGTATTTTTAAATACCTATGGCAGATTCTCCGGAATCTTTCCGTTCTCGCTCGGCGAGGTTTTTATCATTATAGGCATCCTCCTTGTGATCGTCGCCGTTCTGGCCGCAGTCCTTCTGATCTTTTTTAGGAAGAAAAAGCCTTACACCCGGTTCTGCAGAATATTCTACAAAACCTTCCTGATGATCGTACTTTCTGCCGCTCTCATCATGACCATGAACTGCTCCATCCCTTACGGATGTTCCGAGCTGGAGATGAAAAAGCACGCAGGAAAATACAGTGTTCTCGAGCTGGAAGCACTGCGTAACTATCTCGTTGAAAAATGCAACGAATACGCAGCAAGCTTTCCGAGAGACGAATACGGCCGCCTTATCTACAACCCTGATATTGATGAACTAAACGAAGAAGCCCGCAGGGTAATGCACAAGCTGGCCAAGGATTTTCCGAGACTCTCCGGCTACTATCCGGACATGAAGCCGATCCTTAACTCGACTCTCATGTCCCAGAGCTACACTCTCGGTATATTCTTCCCGTTTACGCTTGAGTCAAATTACAACCCTAAGATGTATATTATGAACTACGCGGCAACCTTCTGTCACGAATACTCTCATCTTAAGGGCTATATGCAGGAGGATGAAGCGAACTTCATCGCATTCCTCGCCTGCCTTGAATCGGACGATCCATACTTTGTCTATTCCGGGTATCTGAGTGTACTCTTCTATGCCGATGACGCATACTGGGACAACCTTACCGGTGATGATATTGCGAGATACATCCAGCAGCCTGCCATCCTTGATGAGGTTTATACCGACGCCTGCTTCCTTACACCGGAAGCATGGAAGGAGGTCGAAGAGGCAGCTGTATTTGACACACAGGTTGTAAATGACGTTTCCACAGATTTTACGGAAAGCTATATGGAATACTACGGAATAGAGGACGGTATGGCAAGCTACGGCCGCGTCGCCGATCTGCTGCTGCAGTATTATGACGGAATACTGTATTAGTGTATTATCAATACTGCATAGATGCGACTCCGTCGCCTGCCCCCTCGTCTATCGACTCGGTGTCGAACATTCGCCAAATATCCGCTTCATCATGCAAGCATGATTCCGCGAATACTCGGCTCATTATCTACGCAAAAAAAAGAACCGGCCAGACCTTAAGTCTAACCGGTTCTTTTTAAGATACCCGCAGCTCCTTATCACTACATCGGTGAAAGAGGTTCGATCACCGGATCATGCCAGAGATCTTTTTTTCCGAATATCTTGTCGACCCTGTACAGAAAATACTGTGGGCCATTGCTGAAAATGTAATACATCTGCTTCTTTGTTTCAAGGATATAATGCACATCATCACACGCAAATCTCTTGATATAAGCAGACTTGACACCCTCGCTGATAGGGTCCATCTTATACTTCTTGACAGCCTGAGAAACATTCATAACCTTATCACACCTTCTATCCCTTTATACGTATAAATAGTTACATCTTCACGCATTTTTTTCCCTTAGGTATATTTTATGAAATTATCCACAAATTGTCACGCGTTTTTTGCGCTTTTTTACTACAGAAGTACAAATTTGTATATATTGAATAAAAAATATTTAATACAGCCTGATTATTTATGCATTAAATCTTGCCTGCTGACTTCTGATAAGTTCCTCATCTTCAAAATAGTTGATCCTCATCGCAGCCCTAACTTCAGAAAGTGTCTCCGCAGCAGCTTCTCTTGCAGCCTCTGTTCCCTTCTTAAGTATCTCATAGATAGCAGGGATGTCCTTCTCAAGCTCTTTTCTTCTGGCTCTTATCGGATCAAGCTCTCTATTGATGATATTCAGGAGAAGCTTCTTGCACTTAACGTCGCCGAGACCGCCTCTCATATAGTGCTCCTTCATCTCATCAAGATTCTTGTAATCCGGACAGAACTCAGCAAAATCAGAATCCTTTGCAAATGCATCAAGATAAGTAAATACAGCATTTCCCTCTACCTTACCAGGATCAGATATCTGGATGTGTGTAGGATCGGTATACATGCTCATAACCTTCTTCTTAACATCATCAGCTGTATCCGAAAGATAGATGCAGTTTCCAAGTGACTTACTCATCTTCGCCTTACCGTCAGTACCCGGAAGTCTTGAGCAGATTGTATTCTGCGGAATAAGAGCCTGTGGCTCAACAAGAACCTCACCGTAGGTTGAATTGAACTTTCTAACGATCTCCCTTGCCTGCTCGATCATCGGAAGCTGATCCTCACCTACAGGCACAACCGTCGCCTTAAATGCAGTGATGTCCGAGGTCTGGCTTACAGGATATGTAAAGAAGCCTGCAGGAATACTTGCCTCAAAGTTTCTCATCTGTATTTCAGCCTTAACGGTCGGGTTTCTCTCAAGTCTGGAAACCGTAACGAGATTCATATAATAAAATGTCAGCTCGGTCAGCTCTGTAACTGCCGACTGGATAAATATATTTGCTTTGTTTGGGTCAAGTCCGCATGACAGATAATCAAGTGCAACCTCGATGATGTTGTCCCTGATCTTGTCCGGATTGTCGAAGTTATCCGTAAGCGCCTGCGCATCCGCTATCATGATAAATATCTTATCAAATTCACCACTGTTCTGAAGCTCAACACGTCTCTTCAGAGAGCCTACGTAATGTCCGAGGTGAAGGCGGCCTGTCGGTCTGTCACCTGTAAGAATAATTTTGCTCATATATAAAAAACCTCCGTTTTTTCTCATAAACTCACACTACACTATATTAGTTTTTTGCTTGCAAAAAGTCAATATTTTTCGAAAGCACTGTCGAACACTACCGCGTTGTAAAGCTTCAACCGTCGAACACTACTGCGTTACAAAGCTTCAGCCGGTCGAAACCGACCGGCTGATTATATGTTTAGCTATTCTTCATTGTATCTCCTGCGTCTTCCTCTGAGGAACAGAAGCATCGCTCCGATAAGAAGTATTCCCACAGCTATAAGTGCAGTGGTATGTGTCTCTATTCCTGTAGGAATAACAGCCTCACGGGTGTTGGTAACCACGAGCAGCATATCCTGATTCTGCTTAAATTCGAACCTCATACTGTATGTCTTTTCTTCGACATCACCGAGCTTGAATAATGCTGTATAATCTTCTTTTTGCTCACTCACAGTAACAAACTTCGGAGCATCAGGTATGCATATCATAACGCTGTCACCATGCTTCATCTTAAAGCTGTCACCCGAGCGTATTTTCGCTGTCTGCTCTTCTCCGTTCTTACTCCATGCATATCCATCCTGATCCGCATCTTCGATAGTGATCGTGAAATCGAATTCCTGATCCTTATTTCCATGATTTCCATCAACTATCTTGGTGATCGTCAGGTAATTCTTCGTAGAATCCTCTTTAGTATTCTTAACACTGATCGTGTAGATAAAGTTTTCTGCTGTTTCTATTATACTGCCCTCACCCGGTCCGCTTATCATATCCGGCTCTCCGAGAGCAGAAATATAAAATACAATATACTCATCCAGCTTGGTATAGTTTGTCGGTGCCTTTGTTTCTTTCAGGAAATATGCTGTACCGTCTGTACCCGGACGAAGGACTCTTCCGCTGTTTCCGCCGCAGATATCGACCTTGCCGTTTACGGTAACAAGATCTTCAAATCCACTCATCGGATTCTTATTCATTTCCAAACCGCCAACAGTTGAATTAACCTGCTTATAGAGTGCAAAATGTGCTGAACTTAACGGTATATTACTAACGCCGTCCGTCTTCTGAAGCTTCAGATTGAACGGCTTGTTATAGATATCAACATATGCCGTTATACCATTCTCTCCGTTTTTCCACTTTGCCCAGTTTTTATCAGCCTCAACAGTATCTCCCCAGGAAGTTATGCCATCCTCGTATAACAGAGTAACGGTTTCATCACTGTTAACCTTAAACTTTAGCGTCTTCAGAAGACCGACATAGCCATCCGGAGCAGCCGTCTCTGTCAGAGTATATACCTCATCATTACTGAAGTTATACATCATTGTAACAGTTCCTTCCGAGTCAGAAGTATACTTTCCGATCACATTTCCGGCACTGTCGCTGAGTGTAAACTTACCATTCTTAAGTGGCGTCGTGCTGTTCCACTTGAAAAGCCTTACGGCTACACCACCCTTACGCGTATTTGTTACAGTATCTGTTCTGGTAGAGCCACCATCAGCTTCCTGCTTATATGATACTACATATTCATATTCCTTGACTGCTGTTTCTCCGTCAGGAGTTGCCTCCGCGGTTCTTTCAGCCTTCAGGTAAATACTATCCCCGCTCTCAAACGATGTTACCTCAGAGTAACCGGTAACCACTCCGTCCTTGTCAACGCTGATATTTCCGGTAAGCCTTACCTCTCTTACCTCATAGCCGTTAAAGTTAGTCCTTGTAGTACCATTTTTATTTCTCTTAAGTGACGTCCAGAAATAATAAGTAGAAGTGTCAGGAGAAGCAATCTCTCTGACCGATCCTTCTATCAGCTCCCCGTCAACATAAACCGCAACATAAATCGGATCATGAGCTACTGTAATATCGAGATCACTCCAGACCTTTTTAACAGTAAGTCCGTAACCCTTTTTATTGATTACTTCAAGCTGAGGATTAGATTCAGCAATAACCTTGCCGACATTATCTCCCTGTTCGAGATAATTACTGTATGATTTGATCTTATGTGATACTCCCTCGATTATTTCCTCGCCCACTACCATTTTATAGCTGTCAAGGCCGTATCCGCTGTTTATATCCTCGGTAACCATAAATACAGTACCTATCGGAAGACCCGGAACACATATCGTATAACCTGAAGGAATTCCCGAAATAGCACCGAAGCCCGATGTAGTAAAGCTTATATCGTTTAAGGTGTATCCATCAATTGCATTACCATTTTTAAGATCAGATATATTATCACGTGTATATTCGATCTGTGTCTGAATAAATCCGCCATCATCATGATTATGTGCACACAGATATTTTACAGCACCTTCGGATTTGACTACGTAGTAATTATACATGTCAACACGATTAAGGTCATCGATATCTTCTACATCAACAGATGACAGGTAGAGTCTGAAGCTGAACGTCGCAGGATCATCAGTTATTTCCTTACCATCCGCATCAACAAGCTTCTTCGTTATAAAAAGATCCTTGATAACATTGTCATTTACTACATTGTCAAATGAAATAGTTGGTCTGCTTTCTGCAGTAACAGACTCTGATGAATAGCTCTTCAGATTTCCGCAGATTTCGACTCTTTCTTCCGGTACAGCCTCGCCATTAATAAGAACATTTCCATATAAAGTGCTATCGACTGCACATTCAACGATCCTGTAGCTGATAGTTTCATCCGGGAATGAAATCTCTGCACTCTTCGTTGGATTTATAAAATAAATATTGTGGTACGCCTCAATATCTTTGAATCCCGGCGGTCTATACTTCTCAACAAAGGTTACAGGCTGCGTTGAATTCTGATAGCTTACCATGACATGTTCATCATCATTTCCGAGAAGGAATTCTTTTACCTCCTCAGGATTATCAGGATCCGGAGCTGTATAATATATCTGGAAAGGATACTCAAGAAAACTGGTATCAAGAAGCGCCGCTCCATTTCCTATAACATTCTTGGAAACAACAACCTGTCCCGGCTTGACAGACGCAATGTTAAAACGCATATGAAGATTCGACGCACCGGCTCCTCTTTCCATGTAGAATATTCTCATTGTATGCGTAGAATAATCCGCGAAAATATTCTCGCAGCCATAATTCGTCCCATCATCATCTTCAGTCTGGAAATACTGGAGCAGGAAGGTCTTTATTTCGTCATAACTTGGCTCTGCACCATTATGAGCCTCTTTATAACGTGTAGTATAATTATCTATAAAGACCTGTTTCAGAGTCGTTATTCCGGTCGTTACTCCCTGTCCATTAACCGTAGGATTAACCTTCACCTCACCGGTTTTGAAATTAACGCTTCCGGCAAGAGCCGAATGAATGCCGCCAAGATCTATCACAAGCTCACCGTCAACATAGAGCCAGAAATCATCATCTCCTGTGAATTCGAAGATGATATCATGTCCCCACGCATCAAGACCGCTGACAGTCTGGACAAAGGATGCCTCCAGCTCCATACCGTTATAATAGTTTGGTGAAGGGATATTGTATAGCTTTTCATATTTACGAGGATCATCCTCCGGCAGTTCACCCTTTGTTCCTTCCTGATTGGTAAGTGCGCTGTATGTGTTTTTATGCAGTTTGGAAATCTCCTTACCGACTATATTATCATAAGGTAAGAATTGTCCATGCTTACGTGTTGCAGCATTACTGTTATCAGATGATCCAAGCTCTCTGTAAACCGTGAAATCTACGGCATTATGCACCCGACCCTTGGTGTCTGTGTATTGCGTTGTATCCTTATCTCCTCCCTGATCATTCTTCAGGGTTGCAAAATTCTGACAACTGTCAAATTCGAAATACCCACTGGACTCATATATACTCTTAATAAAAAGGCCATTTACTTCAACAGGCTCACTGTATAACGCTGCCAAGGATTCTCCTTTATGAGTTGTTATTTTTTTACCCGTCATAATAGGATATCCGTCATCACCTATATTAGTTGACAAAATACCGGCATCTGTAGTAGTTACTGCTCCTCCATCGTTACTTCCCAAATAATTGCTCATCGTCTCGCGCTTGTTAAAATCCTGCATCTTGATGGTGATACCGTAATCATAGTTATTAATGGTCTCAACCTTATGGAGACTTCCGCTCAGATTCAGCGATTCAAGTGTAGCAAAATAAAATGATGCCGAATTTGACTGTGAACATGGAATAAGCCTGCTGTTATCATCATTTGGTTTTAGACCTATATACGAATAATAATTATCATCCCATGCAATTATGTCACTGAAGAATTCACCGTTTCGACGTCCCGGCATATTGATACCGATAGTATCATCAGAAAGTACCTGCTCCCCGTTTCTCTGAGGTGCAATATACTTCTCAGAGCTCGGATTATATAACTCGTAATAATAGTTTACTTCCTTGGTAACCTTATCACGGTATTCGGTAAATACCCACTCAAGCGTATTTGTTCCATCTCCCAGCCAAAGGATCTTACCTGCGCTGGCATAGCATTTATGAAGAGTTCCATCATGATCAACCGCATATATATCATATCTTTTTGCTTGTTCATCCCAGATACGTGTATATACGATAACTCTTGCTCCATCCGGAACGTCCGAAACACTTACTCTGTCCGCCGAATAGATAATACCGCCTGTCTGAGAAACATCTGCAAAGTCAATAAGACTCAGATAGGTGTTCTTTGATATTCCTGCTGACATATCAAAATACGAATTCGAATTCTGTCCATCATCCTCCATCTTAAAGGTCACGTATTTATCATCATATTTCAGCTGGATCCTGTCTTTTTCTTTAAACAGTACCTGAAACTCGGCAGCGCCGGTATGATCATCTACGAGGATAAGCTTATCTCCACTTACCGCAAGATATTTAACGCCACTGTCTGTCTCGGCTGAAAGATTATATTTATCATCAGCTATACTGTGAAATGTCCATCTTGTCACTTCACTTTCATCATCTACGTATAGTGTTATACCCTCCTGCGATGCCGATTCATGTGCTATCACCTCAAGAAGTGCATGTACGTTGCCGCCTGCCATAAGCGCATAACCATACCTGCCGTCCGTATAATTCATAAGACCATATGTCTTTCCGTCGAGATCTGTATCACCTTCGTTATAATTGGCAGCAAAGGTCAGTGAAAACAGATAAACCTTTTCATTATTTGCACTTCCAACATGTGTATTGCCTTGTTCGTCTATAATATCCCCATTCGTATACTGTACGCTTGTCTGAAAAGCTATGTTATCTTTAACCTGCCAATAGTTCTGCTTTTTGGGATTTTTATTGTCATAAGACGGCGCACTTAAGTAAAACGAATCTTCGGAATGGACAGATTTTTTAACTGTGAAAATGTAATTATAGGTATCGTTTATTTGCGAACTGAAGCCAAAACTACCACCTGCCTTCTTCTGCATATACAAATAAACCTTTTCTTCATGTTCATCCAAATAATAGATATTGAATTGATTGTCTGTCCCCTCTATTTTTTTAAAATAATAAATTGTTGCTTCATCAGGATAAATTGTTGCTGATATCTTGCCTGACGATAAAACATGTGTAAAATATTTTGTCACACCCTTCGGATCAGATCTGTTGTTATAGATATAAAAGCCCTTTCCGTCAAGCTGATCGATAGAAGTCGCATTTGTTACCTCACCCGAAGCTATCTTAACTATCTCATACACACTGAAGCCGGTTGCATCAAAAGAAAGGCTTCCCTCTCTGACCTCAATATCTGTTATCTCCTCTTTCTCACCATCGTCCTTTATGTGAAAGAGCCTGATATTCTCATCAGAAGATATTCTCGCATCAGTTATCTCAACCTTGATCGGAAGCTTTTCGGTAGGCTGGTATTCCTTCTTACCGACCTTGATGGTTATATCATATGCTGCAAGTGTTACATATTCCTCAGAAGCTTTTTCATTCTCAGAAATCTCGTCATCTGAGTCCGCATCATCCTTAGCACCTGATACATCAGCTATAGTCTCAGCATCGCCTGTTGTCGCTGCTTCCACATCAGCATCATTCAT
>JAEEGF010404474.1_pt1 | contig 12929 bp, 9 predicted proteins | sample 9134171 | NCBI WGS metagenome assembly JAEEGF01 (sample SAMN16246542, study PRJNA631951) | gut metagenome | biome: gut microbiome; feature: rumen; material: AP-attached | host: Bos | place: Iran: Karaj | collected 2018-10 | reverse complement strand
CTGGGCAAAACGGTAATCCCCGCTCATGTCGGCGCTTGCCGCAAATATGATGTCGGAAGGGTTTATACCCATTTTTCCGGCTGCTTCCTTAAAACTCTCTGGAAAATACATAATATTGACCTCTATCGTGAGTCAGCGGGGTCGTTTCTCCCTGACTCATTGTTGCAAAGCGTCAAACGACGCATTGTCTTCATACCGGACCGTACCGGTGCTTTATTCCTGTGCCGTGTAGAGCTGCCAGTAGGCGCCCTTCTTTTCAAGGAGCTCCCTGTGTGTACCGCTTTCTTTAACTATTCCGCGGTCTATCAGCAGTATCTTATCGGCATTTTTTATTGTTGAGAGACGGTGGGCGATGACAAAGCATGTCTTTCCGCTCATGAGCCCGCGCATTGCGGACTGTATCTGCATCTCCGTACGGGTATCCACGTTTGATGTGGCTTCGTCGAGTATGAGCATCTTCGCCTCAAGCAGCATGGCTCTTGCTATTGTCAGGAGCTGCTTCTGCCCCTTTGAGATATTTGAGCCGTCTTCGTTTATCACCGTGTCGTAGCCTTGCGGCAGACGCATTATGAACGAATGTATCTTTGCCGCTTTTGCTGCATTTATCACTTCTTCACGGGTGGCATCCGGCTTGCCGTAGGCAATATTCTCGAATACGGTGCCGCCAAAGAGCCATGTGTCCTGAAGCACCATTGCGTAGCTCTTGCGCAGCGATTCGCGTGTAAAACCGCGATGTTCCGTGTCGTCTATCCGGATCTCGCCCGTCTGCGGGTCATAGAAACGCATGAGCAGATTGATGATGGTAGTCTTGCCGGAACCTGTCTCTCCGACTATCGCAGTCATACTGCCGGGTTCCGCCGTAAAGCTCACATTCTTCAGGACATTACGCCCTTCGGTGTAGGCAAAGGTCACATCATCAAGCTCCACTTTGCCGACCGTTTCTGCGAGTTCTTTTGCGTCTTCCGTATCCGCTGTCTCCTCCTCGTCATCAAGCACCTTGAAAACACGCTCCGCAGCCGCAAGAGCCGACTGGAGTTCGCTGATGATGTTTGCGGTCTCGTTGATCGGTCCCGAAAACTTCTTCGAATAGAGCACAAACGAAGAAATGGCTTTAAGATCGAGCCCCCGCGTGATCCTTAAGATCGCGCCGAAAACGGCCACAAGCGCAAGAGAGATATTGTTTATGAAATTGATCGTCGGTCCGACAATGCATGAAGCGTGTTCCGCCTTGTAATAGGCATCTATCGCGTCATCATTCACGGCGTCGAAACGTCCGAGCATCTTGTCTTCAACCGCGTAGGCGCGCACGGTCTTCTGCCCGCCTATAGTCTCCTCCGCAAACCCGTTCAGGGCGCCGAGCTTTGCAGAACGCACGCGGAACAGGGGGCGGATCCGTTTCGACATGTAACCCGTATAGAATATCGACATCGGGATGGTAACAAGCAGAACAAGCACAAGCACCGGCGAGATTATCACCATCATGATGAACGAACCTATGACCGTGATAAGGCTCGCAAGGATCGTTATAAGGTCCGATGACAGCGAAGTGTTCACCACATCGATATCGTAAGAGATACGGCTTATTATGTCGCCTGTCTGGTTTTTGTCGAAATAGCTCACAGGCAGCGTCATCAGCTTATCGAAAACATCATTTCGCATCTCCCGCACGATACGCTTCGTTATATACTGCATGAGCCTTGTAAGGATGTAGGAAAACAGCGAACTTGCGGCATAAAACAGCAGCAGGAGCTTTGCATAGTAGAATATCCCGTCAAAATCCACCGCGCCCGGAGCGTGATCCATCGCATTGATGGCCTTGCCCGAAAGATACGGCCCCGCAAGCCCGAAGAGGTTTGCGCTCACTGTAAGCGTAAACGCAAGGAGCAGCCACCATATATGTCTTTTTAAGTAACCCCAGAGGCGTTTTAAGACATATCCGGTGTTTTTCGGCTTATACGCCAGGTTTCCGCCGGCGCTTCCGACAGCAAATTGTCTTGATGATACCGGCATCTTACCCTCTCCTTTCGTTTTCGTCTATCTGGAGAGCTGCGATCTCTTTATAAATCCCGCAGGTCTTTAACAGCTCGTCATGTGTTCCGGCACCTATTATCCTGCCTTCGTCCATGACAAGTATCCTGTCACAGCGCATTATGGTGCTGATGCGCTGCGCTATCATGATGAGCGTCGTATCGCCGTAATGCTCGTGGATGTTCCTGCGCATTTCGGCATCGGTCCTGTAGTCGAGAGCGGACGAGGAATCATCGAGAATAAGGATATCAGGCTTGTTTGCAAGCGCTCTTGCCACAAGGATCCTCTGTTTCTGGCCGCCGGAAAGGTTGGCGCCTTTGATCGCCGCCCTGTAGTCGTACTTTTCCTCTTCCGTTCCGATGCCAAGCTCTTCGATAAAGCCTGCCGCAACGGCATCTTTTGCCGCATCTTCAACGCGTCCGAGCGGTATCTCGCGGCAAAAGCTGATATTCTCATAGATACTGTCCGCAAAGATCACATCATTCTGGAACGCGACACCGAAACGGCTTCGAAGCTCCGAAAACGGTATCGACCTTACGTCCCTGCCTTCGATCCTCACAGTGCCTTCCGTAGTGTCATAAAAGCGCATGAGCAGGTTCACGAGAGTCGTCTTTCCGCAGCCCGTAGCACCGATTATGCCTATGCATTCACCCTTGTTTATCTCAAGGTTTATATCCGAAAGGCAAAGGTCACCCGTATCGTTATAACGGAAATCGACATCCTCGAAAGAGATAAAGGGTGCATTTTCCTTAAACGGCGCGGCTTCGCCGCTGTCAAGGACAGGCTGTTCGTCACCCGCGTTTATTACTTCCATGATACGCCCGGCGCTTGCAGATGCCTGGTTTAACTGGATAAATACGCGGTTTATCATGATGATGGAGTTTAAGATCATGGAGAAATACAGCAGAAAAGCGATCACCTTGCCCGCAAGTATGTGACCTTCATTGATGCGCCATGCTCCGATTATGATAACGCCCACAAGTCCGATGTTCAGAACGAGATTCATGAGGGGGCTCGACGCCGCCATGGTGTAGGCCGCATCCAGCTCCGAGCCGATAAGGTCGTTATTTACGTTCCTGAAGCGTTCTTTTTCGTGTTCAGACTTTGACAGGGCCTTTATCACACGGATACCGGTGATGTTTTCCCTTAATACGTCGACCATCCGGTCCGTCTTTTTCTGGACAGTCCGGTAAAGGGGCACAGTCTTCTTTGAGATCCCGAATACGATAAGCGCGAGCACGGGAACGAGCGCAACAAGAACAAGCGTGAGCACAGGGTCCATGGTGGCTGTGATGAACACGCCTCCGATAAGGATTATGGGACCGCGCACGCCCGCACGCTGGAGCATACCGATAAATCTGTGGATATTGTAGGAATCCGACGTCATTCTCGAGATAAGCGACGGAACAGTAAAAGAATCAACCTTTCTGCTCGAAAGCCTGTTGATCTTCTCAAAAAGCGAATGGCGTACAGATCTTGTCACATCCGCGGCAACTCTCGCAGCCTTCTGGTTTGCGATGATGTTCAGGCTGCGTGCCGCTATGGCAAGGAGAACCATTATTCCGCCCCACAACAGCACTTTTTTAATGTCGTTGAGCGGAACAACGTTATCGACGATATGACCTAGGACCTTAGGTATCCCAAGGTCTGCGATCGTACCGAGTATCTTTATGAAAAGCCCGAAACCCATTCCGGCATAATAGGGCTTTATGTACTTAAATATCGTTTCGTTGTCTGATGTTTTCACTTGGACTTAATGTCAGGGATCAGCCTCGTAACCTGCTTCCCTCAAATTTGGCTCTGATCTGCAGTGTCTGCCTGATGAACGCAATGCGTTCCTCAGGCGCCCTGTCCGAAGAAGGTATGTCAAGAGATGCTTCTATTGCGGAAAGGAGCTTTTCGTCTTCGGTGTTTTTGATGCGGTAAAGGACTTCGAGTTTTTCATCGATCGAATCGGCCTCGAGGAATGCCAAAAGATCGGGATCAACCTCTCCTTCAAAGATCTCATGTGTCTCGACATCACCCGCGGAAACAAAGTCCTCGGGTCTTGCGTCAAGCGGCTTATCTTCAACGCGTTCGGGCGCGGCTATAAAAAAGCCGAAATCTCCCGAAAGCTGCTGGTACACTACACGCAAGCTGTTGTCCTTAAGGTCTGTCGCAATGGCGACCACCTGACACAATTCACCGTTTTTTCCGTTAAATCTATCACCCTGTTTAAGCATTCCGATCTCCTTTTTCATTTCTGCGCATCGGCATAGTAATCTGCGTATTCCTTTGTTATAAGCTGGTTAAATACCATTTCGCGCAGGTTGTTGTCGTATTCTATCGGCGAGATATCGGCTTTTGCCATCTTCTGGAGCATATTTTTTGTTCTCGCTTTGAATTCCGACGTATTTATGACGCCGTCCTGCCAGAGTACCTTTGTTTTGTAGGCTTCTTTGGCATAACTCCCCCTCAAGCCCTCGAGCATATAACGCTCCGGCAGACTGAAGGAGGCTTTGAGCAGGTCAAAGGCCGCTCTTGCAGAGGTGTTGGTGAGCAGTATGTCTCCCCCAACAACATAGAGGTTCTTGACCGAAACACGGCGTCTGTTCACATAATCTTCGCGGTATGTGGGAAGGCATGCACCGAATATGCCGGAAAGAGCCATATTTGTGCGGATATCAGCGTATTCTGCGGCAGGATTGCCCTGCACCACATCATACGAAACAGAGGTACACCTGCCGTAATCAAGCACCACCTCTCTCGGAGCGGCTTCCATAAGCAGAAAATGTACTTTACCCCTGGTCACCCACAGATAGGCCGGGCAGTTCTCTATCTTGTATTTTTCGCTGCGGTCGATGATGACGGGCCTGTGCTCACGCTTTACCTTATATTTGACCATGAGCCTCTTAAGTTCGCTCCTGTCGGCTTCTATCAGGTGGACTGCAGGTCTTCCTTCTTCCTTCGTATCAGGCCGAACAGCTTTTTCAGCAGTCCGAGTATCCCCTTTATCACTGTCTTTGCCAGCGACATCACTGCTTTTCTCAGCTGTTTTTTGTTGAACTTTATTGCCGCTTTCTGGTTTGTGTTTCTCTTTTGCAGGCTTTTCAGGTTCTTTGCCCTTGTCTTCTCGAACTTCGCTTCCGCCCTGTAAAGATCCTTTTTCAGCGCCGACGGTGTTTTTATCATCTTTGACACTGCGTTCTTCAGGCTTTTTAACAAGTTCCCGGCTGCTTTTGTCAGATTCCCTGCTGACTTTGCCAGGTCTTTTTTCGTCTTTTGCAGGCTTTTCCCTGTTTTCTGCAGGCTTTTTTCTATCTTCCCGAAGCTTTTTTCCGTCAGCTTCAGGCTTTTTCTTGTGCTTTTCAGGCTTTTCTTCGCCTTTTGGGCTGTTCTTATCAACAGGTTCTTTTTTCCGGACATTTTTCGTTTCCTCCGGTTTTTTATTTTTTTCGGATCTCTCAGGTCTGTCCTTTGTTTTTTCTTTTTCTGTCTTTCCCGGCTTTTCCTGTTTTTTAGAGGGTTCAGCCGGTGTTTTTACAGGGGTTCTTTCGATCTTTTTCGTCTTTATCTCCGTTGCCTCGCCGGCATCACGAAGAATGGCAGCCATAAGCGGGTCCGCGGGATTATCTTGCAACGGCTCCGCTGCGTTTGTTTCCGTCCCATTTTGCATTCCGGCTTCCGTTCCCGCTCCGTGGGGAATCTCAGCGGCCTTTCCTTTCATGTTTTCAGGATCGGAAAAACGGTAATCCTTTAATAACACAAGAGGCAGGAGTAAAGCGATAACGGTGCCGAGTATGAAGGCCGGCGCCACGGTGAACGCAAAAACAACAGCAAAGCCGAGCCCAAGGATAATGCAGGCAATACTGCTCCAAAGCAGAAGCTTTGTTTTCTTGTCCCCATGAAACAGAGTATTTAAAAATGTCCGTATGTCCATTTGTTCTCCGTATCGCTGTTCAAGGTTGTTTTTTCTTCCGGAGCGGTTCCGGACAGTTAACGCCGGAAATCAGTCGGAACCTGCCGGTGTAACAAGTTCACCGAGTCTTTTCCGCTGTTCTGCAAGAAGCAGATCAACCACGCGGCCATAACTCTGCACACCGTCTTCCTGGTCGTTCTGTTTTAAATAGGTGTCGTTTATCTCGTTTGCAGTCTCGCTTATCACAGTCTTCTCGTACTGTTTCCAGTACTCGCTGTTTGCGGCATAATCCCTGTTGATCCCGGGATGAAGACCTGCGCGCATCGCACAGTAAGCCTCATAATCTTTTCCCGCAAGCGCGTTGCCCGCGTAAAGGAGCGCTTCGACCACGCCCGAATACTGCAGCTCGACATCATCGGACGCCATGCATGCAAGATAAGCTATGTAATTTGCCTCGTCCTCACGGATAAACCCGCGCAGGTGCGCAAGTTCATGACACATCGTCGAAGCGATGGAGTAATCCGGCGCGTCGATATTTACGTTCGCTTCCATCGTGAAAGGTACATAAACGCCGGTGAATTCAGCCATCGACATCAAAGTTGAGTGTATGACGCACTTCGGCCTTGGGTACAGCCCGCCGGTCTCCGGATAAACCTTTGCCAGGTTTGTATAGGCTTCACGGCACTTTTCGCCAAGCGCATGCTTGCTGAAAGAGAGCCTGTAAACGCCGTTTTCGTCCTCGCCCACCTTTGCCCTTAACTCGCTTGCTTTGGCGGCAAGGTCATCACAAAGATACTTAAGCTCATCTACGGATGAATCGTGCACATCAAACCCCGCGATCTGCCCAAAGGTGTATCTGTAATAATTCACGCTGCAGCCGACAACAAGCAGGAAATACGCAAGCGACGCGATACCCGCAACAGTCAGTATATCCCTCACGATCATATATATACGGCTGCCTTTGCGCTTTATCACCAGAATTATCTCGATAATGACTATCGCAGGGATTAAGAATATCCCGAGGCAGATCCCGAATTCAGCCAGCGAAAAAGGGAAAAGTCCCGTAATATTCGAGAAAATCTGCGAATATATCTTGAAAAAACCGCGGGCAAACACATGCTCCGTAAATTCCGGGTGTTTTTTTGCAAAATCGAGGAGCAAAAGCCCTGCCGGAAACAGAAGCAGCAAAAAGAGCCTTTTCAGTTTTATGATACGCTTAAAAGTTTCCATAATAAGCATTCTATCACTGAAAAAGCTCTTCGTCAAACATAATTAAGTGCTGTTTTCTTAAATCCGGCGCATTTCACATGCCCCCCGTCAGAAGCCGAGGGAATCGTTTACCACTATGACGTGAATGCGGTCCGCATGGCGCGAGTACCGGGTAATGAGGAACTGGCAGCAGATGGTGTCCGGGGATTTGCAGTTGAAGCATGCCCCTGTCTTCGCGCATGGTGTCGAAAGCCCAAAGCGCTGGGCGTTTGTGGGCGCAGCCACATTTCTTGCGCGTTTCATTGCCGCATCGATATCGGGGCAGACTTTGTTCATGCCAACGATCACAAGAACATGCTTAGGTCCCTGCGCAATTGCGGAAACACGGTTGGAATTGCCGTCGATATTGACCATAACTCCATCTTCCGTCATGGCATTTGCGCTTGTAAGGAAGAAATCGGCATCATATGCTTCAAGCATAGCGGCACGCTTATCCGTTGCTTTGTCCCTGTCTATGAAGTTGTAATCGCCCTGTTTTACCGCGTCCACAAGCCCTATCTCATGTGCCGAAAGAGCTCCGCCCATTGCAACGGATGCCCCCTTCGGAATTATCTCAAGGGCTTTCTTCAGCGCTTCTTCTTTGTCCGCAGCGTAATACCCCTTCATATTCCTTGACTCAAGGCCTGCTATAACCTTTTTTGCAAGAAGTTCATTGCGTTTATACATGATCTCGTTCATGGTTTTCTCCCCGGCTTATTTGAAGTATCCGATTGTCTCGGTAAGATCCATCGCAAGGCTCTTAAGCTGTGCTGCGGACTCGTTGATAACCGAGAATGTCGATGCGAGTTCGTTCATGGAAGTACTGGTCTGCTCAGTTGAAGCAGCGTTCTCTTCAGAGATGGCTGAAAGATCGTTGATGATCTCAACAAGGGCTTCCTTGGCCTTCTCGAGGTTGGTTACCATCTTGCTGATGGCGCCGGAATTCTCTGAAACAACAGCAACGTTCTTATACATTTCATCCATGTCACGCTGGGTCGAGAGTATCTGTTCTCCCTGTGAACGGAAGCTTTCGTTAAGGGAATCCATGGTCTGAACGGAAGCCTGTGCATTGCCGAGAAGCTTGTCAACAATGGTCCTGATCTCATCCGCGCTGGATTTGGACTGATCCGCAAGCTGCCTGATCTCGTTTGCGACAACGGCGAAGCCGCGTCCCGACTCGCCCGCGCGCGCTGCCTCGATGGAAGCGTTGAGCGAAAGCAGGTTGGTCTGTGATGCGATATCGTTGATAGCATCCGAGAACTGGGCGATGGCGTTCGCACTGGCATTTGTTGCGGTAATGGTCGAGCCGATCTCTGCAACGGCATCGGATACGGCCTTGTTCTGCGCAACGATCTCTTTAAGCGCATCCGCAGCCTTATCGCAGCTTTCCTTCATGTTGACCGTTGCTTTGTCAAGAGCCTTGATGTCTGCCGAGATATTGTCGATATCCTGACCCATGGAATCGGTGCGCTCTGCAGCAGTCTGTACGGAATCTGCCTGATTGCCCGCTGCCGATGAGATATCGGATACAGCGCAGGTGACATCCTCGGATGCCTTTGAAGCCTGGTCGGCGGAATTTGCAAGATCTGTACCCGCAACATTAAGGCCGTTGGACATATCCTTGGTCTTATCTATAACCTCGCGGAGCTTCGTCTTAAGGGAATTCAGGCTGATGCCCATTTTATCGATCTCGCTCATGAAAGTGTCGATATGTACTTCGGATGAGATATCACCGGAAGCGGTCTTATCGATCTCTTCAACAGCCTGTGAGAGCGACTTTGAAAGAATATTGGCGAAAATCGTAACAAGCGCGATGATGACTGCAACTGCAACAATGCCGAGGATGACCATGATCCTGATATTATGTGCGGATGCCGAATAAAGTTCAGCCTTGTCTGCCGTGATGACAAGAGCCCAGTCATAACCCGCGATAGCCTTGTAATTTACCATGAGAGTCTTGCCGCTCGAAGGATCCTTGAATTCAAACTGCCCTTTTCCGGAAGAATTGCCTGCGGAACGGCTTATGACCTCAAGAAGAACAGGACGTGTGGTCTCTTTTGCTATTATATCAGCCTGCTCTTCTTCGGAAGCCTCTGTATCGGTAAAGGTGACACCGGTCTTTGTATTAAGCATGTAGAAATGGCTTGTGGTTACACCTGCCATCCGGAATTCCGTAAGGAGATCCTCAAGATCGCTGTGGAAAACGCCCGCTCCGACGTAGCCGATCATTTTTCCGTCAAGAAGAACGGGGGCGTACATGGAAAGGCAGAGCTGGCCCGTACCGGGCGAAACAATGATACCTGCGTTATAAACACCGTTAAGATCGGCGTTCATCGCATCCATGAGCTCTTTTACCTTGGCTGCGTCAGGTCTTAAGACTCTGCCGATAACAGGCGGGACCGAGTAGGCAAGGATACGTGTACTGAGATTGCCCACATAGATACCTTCCCAGTTATCAAGCGTGTTGTAGAAAGACATTGTGTATGCCTGGGTAGCTTCATAGTTTTTGTAGTGATCCTTGTAGTAAGCTACAGTATTGTAGGCCGGATCGTTAAATGCGGGAAGATCGGCATTCGTATCCGCCGCATTTTCAAGGATCAGCTGTGTGATGAGCGGATCTCTCGAAAAGAGCTGCAGCTTCTGCTCGGAATTTTTAACGAATTCCTCGACGGAGTTGGCCTGGGCGTCAAGATATGTTGTCATGTTCTCATTGATCTTGTTCCGGAGAAGTGAATTGGAATTGATCGACGAAAGCACACAGAGCACCGCTACGGCTATCGTAGTCATTACGGACACGATAGCTATGATGAGCGTCTTCATTTTGAGCTTTTTCATGTACAAAACCTCCGCTAAAAATATTTATTGGAAATTCCATAAGAACATTATATACTTTTTTTGGAATTTGACAAGCATTTGTTTCACGGCCAATGTGTCCCGCCGGCTCAACGCCTGCCTGCATTTTCCTTGATCTTTTTATAAAACAGCAGGTTTTTCAGCACCTCACGCGGATCCATGGTCCATGCGCGCCTCACGTCTTTGTCATCAAGTATCCGGATATGCATCCTTAGCGGAAAAACAGTGTGTTTCTGGATGCGCCAGCCGTCACACTCAAAAAGATCCCTGTAAAAAACATGTCCTCCGAGGGTCGGTGTTTTTGCATTTATGTTCCCGAACTGACTGAGGCCTATAAATTCTTCAAAGTCCGAGGCGCTCTTTATCAGCTCTCCGGCCAGTTTTTTGATCCGTGTCACGATGGCTGCGGCCGTGAGACTGTATTGCTTTTCCGCCCCGTCCATTACGGTCTTTTCAGGATTTTTTCCCGAGGTGTCCTGCTTCCCTGCATCCGTCTTTGCGGCATTTCCCCGCAGATGATCGCATGCATCAAGATATCCCTGCCTGATCCTTGCATTCATCCGTTTCCGGTCAAAATCCACTATCCCGATCAGTCCGCCGTTATGCCCGGAAGGTTTTATTATCTCGATATCAAGTTCGGGATATGCTTTATAAAGGTTAAGTATCCTCGGAGTGTTTGCCGTAAACACTTTCTCGGGATCAAAAGTCTTATCCAGTGGAACAAGAAGGACATTCTTAAGGCCGAGATCGCGCACCACTGAAAGCGGGCAGTCACCCTCGGGCGTAACACCGCCGTCGATATACTTCACCCCGTCGATAGTGACGGGACTGTAAACCACGGGGATGGCTGAGGTTGCAAGCAGGATATCGCGCAGACGGTCGTCCGGCTGTTCATTCAGCAGGAACGGGACAGACTTCTTAAGCTGCGTGTTAAAAGCATACGCGTAGACAGCGGCATCTGTCTTTCTGAACCTGTCTATCCCGACATAATCAATGATCTTTAACAGCGAATCCCTTGAGATGCAGGGACGCTTCCGGAATTCAATAGTTTTGAGCATGGTCGAAGGCGACACAAGATTCCGCCACACAAACTCAGTAAGCTCAACATCACCGATGGCGTACATGAACGCATTGAGCGCGCCGACGGAGGTGCCTGCTATGGTCTTTACGTTCTGCAATATTCCCTGCTCAGCCAGTGCCTTCATGACTCCTACCTGGAAGGCGCCTTTGCCGCCGCCCGAACATAATGAGATCGCCTGTATTTCTTTCATGTTCCCTCCTTGCGGCAAACCTGCCGCTCTTCCGGTCTTTATGCGCCGCGCAGCTGCATTTTCCCGCAGCCCGATTATATCACAATCCCGGAGCTTTAGCCAAGCTCCGGGAAGATTTTCTTACAGTCTGTTTTGTTTTTTTCTTATGCGTCCTCTTATACTCCTCTTATGCGTTACAAAGCGGGCGGTTTTTATTTTCTTCCAACCAATAATGTCGATCCCGAAAGCCCCATCCAAAGCGCCTCGAATCTGCTCATGAACATCCCGTTTGTGGTATTGATAAGACGGACCTCCGAATATCCCATGTCCTTGAGTTTCTTTGCAAATGCCTGCATGTCTCCGTACCTGCTCTCAGACATGATGTCATGGATAGCAAAGATGCCGCCCTTTTTAAGCGTACGCAGGGTTTCGAGAAGTATGCCCTGCCTGTCGCTGCTCGGGATATTATGATACACATAATTGCTTGTCACCGCATCAAAGATCCCGTCTTCAAACGGCAGTTTACATGCATCTCCCTGCATAAAGGACGTGTTGCCGACGCCTTCCGCCACGGAATTGCTTTCACAGAGTTTTTTGCTGAAAGAGGCATACTCCACGCCCCAGCGGTCTATCCCCTGCATCTTCGCCTTCGGATTTCTCTTTGCGCAGGCTATGGTAAGTGCCCCGCTTCCGCATCCGACATCAAGGCCTTTCCCTCCGTCAGGGATCTTTACATATGCCACAACGCCTTCAATGATCTGTCTCGACATCTTACGTTTGCCGTTGTAGGAGAATGCCCTGTACATCAGGAACATCCACAAAGTTACGAGGGCCAGAAAAACCGTGATCACCAGAAAAACTATGCTGAGCACAGTTTTAAGAGTCCCTTCCCTCAGGACCGGGGCAATTCCAAATACGATATACAGGAGCAGCGCAACACCTGCTGCGCATGCCGTTCCGAGTACCATGCCTTTTGGCATCCAGTTTTTGTAATCAGCTTTCATGATATACCTCTTTGTTGTTTTATTTTGTGGGTTAGTTAATGCTAACCATATGGTATTATAATCACCCGGACCGATTTTATCAAGAGGCAGGTTAAAAACATTACCGGACTTTGGTAAACTTTAATGGACACTAATTCCTTTAGGAAAACCCACAGTAAAATATACTTCATCCGTTCGGGTGGTCTTTTTTGATTTTTTCCGTCTTTTCCGACATTGAGCGTAACCGGATGAATGAGCTTTCTGAAAGCTTTATTATTACATTTCTTGAGTGTTTGAAAAAATCTCTGTAAAAACGGAATAACACTATTCGAACGAGGTATCTTAAGGTAAAATAAATCTTAAGGAGGCCTTTTATTATGGCAAAAGAAAACTGGGGAAGAATCTACGGTGACCTTCAGATCATGTATGAAGGTAGGCTACCCGAGTAATAAAAATCTCTCTGGTGCTGTTCATTTGAACAGTACCAGAGAGTCTTAGTGCGATTATCTTCCGAGATAACGCTCCATCGTTCATCCCGACAAACCTAAGATTTGTGTTATTGTTCACAGCTTCAGCACTGCGACGATCTCATCGCCGTCCATCTCGCCCGTCTCCTCAAAACCGAATGAGGCGTACAACTTTCTTGCTATCTCGTTCTCGGGTTCGTAG
>JAEEGF011089906.1_pt1 | contig 12930 bp, 12 predicted proteins | sample 9134171 | NCBI WGS metagenome assembly JAEEGF01 (sample SAMN16246542, study PRJNA631951) | gut metagenome | biome: gut microbiome; feature: rumen; material: AP-attached | host: Bos | place: Iran: Karaj | collected 2018-10 | reverse complement strand
TTTCCCATTTTGAGATACTTTTGTCAGTTACTCCCAGCCTTTCTGCCAGCTGAAGCTGTGTCATCTTGTTCTTTTCTCGCAATTCCTTAATAACTGCACCTGTAACATATTGGTTCATTTTCGTTCTTACCTCCATGCACAGATTATAAATCAGTTTTTCTAATGATGGTACCTACGGAGAGTAGAGTTGAAGTTATTCGAATTTATCGTTCTATTTATCTCTTGTCCATTATCAGCCATTGATCCATTCCGAGACCCGCATCACACTTTGTTCACTCTCACCAGCAACTGCTTGTCATAGTATATCGGGCGGTCGGAACTCACACCGATGAAGTCCTTGCCGAACATGTCAAAGACTGTTGAGGCAATCTTGAATTCAGGTAAACGGCCCAGGACCTTCTCGCCGTCGAAAAGAAGAGAGTTCTGGATCAGCATGGTGTACTCCCCCTTTTCATTAAAACCGCTGGAAGTAAAGTCCACCGGCACCACGCACAGGCGCCCGTCAAGGAGTTCTTTAACGGTCTTCCCGCTCCTTGCGATCTTTAAGTTAAGTCCTCCCGCTCCCGGAACATCAGAAAAATCATTATAAGCAGGCCCAGTGTGAGGGATGTTATATTCCCTCGCGGTCTTTTTATCGGCATACCCGGTCTTCAGAACGCCGTTCTCAACAAGTACCAGTGTATCATTTTCAAATACGCATCCGTCGCCGTCCCAGAAAGTATTGAACCAGGCCTCCTCATCCGTAGCATCATGGATCAGTGTAAAGTTATCGGAAAAGAGCTTCTCTCCGATTTTTCCGGTAAGAAGGGAAGTTCCCCTGGCCAGTTCCTCGCCGTTTAAGTGTTGCGAGAAGAAACCGACAAGCTCGTAATAGGTCACATCCAGGATAACTTCCTCAGGGATTTCTTTCATAACTTCGTACTGACCAAAGTAATCATCCGCCACCTGGCGGAATACCTTCTCATCGAAATCACGCATATTAAAATCAAAATATCCGTCATCTATGTTCTTGCTGTCGCAATGCTTAAAGGCGCCGCTTATACCAACCGCATAATCCTGGGAATGATAATCCATTCCGAGATCATTAACGGTCCTCCTGTCATACTCGGTCCCCGTGAACCTGATCTTGCAGCGGAATTTCGGATAGGTCTCATTTAAGTACCTGGTGCAGTTCTCCGCTTTGCTCTGAAGTTCCCTGTCCGTTAATACACGTTCTCTCTTGTCCCGTGCTCTTGTTCCGGTCTCCAATTCGAAGGGATAAGGACGTTCACGCTCGAGATTCTTCTTGGCCTTAGCATAACCTTCTTCGTCACTTACCCTGCCTATGTGATAGTAAATACCTGCGATCCCGTCTTTGTAGATTCTATAAGAGGTTTCGTAATTACTCTCTCTTCCGAATGAAACGAGTTTTCCTTCATCAAATTCAAACGTGCTCTTATTTTGCGACCATATGTCTTTTGCTCTGTGCATATGTTAACCTCAATCTTCAACTTATGGATAGTTTTTTAACGCGAATGCTGGGCCCGCCTGCTGACACGCGTATGGCCTGACCGTTCTTACCGCAAACGTAGCTGTCAAACAGTTCATAATCATCACCCACTGCATCCACATCAAAAAGAGTACGGAACACGTTGCCCGTCAGCATGTGCACGCGGACAGGCTCACATACTTTTCCGTCCCTGATACGGAAACAAAGTGTAGGGTTCATGACAAAAGTAGAGTTACCCGTACCGTTAGATACATCCCTTACATAGATTCCGTCTTTTATGCCTGCAACCATATCCTCAAACATATCCGTTCCCGGTTCCATATATGTATTTGTCATACGGACAATGGGCTGTTTGTGGTAATCCTGTGCCCTGGAATTTCCGGTCTTCTGCTCACCCATTGTAACGGCAGTCTTAGAATCATGCAGTCTTCCTATGAGCACACCATCCTTCATTAGATAAGTCTTGCATGCCTTCGTGCCCTCGTCGTCATAAGGCGCATAACCATGATTTAAGAGCTGACCATCATCGCAGATGGAGATCTTTTCGGAGCCCACCTTCTTTCCGATCACCCACTCTTTAGCCAGAGTCTTGTCTGTCAGCATAAAATCCGCCTCGCTCTTATGTCCGAAGCTCTCGTGGGTAAACATCGCCGTTACCATGGGAGCAAGCACGCACTCATACTCACCAGGGACAATGTCCTTTGCATTCTTAGCATAGTCCAGATACAGCTCCTTTTTCTCCAGCACTTTTTCCTCAAGACCAATAAGTTCCGGCAGCGTCATCTTCACGGCATAATAATTTCCGTAAGAAGTAACACCATCCACGGTAAAACCGTAATTAAAACTGAAGCGACAACTCTGCATATCCCACGCAACATCCGTCCCCTTGCTGGTTATCAGATGCTTTTTTTCATGTTCACCGCCAATAGAGCATTCCCTGAAAGTGACATCCTTATCATCGGGATCTGAGCATTTTTCCACGTAATCGTCCAGGATTTCCTTCCACCTGCTTCTAGGTACATTGCGAAGATCCGATTTCTTATCGAAGTTCATGATTACATCTTTGTTAACTTCAAACGCTTTCACGACTTCATTTTCGTAAATGTCCGGATCAGGCGTAGCGATCTCTGCCAGTGAATCCAGCTGACTTTGGATTTCCTCAAGTGTGTTAGTTGTTGCCGTATACCATATTTTCCCGTCAAACACACGTACCATGGCCCCGATTTCGGTGTACTCACCGTCATTTTCAATCTTCCCGTTCCGGATGATAAGCCATATCCTGTAACGCTCTTCAATGCGAACTTCAGAATACAGATCCTTCGGAAATTTAAAATTATAGTCCATACTTTTTGTCCGTCCCCTTTTGTAAGTTAACCTGAAAGATAATACTGCCATCTCCCTGACCCTCTTTCCACAATTACTATATCACAGATTGTAAGCTAAGAAAAGCATCTAAAGTCTGAAGGAAAGGATTTTTATCCCGTTTTGCTCATTCGATATGATATCCAAAAAATAAGGGATACCATTTACCTGGTATCCCTTTTAATGACTTATCTGTGGAAATCGTAAGCGTGGATAGCTTTCCCCATTTTTATTTCATCTGAATTGCGAAGAATAGCTCAATTATTTAATCTGATATGCGAATCACCCTTATTTGTTTTGCGAAAGTCAGATCAAAAATTAACTTTTAAGTTGATAATATTTCACTATTCATAGAGTTTTAAAGCTTATAAGTCATTTTTCCCAAGTTTGATACCAAGGCATCAAAATGAGCTTTTACGCACCTTATAAGTAACGTATAAAACTTCCATATGTTTAAGAAACTCTTGTCTGTACGCAACCCGTTTGCTTACTCAAAGAAGGAGCCAATGTTATCTGCTGCCGTCTTTATCTTATCATCAAGTACATGTGTATAAGATATCGTAGTAGCGTAGTTTGAGTGCCCCATAATGCTCTGCACTACTAACGGATCCATACCTTTTTCAAAACACCTCGTTGCAAATGTATGCCTGAATGCATGAGGATGAAGATGCGTGAATAATATCGGGGCCCGATGTTCATTTGCTGCACGCTGGTATTCCTTTAAATTGATATTATCAACTATCTTCTTAATGGCATGTACGATAACATACCTTGTAACAGGTGATCCTACGGTTGTGGTGAAAACAAGATCTCCATGTGCCGGGTCAGCTCTCCATCGATCCCCCATCTTCTGCTTACATATCAACTGTTTATCCGCCCAGGATCTAAACAATGCCTCTGTTTCGCCAAAAAACGGAATGGTCCGATACGAGTTAAATGTCTTGGGGGTGGAAAGCTGAGCTATCTTTTTTCCCTGGACATATCCTGTCATCATGGACCGTTTGATATAAATACATTTATTTGAGAAATCAACATCTTGCCATTGTAATCCGGCAAATTCACCGATCCTCATTCCGGTAAGCAGAAGGATACAAAAAGCCTCAAAATAATACTCGTCTTTGATCTCTTCCAAAAAAATACGCTGTTCTTCCGCCGACAATACTCTGCGTTCCTGAACTGTATTTTTATCCCTTATCTTGATATCCACGCATGGGTTGGCAATAATCATTCTGTTTACCCTTGCGCTTTCAAGACATTCCCTAAGAATACTGACCGCTTCCTGAACCGTTCTTTTTGCATATCCTTCTTCGCACAAATCGCTCGCTGCCATCTGGACTTGCATCTGAGTGATGTCGGAAATCTTTATTTCTCCCAGTATCCTTATAAAAGTATTCTTACCCTTGCGACTATAAACACTCCTGCTTATATCGCTTTTAAGTGTCGGTGCTTTAATACAACTGAACCATTGATCATACCATCGACTTAGAGTCATATTGGCTTCGGGCGTCCCGGCTCTAAGCAGAGCCTCTGCCTTTGCTGCATCAAACTTTGCGCGCAGGTTCTTCAAGGACATGTCATAAATATCTATCTTAACGCCCTTTATTATTGCCCTAGCCTCATATCTCCCATCAGGTCTTTGGCTAAGTCCAATGCCCAGTTCTTTTCCTTGTAAGCTTTTCCCCATGTTCTGTCCTTTCCAAAATGAAGAAAAGCTATCTACATTGGTATTATACAATACATACAGTTAAAATGCAATGTGGAACTTCTCCTCATCTTCCTATATCATATGTTGATCTGATACTTAGCACATTTTTCAAGATAAGCGTCCAGCAATACTTTATTCGCATAAAGACGGTTACCTATTCGTACCGTAAAAGTACTCTCCGGACGTTTCAATATCTCCCTAACCTTTGTTTTTCCGAGGCCCGTATATTCACAGACCTCCTGCAACGTCAATAAAACTTTTTCCATTTAAAGTGCCTCCTTTCCTATGTGTACACACAAGAGTTTCTTAAAAAGAGCCGGCAGCATACACCACCGGCTCATATCATATTCCTTTTTTCTTATTTATCGGCGCGATACCTCGGATGCCCGAACTCTTGACTACTTGCTATCGCCTACATAGCTTTCATACAGGATATGGAAATAAGAAAACCATATCCGCATCGCAGGCTTCCTGCCCTAGTAGAAGCCTGCGACCCGCTGCATATGTACCTCCCGCTCCGCCTTACGGCAAACCGCTCATCACGGCAGGTGAACTGCCTGTGGCAATCCATTTTTTCGGAATAATGCGATCCTCGAATACACATACAGCTTCTCGCGCCTTTAGCCTTTATATTCTTTTGTCAAGGTGCAATTTCATGAACCCTGAGCAGGGACATGCCATGCGGGACATGGTTTATAAACAAGGCTTTAGGTCATACATATGTTTTAACGAATGTCCTTGCCAGATACTCCCCTTCCCTCTGCCTCAATGCGAAGATGTTTCAGGATCTTCTCCAGATCCTCTTCCTGCATCAGCTGTAATATAAGAAATATGCTTCTTATAAGTTCACGACGTTTTTCATCTATGCTGTCTAAACCTATTACCGGTCCGATGAAATATTCTGCCGAGACTCCAAACGCCTTTATTACAGCCTCAATTGTTTCAACAGTGGGTCTACGTCTTCCATTTTCGTATGATGCTATAGTATTGATCGAAAACCCCAACTTTTTAGCAAACTCTTCCTGCGTCATGCCTGTGGATCTTCTCAATTCCACCATTCTTTCAGCCACTGCGTGATCTAATCCTTCCACAACTTCCTCCTTATTATTTCTGTGTTGTTTCCCTTACTTGAATTATAACCGTTTCGCAACAAAAGTGTTACTGACAAGCTGTAAGGGTGCCCGTACAATTTCAAACGGTCTTTCCTTTGCAAATCTACCTCATTATAAATTACTTTATAATTCATTAGAACTCACACAGAGTGAGGGCGCCCCCACACCGTGCAGCAATTTTTACGATCTTAGAATAACAAATGTGCTGTACATGAAACCTGTACAGCACAAAAAGATTTTTATAATTTTTTGGACTTTGTGCAGATTCTGCACATAGTTACAGTGTTGCTCCTGACATTTTACAGTATTTCTCGTATCCGTACTGATATTCCTCCCGAACCTTCTTCAATACACAGTCCGGTTCAATAGCCGTAAAAAGCCTTGCATTCTGCATGATCCAGCCGATAAGTGGCGGGCCGGTTCGAATGCGAAAACTGATATATGCGCGATTTTCACTAATCCGTTCGTAACGATATTCATCGCCGCACATATCACGGATAATATACATGGCCTTCTCTGAATAGGTCACATCAAGCTTCAGCATCACCTCTTCCCCTCCGTAATGATCGATGCAGCGATACACGTAATCGCTTATACCGCTCGCCGGAACATCATAATATTCTTTGATGTCAACATAATCCCCTTCATCCTCCGTCAGACAGCAAACACGGTCCATGCGAAAGTGTTTAATCTGGTTTATCCCTTCGTCAGGTTCCCTCTCTGCGCCAATAAAGTAGCAGGTATTGTCGGAGAAATACAAGTAATACGGGCTGATATGATAATGCTTCATGTTATGCTTAAGTTTCGGACTCATATCAAGATCATAAGCCTGATAAAGGAAAGTCACTCTTCTCCTGTTATATATACACTTCAGCAGGATATCAATATATGCCGGGATCCCTTCATCTCTGGTATTGTACTTTGCCTTTATATCCGGCATACTGATCAATATCTTTCGCTGCTCCGGCGGCATCCCATCGTATAACTTTTTTATCATCGCACTTCTGGCATCCCGGGTAAACAGCTTACTCTGCTGTACAACATCAAGAAGCATCTTCATCTCGAACAGAGTTATGGTTCCTTCCATATAAACACCCTGCTTCATGTTTTCACACTTGACTATAGGATAGCCCATACCGATCAAAAGGTTCTGAGCATCATAGATCCGCCTTCGATCAACCGGACCGGTCCTATAATACTCATCCAATCTGTGTTCCACCTGTCTGGCATTGAGCGGATGTTTCTCATCCGTCGCCATCAAGATCTGAAGCACTTGATACGTAAGTTCAATTTTGCTGTCGTGCATACTACCTTTCATATTCCCTCCCTGCTTATAAAGCTATGTTTTGCGGCCACTTCAAAAAGGGCCGAGCAGCCACCCCCGACCCAATTACCGACATTTTAACGCATAAAAATAACGCCGGAGAAGATTTATCATCTGTCTCCGACGTCATCTTTTTTCGAATTCATCCAAAACCCTTTTAATTGCTTCCTTTTTTCCGGCCGGAAGACGCCGTATTCTTTCAGCAAGCATTGCATCCTCCTGCTTTTGTTCCACAGTCATAAAGAAATCCGGAAGGGAAGATCCTAATGCGTCAACGATCAGATCCATCTTTTTTATCCCTGGATTTTCCATCTTTCCATTCACTAGATCATTCAAATAGCTTGAGCTGATCCCTGTTTTATCAGACAACTGCCCTACAGTCATATTGTTCGCGCTAAGGTAATACAGCAATTGAGCGCTAAGATTTATATCCATAAAAACCTCCGTTATAACGATACACCCACATTGTATCATCATAACGGAGATAGTAGCACTTTTATAACTGTCACTTTTACCGCTATAACGGCGAAAGTTTATTATCAGCGCTGTCTGAGGGATTTGAACCCCCACATCCCGGAGGATGACTACGGTTTTCAAGACCGATGCAATGCCAAGTTCTGTCAAGACAGCATATATAGAAAGTGGGCCGGGTGGGTGTCGAGCCCACTGTCCCCGAGGGGAGCGGATTTACAGTCCGCCGCGTTTGCCGATTCGCTACCGACCCATGATCACCCCAGGCGGACTTGAACCGAACATCTCTACCTTGAGAGGGTAGCATCCTAGCCATTTAGACTATGGGGCGAAAAGTCACTCCGACCGGGCACGATCCGGCATTTCAGCCTTGAAAGGGCTACGTCCTCTCCTGTTAGACGACGGAGCGATATAAGACGCCGGGCGGATTCGAACCGCCGATTTCGGAGTTGCAGTCCGCCGCCTTAACCGACTGAGCTACAGCGTCATAGATTACAGGGTCGTCAGGATTTGAACCCGAATACCCGGGATCAAAACCCGATACACTTACCATTGTGTTACAACCCTTCAGGTGACCGGCGAGAATCGAACCCGCACCATCGGAACCACAATCCGATGCACTACCATTATGCTACGGCCACAGCAGGCACATCAGGATTCGAACCTGAAACATCCGGCATCAGAAACCGACGCTCTGCCAATTGAGCTATGCACCTAAAGTAGGGATGGTGAGGCGCATGAGGTTCGGTGGACCTCAGCTTTGCGCCGACCGGAGTGGAACGGAGAACGAACCCACGACCAACCGTGTAAAGATAAGGTGCTCTCACCCCTGAGCTACATCCCAGCGCAGACGGGTGGACTCGAACCACCACACCGGTTGCCCGGCTACTCGCGGTTTAGCGAACCGCTGCCTTACCAGTTAGGCTTACGTCTGCAGATCGGCTGTCCGTTTCCGGCCAGCCATTATTTATAAAACCTTAACGACGATGATATCGTCGATCTTTACTCCAAACAGATTTGCAAGGATGAGCATATTGTCAAGTGTGGGCAAAGCATCGCCCTTCAGCCACTTGTATACGGCATTTCTTGTCGAAAAGCCCATTGCATCGGCAATGGCCGCATTGTCCAGCCCGGCCGCATCACGCAGCACACCGATCTTCTCTCCTGTTCTCTTTGCGTCAATAACCGGCATTTCCATCTACCTCCTTTTGCCAAAATAAAAGACCACTCCGGAATTCGGAATGGTCTCATAAAGAAAGCAGGTGGAATATATCTGCTACCGCAGATGAATGCCACTTCGAACGCCATTACCAAATTCCATAGCAAAGCTAACCTGTGAATAATACTCTTCACAAGCCGATGATATGCTTATACTATGTTCCTGGTAACGCTTAGCGAACAACATGGCTGTAATCTCCTTCTTTAATAATCTCGCGGCCTTTTCGGATGCCGCCCTCCGATTTCTGTGGGTATGATAACATGGATCGAGGGATTTGTCATCATACTTGTGGTTGGATGCTATAATCCACTCACAAGTACAGTATCCAACATCGCTTCTTATAAATCTCATTTACAATACACTTTCTGTATATAGCCCATACTCATTCAACAGATGAAGAGACTTGACCATATATGCATAAGCCAACGGATCAGTATTGCGGATGCTGCTTATTTTCTTAATGCCCTTCATTTTTAACTGAACATTTCTGTAATTGTCCGGGTCCTCAATCCGCTCATAATCAGTCTGACCGGTCAGAAGGTTCGCCGCGAGATACATGACTTCACTTGCATATACCCCGGCATTCTCCCCATTTATCCTTCCGTCAAAGATATGTCCCTGTATTGCACCAATTCCTGAAGAAAAATACATGTACTCCTCCGGACGGACAGCTCCTCTTCCCATAATGCAGATGCAGCTATCAATTGTATCCTTCAAGCAATCCGAAGGAAGGCCTTCTAGTCCGCGATAACCAATTTCAATTCGAGAAACCCGATCATACACCTCAGACACCATCTTATAATCGTCCATTTCTTGCAGCAATGTCCGGCAGTCAAACAACTGCTTTATGATTTCAAGCTCTTTATCTGCTCCAAACGGAATCCCTGTCGTATGCGGCGCAAACGCTGTGAGCTTATCCCCAAGGATACAGTTTTTATCAGGAATACTTACCATAAGATCTTCGCCTTCGCTCAACAGAAGACGGCTTTTGATTGGGCGCTGTATTAATTTCAAATATGGATTATCTTCAAATACGACATCAAGCAGTATATTGACATCCTTTCCGGTCCGAGGCGACAAAAAATGGAACCTAAAATGACGCTTTTCTATATTGTTGGCGCCTTTGCGTTTATGTTCTTCCACACTTTCAAATGGAAAGATCTTCCCAGCTTTCTCAATATAGGCATCAATATCCGTACCTCTATCCACTATAATATCAATATCCGTACTTAACCGCCTCGGCTCATCAAGTAATACCAAAAGTGAGGTGCCGCCCTTGAAAATAAATGGCATTTCAACGCTTCGAATAGCTTCAAGCAATCCGAAAGCATACACAGTCCTTTCCAGTATGGATGGGTCCGCTCCGGTTTCTTCCCTAAGTCTTAAAATATGTTCGGATGTATAATTTTCACGGCGTAACATCTTCTGTCTTGCTCCCTTCAAGATATTTCAATATTTCATCTTGGCGATTGCGCCTGCGGGCGTACCTTAACATTCTTACTTTATCCAAATGATACCGACTCTGAGCCTGTTCATAAACACTGGGGATTTCAGCTTTGCTGAACGTCGCAGCTATCAGCTTATCAGCGGACATATCAACGAGCATTTTCTCTATCATTACGGCATGTGGCTTATCAGCCCTGACAGGTGCCTCAGATATCATATCCGTAACAATTATACTGTCTTTTGACCAATACAGATCAAAATCATTCTTACCGGGTTTATACATAACATTTTGAAAACCTTGATCCTGAAGGAAGCGAAAAACATAGACGCTACTTTCCTTTTCAACCTGTAAGAAAATCGTGTTTTGAGCGATAAGATGGTTCAAAAACTCATTCATCAAAACTGTCTCAAATACTGTAAACTGCACGAGAGGATATTTTTCGGAAACTAATCTTATCAGGCTTTCAGCTTTATCAGAATAAGCCGGCTCATACTCTTCCTTAGACCGTTTCAAAGATAATGAATACGAATCATAGCCCTGTCTGGTTAATAAGCCGTCCCTGACCATCCTGCTGATTGCCCAGTGATATGTACTTTCGGATAAGTCATTTTTCAATTTTCTCAATTCATCCGTAAGTTCCTTGTGGCGATATGTTTTTTTATCATCCATACGGTCAATCAGTTTTTCATACCATTGCACGAAACCATCACCTCCGTTTTAACTGCACACATCGGCAAATTAAATAGGTTTTTGCCGATATTCAGTATAGCATCCTTTCATAAAGAAGTCAACGCACATCGGCATTTTTTCTTGTTTTTGCCGATGTGCGTATAGCTGTAATGATATTCTGATTGTCGTGCAATGAGGTACCTGATACAAAATGACATTTCTTTGTAATAAGAAGACTATTCGAATGCAACTCTTCGATTTTACATTTGTATGATAGCATGGATTTAGATATTTATCATCATGCTTGTGGCTTGATGCAACAAAAAACGAAGTAAATATGTTGGTGAACGATCAGCCATTTCGAGCGACGTTCAACTCTTCTCCCTTTTCCATGCTAATCATTTCAGATGTATCCATCCATGGTCCTCATCGGGCAGATAGCACATTTCTTTCCAGCTGCCCTCTGCCATTTCGGTAATCGCCTTCTCGATTCCATCTCTGTGCTCTGGTAGCGCTATAACGAAATAATCCCTTACCGAATAACGATTGAATGTGACAACAAATATATTCTCTCGAGCCAGCTTTGAATGTTCTAATAGCTTACCGATGATGTCTGTGAAATATACCTCTCTCTTCTTGCGGCAACGGTGATTGTAGATCACGACACTCTTTCCGGCAGCAAGGCATGCTTTGACCTCATCATAATAGGTGTACTTAATGCTTCTCGGCGTGCCCTTATGGACCGATTTCACCTCAAGCCCGTTGTCAGGATCCATGAAAATGATATCCGAGCCATTTAAGATTTTCAACGAAGCATCGAACCATTCCTGCCGCTTTTCATTATCAGCCGGAACCGATTTGTCATAATATGCCGCATCTTTTATCAGGTCCATGCCTTGCAGAGTGGCAATGCTCCGCTCCGTGTCCGGTATGCCTATGAGCGCTGCGGCCAGATCAGGATCGCAGGAACTATACTCAGCATATTGGCGGTATTTGCCGTCATTCTGCTTATATGCGCCCTCGGAATTACGTTCGTAGTTCTGCGGGTCCACTTTATACCAGTTAATGCCTATTCGAAGTCCATGGTTAGAAAGTGCACGTAATAAGCCGAATTTGCCATAGTCACCTATGTCTCCGGAATATCGGTCTTGCATAAAACATACCTCATCAATAAATCTCACCTATTCTTATCATCACGATGTTTTTGTAATATTCCTCTGCAACAAATCCCTTATACTTATACTTCCACGTCGATATTATTACCGGAAGACCTGTAGGCTTATCTATGGCAGACTAATCCATTGTTTCGGCATAATTGTCAATAGCCAATTGAAGATGCTTTGTTTATAACCTAGTTTGAACTGCTACACTCACTGATGATGCTTCACTAATAACCGAGGAAGCCACTTAATCCTCTACAGAAAAATCGACAAAATCGTCAAAACTGAGATCATCCTCTAGTTTAATATCCTTGCTTCTACGTTCTTCATCCATTTCTATCCTTTAAGGTTATACCAAACAAATTTATTTACGGTATTTATCAAATCCCAAAATGTCTCTGTAAATAACATCCATAGTAATATTATACAATAAATCTGTTTTGGAATAAATCCAAGCAGCATCAGCTTTAACAGTATATGACGAAAAAAACTTATATCTTTCATCATTATTCGGTTTTGATACTTTTAAGCTGTTGTTTTTAATATAATATCCAGAATGTACATAATGATTCCTTAAGCAAATAATTTCCCTCGATATTTTCAACAGGTCTTCTTCTGTATGTTTTTTCCCTACATCATGTTCCTCTATGGATTTCATAATGAAAGCACTTGATGTTCCTTTTTCATTTCTGGATTTATAAAAACACTCAACAAACCTATAAAAGAGCAAAAAATTGTCCTCAATATTTCTTGCCTTTGGGCCTACAGCGTACGAAATATTTCTTAACCATGATTTTTTAGTAACTGAATAATCTATTTTCAAATAACAACCCCTGAGAAAAGAAGATAGATTATCATCTACACAACGGTTTTTATTTCCCGTATAATCAAATTTGCGAGTAGCACAGTGAAACTCATAAAAACATGTGTTTATCCTGGTTAATATCCTATCTACCTTAAATCCACCTCTAG
>JAEEGF011130532.1_pt1 | contig 12931 bp, 8 predicted proteins | sample 9134171 | NCBI WGS metagenome assembly JAEEGF01 (sample SAMN16246542, study PRJNA631951) | gut metagenome | biome: gut microbiome; feature: rumen; material: AP-attached | host: Bos | place: Iran: Karaj | collected 2018-10 | reverse complement strand
AAAAGCCTTCGATGTCAACGGTATTACCTTGCGCTGGGAAGGAAAAGGAACAGATGAAAAAGGCTATGATACGGAAACCGGTAAAATGCTGGTATGTGTGAATCCGCAGTGGTTCCGCCCAACCGAGGTGGACAGTCTCAGGGGGGATTGTACCAAAGCAAGGAAACAATTAGGCTGGAATCCGCAAAAGACCGGCTTTGAGGAACTGGTGCGGATCATGGCGGAGCATGACCGCAGTCTTGCATGGAAGGAACGGATTCTGAAGGAGGCGGAATAGCATCATGATGGATAAAGATGCCAGAATTTTTGTGGCAGGCCACCGGGGCATGGTGGGCAGTGCGATTGTCCGCGAACTGAAACGGCAGGGCTACACGAATATTATTACACGTACTCATAAAGAACTGGATCTGACCAGGCAGGATCAGGTGGAAGCGTTTTTTGATAAAGAAAAGCCGGAATATGTTTTCCTGGCTGCCGCAAAAGTGGGCGGAATTATGGGAAATGTTACAGCCAAAGCGGATTTCATGTATGAGAATATGATGATTGAAATGAACGTGATCCACGCTGCCTGGAAGAATGGTTGTAAAAAGGTGGAGTTTCTGGGGTCTTCCTGCATTTATCCGCGCATGGCGCCCCAGCCCATAACGGAGAACGCCCTGCTGACATCTTCTCTGGAATCCACAAACGAAGCCTATGCGCTGGCCAAGATCAGCGGCCTGAAATATTGTGAATATCTGAACAGTCAGTATGGCACGGACTATATTTCAGTTATGCCTGCCGGTTTATACGGGCCAAACGACAATTACCACCCGGAACACAGCCATGTACTGCCGGCCCTGATCCGCCGGTTCCATGAAGCGAAGCTGGAAGGAAAGGAAAGTGTGACCTGTTGGGGCGACGGTTCTCCCCTCCGGGAATTTTTATATGTGGACGATCTGGCTAACCTGTGCGTGTTTCTGATGAACAATTACAGCGGGAATGAAACGGTGAATGCCGGATCGGGGAAAGAACTGACGATAAAAGAGCTGACTGAACTGGTGGCAAAAGTAGTCGGTTATACCGGCAAAATCGAATGGGATCCCACAAAGCCTAACGGCACACCACGAAAACTGCTGGACGTGAGCAAAGCGAAGAAACTGGGCTGGACCTGTAAAACCGAACTGGAAGACGGAATCCGGCTGGCCTATGAAGACTTTTTAAACAACCCGGTGAGGGCAGAAAGGTAAGAAACAATGCATATCATTTTGTTATCCGGTGGTTCAGGCAAACGTCTCTGGCCTTTGTCTAACGATGTGCGTTCCAAACAGTTTATTAAAATTTTTAAAAAGCCGGAAACCGTGCAGGAACATGGTGCAAAAGACGGATACGAATCCATGATCCAGCGTGTTTACCGGCAAATCAGAACGGTGGATTATGAGGCGTCGATAACTGTTGCGACAGGCAAGTCACAGGTTTCCGCGATCCGCAACCAGATTGGAGGGGAGGCGGATATCTGTGTGGAACCCTGCAGACGGGATACCTTCCCCGCGATTGCGCTGGCTTCTGCCTACCTGCATGATGTGAAAGGAATCCCCGGTGAGGAAGCTGTGGTTGTCTGCCCGGTAGATCCTTATGTTAACAGTGATTATTTTGCCGCTCTGAAGCAGTTATGGGAACTGGCGCAAAAAGGGACGGCAAATCTTGTATTGATGGGAATTAAGCCCACATATCCCAGTGAGAAGTACGGCTATATCATTCCGGTTACTGAGAAAGCCGTTTCCGTAGTTTCTGCGTTTAAGGAAAAGCCGGACGCGGCAACGGCGCAGACGTATATCGACCGGGGCGGCTTATGGAACGGCGGCGTGTTTGCCTTTAAGCTTTCCTATATGTTGGAACAGGCTCACCGGCTGCTTGCGTTCACGGACTATGCAGACCTGTTCAGCCGGTATGATACATTGGACAAGATTTCGTTTGACTATGCCGTAGCGGAACATGAACCGGATATTGCGGTCATGCGTTTTAACGGGGAATGGAAAGACCTGGGGACATGGAATACCCTGACCGAAGCCATGGAAGAAAGCACGGTCGGGGATGTACGGATGGATGACACCTGCCGGAATGTCCATGTGATTAATGAACTGGGAATTCCGGTGCTGGCTATGGGGCTGAAGGATACCGTGATATCCGCGTCGCCGGAGGGAATCCTTGTTTCGGACAAGGAACGGAGCAGTTACCTAAAACCGTTTGCAGAAGCCATAGACCGGCAGATCATGTTCGCGGAAAAGTCCTGGGGCAGTTTCTGCGTAATGGATGTGGAAGAAGACAGCATGACTGTCAAAGTCGCGCTGAATCCGGGGCACCGGATGAATTATCACAGCCATGAAAGGCGGGATGAAGTCTGGACAGTGGTCAGCGGCAGGGGTCGGACGATTGTGGACGGGATGGAGCAGCCTGTGAAGGCCGGGGACGTGATTACCATGCAGGCCGGATGTAAGCACACCGTGATAGCGGATACCGCCTTGAAGCTAATCGAAGTACAGCTGGGGAAAGATATCAGTGTAAGCGATAAGCAAAAACATGAACTGACAGAGTAAACCGGATGTTGTTGCGTTTTGTTATTTACGTAAAGAGATTTTTGTGATATGAACGGAAACAAACCTTTTCTGCTACGACCTGCAACCAAAGATTATCTCTGGGGCGGAAGCCGGTTAAAGGATGATTTTGGCAAAAAAACCGACTGCAGCCCGTTGGCCGAAACCTGGGAGTGCTCCACACATCCGGACGGGCAAAGCACGGTTGCGTCCGGCCCTGACACCGGGAAAACGCTGGGAGAAGTGTTGCGGCTGCACCCGGAGTATTTAGGGACTCACCCCATTCAGACCATGGGCGGCAGACCGGAATTGCCAATCCTGATTAAACTGATCGACGCCAGGGAAAATCTGTCTGTCCAGGTCCATCCTGATGATGAATATGCGCTGGCCAGGGAAAACAGCCTTGGCAAAACGGAGATGTGGTATGTCCTTTCGGCAGAGAAGGGGGCCACGCTGGTTTGCGGGTTTAACCAGGATGTTACGGCTTCCCGGGTGAGAAGCGCCATTGAAAATGGCACGATAGAGAAGTATCTGAACCGTGTTCCCGTGGATAAGGATAACCTGTTTTATATCGAAGCCGGTACCGTGCATGCTCTCGGCGCCGGTATCATTGTGGCGGAAATCCAGGAAAGCTCTAACCTGACATACCGGCTATATGATTATGACCGGGTGGATAAAAAAGGAAATAAAAGAGAACTGCATCTAGATAAAGCGCTGGACGTAATGAACTTGTCGGTTTCTATCGGGCCGCGGCAGCCTATGCGCCTGTTGCGGTACAAGCGAGGTTACGCAGGCGAATTGCTGATGCGCTGTAAATATTTTCAGGTAGAGCGGTTACTGGTAAATGCAGAGGACTACCGGGTCATGCCGGAAATCAGGACAGGAAGCAACAGTTTTCATGTTTTGCTTTGCACAGAAGGCCGCGGCAGCCTTTTTCATGAAGGCTTCAGGCTGGATTTTTGCAAAGGGACCTGTGTTTTTGTGCCGGCGGAAAGTATTCCGATGAAACTGCAGGGTAAAGCGCAGTTGCTGAACGTAAGTTGCTGAACTCAGAATGGAGAGTAATCCTATGAAACCAAAAGTTTCTGTCTGTATCCCCGTATATAATGCTGCCGGATTTCTCGAAAGCTGTTTAACCAGCGTTGTGGCGCAGACCCTGTCAGATATAGAAATAATCTGTGTGGAAGACGCGTCCACGGATAACAGCGATAAGCTTCTCAGAGAATATGCTGGAAAAGATTCGCGGATCAGGATCATCCGGCATGAAAAGAATATGGGCCTGGTAAAAACCAGAAAAGACGCCGTACTGTCTGCGCAGGGAAAGTACATTATGTTTTTGGACAGCGACGACGAACTGTATCCAAATGCCTGTGAAAAAGCCTGTGAGGCGATTGAAAGGAGTCAAACGGATGCAGTGCAGTTTGGCGTTCAGAATGTTGATGCGCAGGATAATTTTAAAAAGTTGGAAAGGTATCAGTTGGTTGATGATTTAGAAAGGATTGAAGACACTAACTGGCTGTATTTGTATGATAAAGGGGTTATCAAATCCTGGGAGATATGGAATAAAATTTATAAAACCGAACTTTGCAAAAAAGCCTATATGCAAATGGAAGACGATTGCTTGACAATGGCGGAGGATACATATTATTTTTATATATTTGGCTATTTTGCAAAATCTTTTTCCATAATCAAAGATGTTCTTTATAAACACCGGTTGGGTTACGGGTTATGGAGCGGAATTACGGATCGCATCAATTTGGAAAAATATAAGATCCTGTTATCTGAAAAAAAATCTTTGGACGCAATAATCCGTTTCTATGAAACAAAGCCGGACGCAAAGGAGTATGGTCCGTTCATTCGGAAATACGTGAAAGAGATTTTTTTAAGGCGGTCCGTTATCTGGTGGCACAATAGATTACAGGATAAAGATAAAGCAGAGGGCCTGAATGTTTTAAAAGAAGTCTGGGGAGAGGAGAACCTTTCTTTCGCGCTGGTCTGTTTGTCAGATAATGTGTCAGCCCGGATGCTGAAGCTGAATAAAGATAACGCGCGTCTGCAAAAGGAAAAGCAAAGTCTTCAGAAGGAAAAACAAAATTTGCAAAATGAAAAAAGGCGCCTGCAGAAAGAATTAACGGTTATTAAAGAATCAGGCGGTTTTAAAGTTCTAAAACAATACTACCATGTGAGAGATGCCGTTAAAAACGGTTTTGGTGTGTTTTCTTCCAGACAAGAGACTGAACCGTATGCTGCTATTCCTCCTGCTAAACGGATAACGACACTGGATAAGAAGGTTACGTTAATCAATTACTGGACCGACGATCCTGCTGTTGCCAATAAAGACTGGCTATATCTTTTTGTAAAGAATAACACGAAACTAAAACATTTGAATATATTTACGATTTTTGGCAAGAAAGAGTATGTTGAAAAATACGCTACAAAAAAAGACGTGTTTTTTTCCGGGGAAAACCTGGATGTTAAACACGGGTTATATGACGAGTATTGCGATTATTGCCTTGACCATGTGGGACTTTCGTTGGGATTCGGGAAGAGAAGCGAAGCAAACTATCTGCGATTGCCTTTGTGGATGATGTGGATCTTTGACCCCGTCGTCGACAAAGACAGGATAGCGGAACGCGTCAGGTTTATTAATCAGGCCCGGAATTCAGGGAAGTATGAATGCTCTGTCATAGCCCGCCACGATAACTGGAACATGCGCACGCCGATTTATGAGGCATTAAAAGATAAACTGAACATTTTGTGCGCCGGCAAATGGAACAATAACACGAACGTTTTATGGAATGTGTATGGGGATAATAAAATTAAGTTTTTAAACGACTGTAAATTTACCATATGCGCGGAAAACGAAGATACTCCCTGGTATGTTACGGAAAAACTGTTTGAAGCGTTTCTGGGAGGCTGTATTCCCATATACGCCGGAGCCAATGCCAGGCCGGAACCGGATATTGTTAATCTGAACTCGGTATTGCTATGGGAAAGAGGCAATAAAGAGAACAATGAAGACATTATACGGAGAGTATGCGAACTGAACCGGGACGAAAAACTATATGCGGAATTCCTTGCGCAGACAAAGCTGATGCCTGCCGCAGTGGATTATGTGTATGATACATTTGCATCGTTAAAGGCCAGGCTGTCGGAATTGCGGTAATGGCGCAAAATTGTCGGACAAAAAGAGGAGAATATTATGGTTGAAGTCAGCGTTATTATTCCCGTTTATAATACAGAGCCCTGGCTTGAAGAATGTCTGGAAAGCGCCTGCGGCCAGACACTGAAAAACATTGAGATCCTTTGTATCAATGACGGCTCGACAGACGGGTCCCTGGCTGTTTTGCAAAAATTTGCGGAACGCGATGAACGGATTGTTGTTATAAATCAGGAAAACCGGGGCGTGGCCCATGCCAGGAATGTTGGCCTGAATCATGCTAAAGGGAAGTATATCTATTTCCTGGACAGTGACGATTCGATTGCGCCTGACGCATTGGAACTCCTTGCGGGCAGGATGCGGGAAAAAAATCTGGACATTATTTTTTTTAATGCAAGAGTTATTGCGGAAGAGGGCGTTGAGCAAAATGACCTGCAACGCGAGACAAACTATTTCAGGAGGATTCATGAGTATCCTTCAAAATGCAAAGGGGAAGAATTATATACACTGTTTTGTAATAATAAAGAACTCATAGTCTCTGTGTGCACCCAGATGACAGACAGAGCTTTCCTTGCCGGTCATTCTCTTGTATTCCCGGAAGGCATTATGCACGAAGATGAGGTGTTTGTTTTTAAAGCCCTCCTGCTTGCCTCTCAGGCAGGGTATACGGATACGGTTTTGTTTAACAGAAGAGTCAGGCCGGATTCCGCAATGGCTCTGAAAGGCTCCGAAAAGCTTTTATACAGTGCGTTCAGTTGTTTCGTCTGCCTGAAAAAGATGCTTCAGTTTTGTTCCGGACGGGACTTCCCCAAAGCATGTGAAGAAGCTGTGTTTTCAGAGGTTGACAGGATGATGTTCCTTTGCCGCGACCGGTATGGAATGCTGGGGGAAGAATCCAAGGCCAGGGTTCAGGAAATGGCCGGCAGGGACAGAATACTTTTTAAGGCTCTGATTCTGACTGCGTTTAACAGTAACAAAAACGTAAGGGAATTAAGGGCGGAACTAAAAAAGCAATCTGAAAAAGCACGGAAGACGGAAGCGGAAACACGGAAAAAGACGGCGTTTCTGGGGCACGAAATGTCCAGGGCGCTGACAAAGCTCGAGCAGACACAGAGGAAGGCAAACCAGTCAAACCGCGAACTGAAAAACATTAAAAACGGTTGGTCATTCAGAGTAGGAAGAGTCATAACGTTTATTCCGCGCAGGATCAGGGAATTATTACATAATAATAAGCCGGGCAGACAGGCAGCGGCGAAGGCAAAAACGGTGCTGCTGGTAGAGTTCAACGATTATCACGGAGAGTGTTTACCCGGTTTTTATAAATATCTTACGGATTTGAAGTGTCAGGTCGATTTATTGGTTCATGAAGGAGTTTTTAAAGAAAAAGCGCTGGATGTGATACCGGGCAGGACCGTGTATCACGGCAGTGTTGAAGAAATGGCTTCGCTCCTCCAATATACGTTAATAGAACGGTATCAGATCATTATTTTTAATTCAAACGCGTTTACCTGGAAAGGAAGAGACGGTTGGCATACCTTGTTCAAGGAGTTTCCTTTTCTCAACAAGTATATTGATAAAATTTATGTCCTTGAGCATCAGTTGGAATTCTTAAACAGTAAATTACTGGAGATGGGGCATGTCTTTTTCCTGACCGATAAACTTCCTGTCGATAAAAGGCTGGTTCCCGTTAACTGTCACTGGTTCGGGAATACCTGCCTGCCACCCAAAAACCGGGTTACCCGCTTTATCTCTGTCGGCGCCATTGACCCTGTAAGGAGGAATTTTAAAGCGCTGTTGGACGCAGTCGCGTTTTTGCATAACAGGGGAAGAACGGATTTTCATATCACGGTCATTGGCCTTGGCGAACTGGACAGTATCGCGCCGGAACTCCGTCAGTATTTCTCTGTGTTGGGAAGGCTTCCCTATACTGATGTATGGTCTGAAATGCGAAAATCTGATTTCCTTCTTTCCTTGCTGGATCCGGATAATCCGGATCACAACCGTTATATAACCCTTGGCACAAGCGGCAGTTTTCAATTAATCTACGGTTTTTCAAAACCCTGTCTGATTGCAGAGAAGTTTGCTGCTGTATACGGTTTTTCTTCAGAGAATGCTGTTGTTTATAAAGAGAATAAAGAGTTGGGCGCGGCCATGTTGAAAGCAATGGATATGAAAGAGGATGAATACGGGAGTATCAGGAAGAATTTGATTGCCCTGTCTGATGATATATATCAACGGTCTCTTGAAAACTTAAAGAGAGCCGTTATTGAATCCGGCTCACCGGATAAAGCAGTCTGCGGTCGCAAGAATAAGAAAACATTAGTTGAGAAACAGTGATTGTCTGTGAGGATGGTGTATTTTGGCAGATAAAATGCTATCCGTTGTTATACCGTGCTACAACGAAAAAAATAATATTGAAGAAATAGTCAGGCGCGTACTTGCTTCCCCAATTAAAAACAAAGAAATTATTATAGTTGACGACTGCTCCAAGGATGGTACGCGTGAAATTTTAACTGATAAAATAGAACCATTGGTTAGTAAAGTGTTGTTCCGCAGTGTCAATGGCGGCAAGGGTGCATCGCTCAAAACGGGGATTCAGGCGGCTACGGGAGATGTTGTTATTATGCAGGATGCGGATCAGGAATACGATCCTATGGAGTATGAGAAGATTGTTACCCCTATTTTTGAAGACAAAGCCGACGTTGTATATGGTTCGCGTTTTAAGGACGGTGTGAATAAGGGTTTCGTGATTAACAGATTGGCTAACTGGTTTTTAACAAAGCTGTCCAACTTTTTTACCGGGCTTGAATGTACCGATATGGAAACCTGTTATAAGGCATTTAAACGGGAAATTATACAGTCTATTGATATTCAGGAGAAGCGTTTCGGCTTTGAACCGGAAGTTACTGCAAAAATAGCTGCAAAAAAAGTCAGATTTAAGGAAGTTTCCGTTTCCTATAACCCAAGAACGAAAAAGGAAGGAAAGAAGATAGGCTGGCGGGACGGTTTTAGAACAATGTATTGTATTTGGAAGTACAGAGCGTAAAGTTTTCGTTTCCCGGATCAGTTTAATTGTTGCGGTAAGAATCGTGTTACGGATTATTTACAGGAGAACAGTGATGTTTCATAATAAGCTGTTTAACAATGAAATCTTAAAAAATATAGCAGCTGTTTGCATAATTTTGGTTGCAGAATATGTGTTTTTCAGAAACGTTATCGGGCATGACTTTCTGATAGGTGATAACGGGGACGGAAGGCTTACTACACTTCTTGCCGAACACTGGTATAATTTTTTCTGCGGCAGAGAGGCATTTACTGAAATCGCTTATTTTTATCCGGATAAAGATGTGCTTGGTTACACAGACATGTTCCTTGGATTTGGATTTATCCACAGCATATTGAGAGTGACAGGACTCGATATGTTTACCGCTTATAAATATACTATCATTCTTGTCCATTTATTTGGCTCATTGTGTATGTTTTATCTGCTGCATTCAATGATGAAGTGCAACAGGTATTGGAGTTTGTTTGGCGTAGTGGCATTTTCTTATTCTAACGCATATGCTGCGCAGTTATGTCATACCCAACTGGCAGCATTAAGCTTGTTGCCTTTATTGACCATTTTTCTAATTAAGGCATTGTCGTCTGATGATGAAAAACAGCAAAGTATTTTCATGTTTTCGATTGTGTCGCTGCTGGCTTTTATTGCATACACGGCATGGTACATTCTGTTTTTTACTTTAGTGTTTGGGCTGATTTTACTTGTGACGAGTTATATTGTTTTAAATCACAATGAAATAAATTGTAAGAAGGGTGTCCGTTCCTGGCTTGTGACACATAAGAAAACAATTATAGGCTGCTTTATATATTCCGTTGTTTTACTTATTCCGTTTTTACTCATTTATCTGCCGGCCTTACGCAATTCCGGAGGTTATGCGTATCAGGGAATAGGCAGGGGCTTACCCGAACTGATTGATTTAATCAATGTTGGAAACGGTTCACTTAGTATTGACAACGGTAACTGGTTTTTTGCCAAAGTTATACCGTTAGCTGTTTTTAACCGTAATTCTGCATCGATTGAAATTGTACAAGGCTTTTCGATTGTTCTTCTGGCTGTTTTTCTGTACATTTTTTTTCAACGGGGTCAATATAGAGAATATTTGACAACAAAAGAAGAAAAAGTAAAATTCTTAGTAACTAATTCGTGTATTATATCCATATTAGTTGTCATTGCGATAACGGTAAAACTGGGCTCTGACGGTTATTCGTTATGGTATTTCATGTATAAATTTTTCCCCGGGGCCAGAGCCATACGTTGTGCGGGCCGTTTTTGGCTCTTTTTAAGTTTTCCGGTGGCTTTTGTTGTTGCTGTGCGCGGAGAATACGTTTTTTCAAGAAAAACAATAAGCTTTAAAAAAGTCGCGGGAGCAGTACTTTTTATTGCATTGTTTATTTCTAATTTACGTGTTTACGGTGTTAATTATGATAAGATGTGGCGCACAGATTTAGAAGTTAAGTTTTTGGAAAATATTGCAAAGCCGCCGGTTGACTGTACAGCGTTTTATATTTATGATTCCGGTAAAAAAGAAATACCGGCCTGGGCTTATCAAACGGAAGCTTTTGAAATTGCAAATCATTTTGGCATAAAAACCGTTAACGGGCATTCGGGCTGTGAGCCCCGGGGTTGGGGGTTATGGAATGTCAGGGCCAATTATTATCCTTCCAATGTGTATTCATGGATAAAACGGAATGATTTAAAAGATATATACGGCTACGACAGGCATACAAATAAATGGGTAAAATTCGGTGTTGATAACAGGCAGGGCGTTAACAATGTGTTCTGGGCAGCGAAAGGGAAATATTCCCTGAACTATGGTATGCAGGGAGCCAGGGGAAAAGATGCCCGTTGGGTAAAAAAGCATTTTGGAGTTGTAATTAACAACAGGAAGATTAAGAAAAGCGGCTTGCGTGTTTCCGTAACAACGTTTTCAGATTTATATAAGAAACAGTTAAAAGACTTGCCGTTATATATAAAGCTTTTCGTTAATGGAGAATTTATTGCCGACCTAGACATTATCAATGGCCGGAAAGACTATGTATTTAAGGTCCCAAACATTAAGAACGATATGTATGAAGTTGAATTGAAAACAAATGCATACTTTAATCCCAAAAAAACAGGTACGGGTAAAGATGCCAGGGATTTGTCACTTGCAGTGCACTATATTGGCAATTAAACCAAGACCAGCCACATATCAGCCTGTTATGTTTTCCTATGGATTAGTCTTTGCCGGGAAGGGGAGCGGAATATGAGTTTAAAAAAGTATTATGAACAGCTGAATTCACAAACCGGGATTAAAGCATATATCAAAAAAAAGATATTTAATAATTTACTGAAAGAACTTGTAAAACAGGAAAAAGAGTTAGAGAAACAAAAAGAGATAATAAAAAAGCAAGCCAAAGCGTTACAGGAAAAGGAACTTGCGCTAAAGAAACAGGAAAAACGGATCAATGTCATAACGCGCCATATAGCAGAAACACTGCTTTTGCGGAACAAACCGGGAGTGCTGATCGATGTATCGCAGCTTAGCGTTACCCGGAACTGGGGAACCGGGTTGCAACGGACCGGCCAAAAAATCTGGATGACAGGGATCCAGCGTGTCGTCAATAATCTCTTTCATCAGATTTATAACCAGTCAGAAAATGTTAAACCGGTCCAAAATAAATCCGGCAAGTTTAGAACAAACTATTCCTATCTCAGCTATATGGAAGGAACGGAAGAAGATATTGATCAGACAGTTGCGATTCAGCAGGGAGACAAAATCCTGTTATTAGATGACCCATGGGAAAGGTCTGGGGAGTTTTCTCAGATGCTCGATCTGGCTGCCGATAAAGGCGCTAAGAGTTATGCCATTGTTCATGATTTGATTCCCGTGCAATATCCGGAAGTTTGCGCCAAGGAAAAGGTAATAAGAGATTATGTAGGCTGGCATACTATGCTGCTGCAAAAAGCAGACGCTGTCGTGTGCGTTTCCCGGGCGACGGCAGACGCGCTTGCGGAATATTATGGGAAAATGCAGTTTGTGCGTACGCGGCCGTTATCGGTTTTTCATTTTCATTTAGGCGCGGACGTCCCCGAAGGTGAAAAACGTGTCAGGGACGAAATCCGGCAATTTGCAGAGAATGGAAGATTCACCTTCCTTATGGTAGGGACCGTAGAGCCCCGTAAAGGGCACATGGTGGTATTGCAGGCATTGCAGAAGCTTCCGGACGCAATTCGCAGGGATTGCCGTATTCTTATTATAGGCAAAGACGGCTGGAAGAATGAAAACATCCATAAAATGCTTCAGTCGCCTGAATTAAAGGAATATGTCCTCTGGGTCAGGGATGCATCCGATGAAGAACTGCGATGGGCCTATGCCAATACAGACGCATTGATTGCTGCTTCCCTGCAGGAAGGTTTCGGTCTGCCGCTGGTGGAGGCTGCCCACTTCGGTTTACCGCTGATTTGCAGTGATATTCCGGTTTTCCGGGAAGTCACCCAGGGAAACGCCGATTATTTTGCTGTTATGGACGCAGATTCCCTTGCGGATTGTCTTATCAGATGGATGAAGACGGAGAGGCATCCTGATTCCCGCAGTATTCGGATTTATTCCTGGCAGGAATCCGCGCGGGAATTTTTGGATATCATAGAAGAAAAAGTTGAACCGTATAAGGTGTTGAAGTGATGATGCGAGGAATATTGCCGCGGGTTTTGAATAGTTTACGATAATGTTGATTGATAACCATAACGGGTAAGGAGCTTAGCAATGACAAATCCGACAAGCGGTCCGGAAATCAGTGTTATTATTCCGGTTTATAATATTGAAAAATACCTGGATAAGGCACTGAAAAGCCTGTTGTACCAGACGTTTAAAAATATTGAAATTATTTGCGTTGACGACGGTTCGACAGACAGCAGCGGCGATATATGTGAAAGACTGGCCCGGACGGATTGCCGGATTAAAGTGATACACCAGAAAAACCGGGGAACCGGCGCGGCAAGAAACGCCGGCATTGCCGCAGCTGCGGGGAAATACATTTCGTTTGTGGATGGGGATGACTGGCTGCACCCTGCTTTCCTGGAAACGCTGTACCGCCTGTGCGATGATAACGGGTGTGAGATTGCGCAATGCGGGCTCACATTGGTCTGGACTGAAAAGGA
>JAEEGF010176819.1_pt1 | contig 12932 bp, 14 predicted proteins | sample 9134171 | NCBI WGS metagenome assembly JAEEGF01 (sample SAMN16246542, study PRJNA631951) | gut metagenome | biome: gut microbiome; feature: rumen; material: AP-attached | host: Bos | place: Iran: Karaj | collected 2018-10 | reverse complement strand
GCTTCCTGGCCCATCTGGTCACGACACGCTTATACTTGCTATCGGTCTGCGTGCGGTAGCTGTCAATCAGCTCCTCCATGATCTCATCCTTCGGAGCGGTGTCTTCATTGATTTCCACGCACTTCCACTTAAGGTCCGCAATTTCCTTCTTCTCGGTGTCGTACTGAATGTCGAACCGGCCGATGACACCCGTACCGGTACCTGCCTGTACGATCGGAATGTTGTTCACGTATTCCGGCTTGTCCATGAACGTATGGGAATGGCCGCCGATGATCACGTCAACGCCCCAGTCGGGATCTAACATCTCCGCAAGCTTGAGGTCGTTCTCGTAGCCGATGTGCGTTAATAGGATCGTCATGTCGGTCCTTACCGTACGGTAGTTGTCGCAGATGATTCCGACCTCCTTCGCTGCCGACTCGAGGTCGATAAATGTGCCGATGATCTTCTCATTTTTCGTAGAGGCAAGTACCTCTTCGGTGAGGATTCCGATAAACATGACCCGCATGCCGCCGACTTCCACGTTGATGTATGGGGTGAAGACACGGGCGTTGTTCATCGTGATGAAGAGGTTGGCGTTTACAATCGGGAACTTTGCGCATTTTTCGAGGAAGAGAAGGTGCGCGAAGCCGTAATCCACCTCATGGTTTCCGATGGTTGCCACGTCCGGATTCAGGTTGTTCATCAAATCGATAGTCGACAGTCCCTGATACTCCGAGTCGATGACGGAGCCCCGGAACATGTCTCCCGCAATCGCGTAGATGACGTTCTCGCGCTCCGAACGGACCTTATTGACATAGCCCGAAAGGCGGGAGAGTCCGCCGGTTTCCTTGCCGTCCGTTTCCTTCGGCAGAAAATCGCCGTGCAGGTCGTTCGAGTGTAGTATCGTCAGTTTCTTAATCGTATTCTCTTCCATATGTGGTCTCCTTCTCCGGGCGCGCCGGGGTGATACTTAATCATACCACATCCGGGCGGAAAAAGACAGTAGCATTTGCACAAAAAAAGCGGACCGTGCTGATTGCACGGCCCGCGAAACATGAAGCCCTATCTCTTCTTTTCGGGATACATAAGCTTTCGAACAAGTGTGATGGCCGGTCCGAGGAAAAGCGCCATCAGAATAATTCCGATGATAGGGATGCCACCCGCGAGGATACCGACAAGGATTGCCGCGCCGTCCCAGGCGATTCGGATTATCATCGGCGGAACCTTCGGGAATTTCTTCGCGACCTTCTCGGTAATGATAACCGGAAGCCCGTCGTAGGGCGACACGCCCATGTCCACGTTGATGTATATGGCTACACTGAGGATAAACCCGATCAGCGCCGCCGGGAAGATGCACCAGAGGCTTACCGGAGCGGAAAATGCTTTCGCGGGGATCCACTTGCCCCACAGCCAGTCAAAGAAGTCCGCGTAGTACCCTACAAGAACCATGTTGAAGATGGTTCCGAACCCGATCAGCGAACGCTTGAACCGAATGACTACGGCCAGCATGATGAGGTTGATAATCAGCTGCCACGTGCCGAAGCTCAATCCGATCCGGTTCGCCACCGAAAGATTCATGAAGGTATACGGGTCTGTCCCGAGGTTGCAGAGGATCAGGAAGGACAGGAAAAAGCCCATCCCGAGCACCGCAAGAAAACATTGTATGATCCGTTTCTTATCGATCTGAAAACGCACGCCGCACCGCCTTACTCAAACAGCTTGCGGTCCATGGCAAGCGAATCGATTACATTTCTTATGATCATCAGCTCTCTTCTGACCTGCTCCACCTCAACCGCGAGGTTGCAGTCGCCGAAGATGGAAGGCTCCATATGGTCCTCGTGGGAGCTGATGACAAAATGCAGGTTGTTATCGATGAAGCCGAGCATAAAGGGCTTCCCGATTTCGGTCTTCAGAAGGATCAGCATCTGCATAAGCCGGGGCGTCAGCAGATAGAATGCTTCGCTTTCATCCTGGCAGGTACAGGTGAAGAGCTGATTGAACTCTTCACTCTCCGTCTGAATCGCGTGCCGGCGCTCCGCGGCGCGGGTAAACAGACGGCTCGATTTCTTATTGGAGAAGGAGAAATCCTTCGAAAGAATCTGCAGGTCTGCGTTGAACGATTTATTGTAATCGAAGCAGATCCACGTCCCCTGAATGTAGATCGTCGTATGGCTGCTCTTGCCGTTCGAGGTGTGCTGCGCGATGTAGATGTCGGAGCGGCGGAACGGAACGTCCTTGTAGGTGCCCCGCACCGTGTCCTCGCTCTTGAAGCGGTTACCCATCGACATGATTCCGGTCTTCTGAATCTCGTCAAATGTGAAGCCCACCTCCGGCTCGTAGAAGTACCTGTCGAACAATCCGTCGGCCGCCTTATCGACAACAATCTCCTTGTACATCTGCTTGAAGCGCTTGATCCGCTTCGTAGAGAGAAGCAGGAAAACAACGGCTAAGACGAAGAAGATAAATGCGATCGCGGGATTACCGAAATGAGCCGCCTGATAGAACATGGTGATGATTCCGACTACGAAAAGGCCCGCTATGCCGACTATCGTAAGCCGAAGACCGCCCTGTTCCTTTTGCACGTCCGCCCAAGTTACGTTCATTGTTATAATCCTTTACTGAATTCTTTTATTTCCATCCGGGCTGTACACCGGATTTTTCACATAATCTCACATACATGGCTTCCCATGTCGTATATTCCGGCCAGCCGTCGGAACGGGTGCTGAAATCTCTTATACAATCAAGCAGGTATCCCATTTTACGCAGATACGGCGCGGGCATTTCCACGACTCTTGCATTCTTCATACACCAGAACAGATCGGCGAAGATGTAACTCCGGTCCGAAACCGTATCGCGTACTTCCCATTCATATCGGAAATGGTCCGGATAATTCTCCGCATACTCCTTGCACTTATCATCGTCAGCGCCCTCTCCGAGATACTTGAAGCCTTCCGGCTGAAGACTCATCCATGTGTCTTCCCGATAGATGGTCATTGAGGGATCTGCCACCGAAAAATAATCAAAACCCTGACAAAAATCATACATCAGGCAGAACGGGAAACGCCAATAGTATTCATCCCACTCTTCCTGTTCCTCTCCCTGCATAACCATGCCTTCCCATCCGTTTCCTTCCTCATCATAATCATAGCACATGATTGCGGAATAGAAATTCGGTGAATTGGAAACAATATAGATGTTAAAGGCAAAATCATTCTCTGCATAGTCCACACCTCCGAAGAAATCCTCCGGATAGTATTTCAGCACGTCTTCCAAAGCCGTCAACGCTTTATAGATACGGTACGAATTCATCTGCCGTTCCGCCCGGATGAAATCTAAAACCTCGTCCGGAACCAGGTCCGCGATATAGATTTTTACACGGTACCTGGCACCGATATCGGCAGCCTGCTCGTACATCGAATAAAGCTTTTCATCCGAGCCGTACAAAACGCCCTCACGTTTCGGGTATTCGGTCGGCGTCGGACTCGCGTCCGGATCGGTCTCGTCCGGATCAACGGTAGGTTCATTCTCGTCCGGTACGATAATCGACGGCGAAGGCGCCGCCTCCTCCTTCTTCTCCTCCTTGCCGCATCCCATTACGGCAAATGCCACACAAAGTATCATCATCCCCAACAAACTGCGCAAACATCGCGTTCTCATACTAACCCTCCCGTAATAAAATGTAAACCCTGACTTTCAACGGAAAGCCGCTTATTGGGATTAGTGTAGCATTTTTCGTACCGAATGTCAATACTATTTAACATAAATTGTTGTAGTAAATGTGATTTCCCATCTCCGAATCCGGGTAAATTAATAGCGGCGCCGCCCCGTTGCCGGGAACAGCGCCGCCGTAAGAAAAGAAAGTGAGAACCCAAGGTAATGTCAGAACCGTAGGATGTAAGCAGCAGCTTTGGCTGCGGAAAGTCTGGTTTCCGAAATCCTCGGTTTTGGAAAGCTTGCTTTTCAAAAACCGAGATTGAGGGAAACAGGCTTTTCGACAGACAAAGGTGATGATTGCAGCCGTCAGGCGGCGATGACAATCGCCGCCGCTACAGCCGAAAAAATGCGTCCTCGCATTTTTTCGGCTGTACGGTTCTGACTGTCATAGCAGCATTTTTTCGGCTGTACGGTTCTGAGTGTCAATGCTTATCATCCTCTATGGCATCTCCCGCTCATCGCGCAATGCTCGCAGCCGCACCCGCAGGAATGTCTTCCCGCGCGGCGGTCCCGTAGCATTTTCCGCACAATCAGCGTCACTACCGTAAGGAGGACGAGTGAAATTACAATTGTTCCGGCATTCGCCGCAATCCAGGTAAACATGATATGCTCCTACACATTCACTTTCTTCGTAAGCTTGGTGGCTTCCTTATAAGGACGGAACAGCATGTAGATCATGCCACCGAGAAGCAATGCCGCAACGGCGATGCCGAAGGGGTTCGCTTCGCCCGTGAAGGCGCCGCCGAACTGGTTCACCATCAAAGCGATGACATACGCGAAGCCGCACTGGTAAAGGATCGCAAACCATGTCCACTTGGCATTGTTCATCTCTCTTCGGATAGCGCCGATGGCCGCGAAGCAGGGTGCGCACAGAAGGTTGAATACGAGGAACGCGAAACCGCTGATTGCCGTGAAGGCAGCTGCGATTCCGGCGATGTCGCCGTACAGGATGCCCATCGTACCTACGATGTTCTCCTTCGCCACAAGACCGGTGATGGAGGCAACGGCTGCCTGCCAGTTACCGAATCCGAGCGGCTTGAAGATCCAGGCGATGCCGCTTCCGATTGCCGCGAGAATCGAAGAATCAATCTCCTCCTCTTCGAGCATTCCGAACTTGCCGTCAAGCCAGCCAAATCTTGAAGTAAACCATACTACTATTGTAGAAAGAAGGATGATCGTGCCGGCTTTCTTAATGAAGGACCAGCCGCGCTCCCACATGGAACGGAGCACGTTGCCCACTGTCGGCAAATGGTACGCCGGAAGCTCCATAACGAACGGAGCCGGGTCGCCGGCGAACATCTTCGTCTTCTTCAGAATGATACCGGATACGATGATCGACGCCATACCGATGAAGTACGCGGAGGTGGAAACCCATGCGCTGCCGCCGAAGATTGCGCCGGCAACCATGCCGATGAACGGAATCTTTGCGCTGCACGGGATAAATGTCGTTGTCATGATCGTCATACGGCGGTCACGCTCGTTCTCGATGGTACGGGATGCCATGATACCGGGCACGCCGCAGCCGACACCGATCAGCATCGGAATGAAGGATTTGCCGGAGAGACCGAACTTACGGAATATACGGTCAAGGACAAATGCGATACGCGCCATATAACCGCAGGCTTCAAGGAATGCAAGCATCAGGAACAGTACAAGCATTTGAGGAACAAATCCGAGTACCGCGCCGACACCGGCGATAATACCGTCGAGGATCAGGCTCTTGAGCCAGTCAGCGCAACCGATCTTGTCAAGAAGCGACTCCACAAGTCCGGGGATACCGGGTACCCATACGCCGTAGTTTGCGGGATCCACGCCGCCTTCGTATTTCTCGTAAAGGCCGATGGCTTCGTTTACGTCATCAAGGGAAGCGGTCTCCTCGCTCTCCACGAGGGTTTCCTCATCAACGAGGGTGTAAGGAATCTCCGCGCCTGCGCTATACTTCGAAGCTACTTCACGAAGCAGAGCCACTGCAGCGGCAGCGTCGAAGTCTTCGGCTTCCGAATCCATTGCTTCTTCGATTGCTTCGGTGTCGTAGCCGTCGTCCGCCGCCTTAGCAAGAAGGCCTTCGAGAATGGCATCGGTGTCACCGTACTCGTCTTCCGCGTCTGCCGTGTCACCGGAGCCGATTCCGAGGAGATGCCAGCCATCGCCGAACAGTCCGTCGTTCGCCCAGTCGGTTGCGGGGGCGCCGACACCGACCATAGCGATCCAGTAAACAAGAAACATGATAACCGCAAAAATCGGAAGACCGAGCCAGCGGTTCGTAACAATCTTATCGATCCTGTCGGAACGGGTAAGCGAACCGTCATTTGCCTTTTTATAGCAGGGTTTCAGGATGTTCGCGATGTAGATGTAACGCTCGTTCGTGATAATGGACTCCGCGTCATCATCGAGTTCCTTCTCAGCTGCTTTGATATCGCTTTCAATATGCTCGAGAACGGAGGGCTGAATCTTCAGCTGCTCGATAACCTTCTCGTCACGCTCGAAAATCTTGATCGCGTACCAGCGCTGCTGCTCTTCGGGCATGTCATGAACGACTGCTTCCTCAATGTGAGCAAGCGCGTGCTCCACAACGCCGGAGAAGGAATGGGCAGGTGCCTCGGCAGGCTTCTGAGCGGCCGCAATGGCAGCCTCTGCTGCCTCCATGATACCGGTTTCCTTCAGTGCGGAAATCTCGACGATCGGGCAGCCGAGCTGGCGGGACAGCTCCTTCGTGTTAATCTTGTCGCCGTTCTTACGGACAACATCCATCATGTTGATGGCAACAACCACCGGGATTCCGAGCTCGGTAAGCTGTGTCGTCAGATAAAGGTTACGCTCGAGGTTCGTACCGTCCACGATATTCAGGATAGCATTCGGGCGCTCCCCGATCAGATAATTTCTCGCCACCACTTCCTCAAGAGTGTAAGGTGACAGGGAATAGATACCGGGAAGGTCGGTAATCGTAACGTCCTTCCGCTTCTTCAGTTTTCCTTCTTTCTTCTCTACCGTAACTCCGGGCCAGTTTCCGACAAACTGATTGGATCCCGTGAGCGCGTTGAACAGGGTTGTTTTACCGCTGTTGGGGTTACCCGCAAGGGCAATTCGCAGTTCCATGGTTTCTTTCCTTTCTATTGATTGTCTCACTTTTCAATTTAGTTCTTTTTTGATGTCACGGTGTCATCGAGTTAGCGGATGGCAACCGCTGCCTATAAAAAAATCACTCTATCTCAATCATCTCGGCATCGGCCTTTCGCAGGGACAGCTCATATCCGCGAACGGTTACCTCCACCGGATCTCCGAGAGGCGCAACCTTACGGATATACACTTCAACCCCTCTGGTAATCCCCATGTCCATAATGCGCCGCTTGACGGCTCCTTCTCCGTGAAGCTTGACGACCTTAACGCTGTCGCCGATCTTCGCTTCTCTCAGTGTTTTCATGCTTTGGTTCTCCTTTCTTTCATCAGACCATGATCTTCCTTGCCATCTCTTCACTGATGGCTACCCTGGACTCCTTGACGTTCACGATGATATTCCCTCCGAGCGAGGTAATAACCGTTACGTTCCCGCCTACTACGAAGCCTAGGTTCTCCAAGTGTTTCTTCACTTCGGGACTTCCGCCGATCCTTTTCACGATCATCGGTTCCCCGACATTTGCAAGTGCTATCGGCATCATTGTACACCTCCTTTGGTTACCTAATGCAAACCTTCGGCATCATTATAGTTACTCTATGCTAACTCGTCAAGTGTTTTTTGCGTAAAATGTGAAATATTTTCTTACATTTTCCGCACACAAAAAGACAGGTCTCTCGAAACGAAGGACCTGCCCTTTCACATTTTCCATATAACAAGACTTGTTACACTATCTTCGTATTTTGTGTAACAACATCTACCATTACCGCTTACTTTCTAGATCAGATATCCATAACATCAGCTTCCACGCTACCAACAAATGTAAAAGTCCCTTCACTTCTTTGCTTGGTTTCCAACAATGAACCTGTATACATCATCTCAAAGAACATTACACAGCAATTATACTCTCCCGTTAATTTATCCCCCACCAAGGTCTTGATTGCTTCGATAACATAATCCGGTGCACCTGTATCCAATATAGCACCCAGGTCTTTCGTCTTCTCAGGAAGGAAATTTACCAAAGAGCATGAATCATCATAGTACTTGATTCCAAAACTTTCCCCAAGCAAAAATCTGCTCTCTGATTCGTCAGTTGTTTCACGGAATCTGATAGCTTCTATGAATGATGCTTCATCAACGCAGTTACCTAACCAAACTGAAACATATCCTGTTTTCCCATAATAACCATTCATTATGCATCTCTCCTTTGTTCAACGATTTTTTTGTTTTTCTGAAACAAGAATCTGTAGCATTATATCTTCCGAGTTATTAATCTAACGACGACTTTATTTGCTCTGCAAGGTCCTCTGCAGTATCGATTCTACTCTCAATCATATCAATTTCACTATTCAGATCATCAATTCGACCCTCTAAATCATCAATCATAGAATCCGCATCATCTATACTGCCGGGAATTATTGTGCCCACAGGACAATGCGATAAATTTATTTCACAGTTATCACCAGTAACTAAATCCCCCTGGCAGTGCTCTAATTGTATATGAATCTCATTTCCCTCTGATTGCAGGAATCCTTTTAACATTTCCTCAAGAATCTTTACCCGTTTTTCCAATTCAGTATACTTATCTGACATACTTTTCTGCCTCCTTCTATTCGTAAACATAATTCAAATATAATCGTTGTTGCACTTTACTTTTATTTTATGCTCTATTTACTTACCACAAATGTTATCACATTCGTGCTTAATCTGCTTGTAGTATTCTCTCTTGGAATACTATACTCCTGAGCGACAACGCTCTTCTTGATTACACGAAATCCGCGAAACGCTTCGCTGAGAATCGTTTGCATCTCAGCTGTCGGAAGATTCACCTCAAACTGCGGCTCCAGGTCTTCCGAAGTTTCTGCGTTAATCTCTCTGACTTCGGAATTAACCACCAGAAGTATTATTCCGCCGGCCCTGACGCCCCGTTTCATTTCCTCCAGTTTTGTAATAAAAGAGTCTTTACTATCAACATGCTCCAAAGCAGAGACCGCCATGATCAAATCATAAGAGTCCGGCTCAATTGAATACTTTTCAATGGATTTAACCGTTCCGTTAATGCTTTCCCTTACTCCGTGTTCAGCAGCAAATTGGTCAAGCTTATCAATGGCTATCTCTAATAAATCAACACAGTCTATCACGCAGTCTTTTTCTTTAAACCGTTCAGCCAGAAAAATGCTGTTTCGTCCGACACCTGCCCCCAAATCCAGAACTCTGATTCGGTCATAACCCGAAAACAACTCGCTGACCTCACGAACTGTTTTGATCGGCTTACTGAGCCAGCTGTCAGTATGGTATAACTCTTCGTTCGAGTAAATCGCTGTGTGGGACTTTCTTTCGCTCTCCCGTATCCTGCTCAATCTATCGTCCATATGTTGCATTTCCCGTCAAACTGATTACTCCAAAACTCCCTCAAATTCTTTGGAGCGCATCTTACAACTGCCGTCCAGTTTCTCAAACTCCCCATATCCGACAAAATGAAGGCCGCACTTCTCTATCACATGACCTGATGCTGCATTAGGTTCAACGTGGCTACAACAGAACCGAGTTATTCCGAAATAAGTTCTCGCAAAATCTATCATTGCCTTTGCCGCTTCCGTCGCATACCCCATCCCCCAGCAATCATATCGGAGGTTATAGCCAAAGCCCCAGAAGCCTTCCTTTTTATGAGGTCCGATGCTTCCGCTTCCGATCAATTCTCCGTCGGATAGCCGGACAAATCCGAAGTGATACTCTCCGTCGAAAACCTCAATAGATCGAAGCCAATCAACCAGTTTCTCTTTGTCCGTATATGTCGGGTAAACCATATATCTTGCAACGCGTTCATCACTGACCCATTTCCAAACAGCATCCGCATCTTCAACCGTCATGGGCCGCAGAAGTAACCGTTCCGTCTTGATTTCATATTCATGTGCTCTCACTTTGTTATCCTCTTCCGGATTATAATCGTTGTTACACTTAACTTTTATTTTGTGTAACAAGCCATTTGTGAGATTATACCACACGGAGGGGCTCCTTGTCACTCGCAAATCGAGTGGAAACGGTCGGTTTTATCGCCGCCTCCACTCAATTCAGAGTTCCGCTTATGCTATTTCATTTTTCTTCGTAATACCATCACGCCTGCGATTCCAGCTCCTTGCCGAGCCAGGCTTCCTTCTCTTCCGCCATAGAGTTTACCTCTCTTCCATGGCACAAAAAAGGACAAGCCTTAAATATGCTTGTCCATAACTACGTTTGCAACTGCCTCATCAGAACAGTTCTCTCAAAATGTCTTTCGGCTTTTCGATTATTGTTTTCGCGCCATTCTGAATCAGGAAATCTCTGTCTCGAAATCCCCATAGTACTGAAATGCATGGGATTCCTGCGTTTCTTGCCGTCTCCAGATCCACTTCCGAATCACCGACATAAACGGATTCATCAGCATTGCTTCCGAGCTGAGTCAATGCGGCCGACACCATATCCGGTGCGGGTTTTCTTCTGATTCCCGGTTGTTCTCCGATTGCCACATCTACATACTTCCCGAAAAAACGGCTGTTCAGTTCCTTAACGGCAGAGTCGATTTTGTTCGATACGATCGCCATCTTATATCCGTTTTCTTTCAACGCCTTGAGCGTTTCCAAAATCCCGACATACGGCCCGGTTCTGTCCAGACAATGAACGTCATAATGCTCCTTAAACACCGGAATCATCTCATCGATGACGGACTCCGGAATCTCCTTCGGAATCGCGCAACGGATTGCATACTTTATTCCATTTCCGAAGAATTTTCTATACTCATCCTTCGTTCTGGAAGCAAAACCGAATTGCCTGAGGACATAATTCACGGATTCCGTTAGGTCATCCAATGTGTCCAACACCGTTCCGTCCATATCGAATACTATTGTGTTTATCGTACCTGTCATTTTCCTGTCTTTTCCTATTTATCTGTAAAATACCATATCGTTGCGGATATACCAACGCAGTGAATATCTTACCACAACCGCTGACTCTTTTACAGACTTTTCTTTGAGCGGGCAAAGGTTTTGTGATCCGATACAGTTGTTAAGAATGCCAGTTACATCCTTTCTCTTCCAAAGTTTTATGCTCCTTTCTCTGTCATGGCTGAGCCATGTACAGGCGGTAACTGTTCCCGCCCAAAATCAACTCCTTCTCGCTGTCACTCAGGCCAAGCCTCCGGATTCTGCGGATATCACCGGAAGGATTACCGAAAGGATAGTCCGAACCGAACGAAATCCTCCGACAGCCGATCCTTCGGAATGCGTCGACGACATTTTCATCCGATTCCCAGAAATCGTCATGAATCCGATAGATGCACCGCTCTCCGGTCATGGTTATGGATGTGTCGAAAATGACATTCGGGCATTCCTCCGCCACACGAAACACGGTTTCCGGATCACCGGCTACCAGATGCGTCATCACAAACGGAATGCCGGGGTACTGCTTTACAACTTCCGTAAGGCGTTCTGTTTCGGTGTACTCATTCAGGTGTACGCGCGATGTTTCGCCGCAGTGAAACGTGATCGGAATACGGTTCTCTTCACAAAACCGATAAACCGGCTCAAGTCCCGGGTCATCAGCCGCAAACCCCTGAATCCCGTTGTGCATCTTAATGCCTTTGGCACCTTTTTGAACCCACTCGGCCACCTTGTCCACGGCAATTCCAGGGAACACGCTGACCAACGGGATCAGCTGCGGGTATTCCTCTGCCACGGACAGTGTCCATTCATTAATCTTCTCAACGCTCCTGCTCGGTCCGAAGTTTGCGAGCACTGTGTAATCCGTTCCGCTTTCCTTCATCTTTCCGACCAGATCGGCTACCGTCCCTTGGCCAAGCGATGCCGTCGGTTCCATGCGATGCAATTCGGTAAATGCCGACACAATCTTCTCTGCATTTTTCTCATTGTAAACATGTGCATGCCCGTCAATTATCACCTAAGCTGCTCCTTTACATAATGCTGAAATATAATCGTTGTTGCACTTAACTTTTGTTTTAAAACTCTATTACCAGACCGGTCCTGAACTGTTCTATCTTATCACCCAGTTCTTCTTTCAGTATTCCGAAAGCCCTGTTTTTAGTACAATGTCCTGTTCCGATATATTCGAGCCCTGCTGCCTTAAGATCATGAGCAACCTCCCTGATATCTCTTTCGCTGCTGTTCCATAGGTGCAGTCCTCCAAGATACCCGTAGATATGCTGGTCGGGAAATGCCTTCCTGACTTCATCAATGACTATCCCCGGGCCGCTGTGAGAACAGGAATTTAGTATTACAAGGCCTTTCCCGGTTTCAAGGACAAGACTCTGCTCGTGACAAAGATCATCCGGAACAAATCCGGCCTTGGTTTTCCTGAGCATATGACCCTTCCTGCCGATATCAGGATAACCGCCGTTTTTGTGGGGAACGATAAATACTCCGTCAGAGATCTTATATACATCGGAGACCTTTACTATCCTGTCAGCGTGATCATCCAGCAAGGTCTTGGGTATGCCGCAATAAAACGTAATAAACAATAACCTGCCATAGCAATCCGGAGCAGTCTTTTCGCTTACATAGAACTTAGCTTTGCCGTTATGTTCAAAGAATGCGGGAATACCGTTTGCGTGATCGCAGTGTGCATGACTTAATACACCATAATCCACATCGCTGATATCAATCCCGAGTTTCGCATAATTACGCAGGAAAAGATTGGACCCGCCGGTATCGAGCAGGATCTTCTTACCGCCGTGTTCAATATACAGCGATAATCCCCACTCCTTTTTTAATCCATCCGATGGGATATTATCTATACCGACTATGATCTTATCCAACTGAATCCTTCTCCCTTATTCGTTCTTGCTGATGATTTTCTACCAATAATCTCAACATTCATTACAACGTTTTATTGAAATTTACTTGCCTATGTTAGAGCATAAAACTTTTATTTTCTTTACTAACATATATTGGTCAGGCATGTTCAATTTTATATAGCAATTACACAAATTGCTTCTTCATAAAGAGAAAGTCTTTATTCCAGGAAACCGCCCCGTCTTCTTCGAATCCACATTTTTTGTACACGTGAATTGCTATGGCATTTTCCTTATTTACCTGCATACGGACCGCTTTTGCACCTTTCTTAATAAAGTGATTCA
>JAEEGF011843972.1_pt1 | contig 12934 bp, 10 predicted proteins | sample 9134171 | NCBI WGS metagenome assembly JAEEGF01 (sample SAMN16246542, study PRJNA631951) | gut metagenome | biome: gut microbiome; feature: rumen; material: AP-attached | host: Bos | place: Iran: Karaj | collected 2018-10 | reverse complement strand
ACTTCCCAGAGTGTCAGAGTGACTTCCCAATCTGTCAGAAAAAAGTACTTGAAAAAGGAAACAGTTTAGTTTTTTGGTTATTTTTTGAGCAATTGCAGCCTGTTTGGAGTCTTTTTTGGGGGGTTTAAGCTGCTGCCGGAGGATTTTCTGCCCTTTTTGCCCCGAAAAGCTCCTTTCTGCTGCCTGGAATTAGCGGAAGATCACTGAAAGCTCCGGCTCTCGGAAAGCGGTGCAGATCCCTCGCGTCGCTCCCCTTCTGCTGCCTAAGCTCTGTTTTTCCTTTATAATTTCACCAAACACAGACGCCGGAGCCGGCAATGCCAGTCTCCGCCCCTCCGCGCCTTTTCGGGGAAATCATGAGCAAAAACAAACTAACCAACAGTCAGAAACGCAACGTGGCCCGCCGGGTGGAAAAGCTCCATCAGAAACAGGAAATCCTGCCCGGAGAAATACAGGGAGATCTGGGCCCCGTGGCCCGTGGCACCGTCATAAGCCGCTTCGGCAAAGCGGCGCTGGTGGAGGACAATGACTCCCGCAGCTCCTTCAAGGTCTATATCCGGAGAACCGTGGACAGCATTGTTACCGGGGATCAGGTGCTCTACCGGCCGCCCATGTCCTCCGGAGACGACGCCCGGGGACTAATCGAAACCGTCCTTCCCAGAACTTCGCTCCTTTCCCGCCCTGATTACTACGACGGCCTGCGTCCGGTGGCCGCCAATCTCTCTCTTATAGTAACGGTATCAGCCAAACAGCCGGAGCTCTCCACCAATATTATCGACCGCTATGTGGCCGCAGCGGAAAACTCGGGCATTCCCCCTCTTATTGTCATTAATAAGCATGACCTTTTTCAGGATGCCGAAAAGGCGGAACTGGACAGAATTCTGGGGGTCTACCGGGAAATCGGCTACGAAACCCTGACGGTTTCCGCAGCGGCCGGAACCGGCATTCCCGCTCTTCGGGATCGTCTGTCCGGAGAAACCGCCATTCTGGCAGGACAATCCGGGGTGGGAAAATCATCCATTCTGAACGCCCTGATCCCGGATGCCCGGGCTGAAATCGGCAGCATCTCGGAAAACTCCAACCTGGGACAGCATACCACCACCGGCTCCCGGCTCTACCATCTGGAAAACGGCGGCATCATTATTGACACCCCGGGAGTGCGGGAATTCGGACTCTGGCATCTCTCCCGGGAGGAACTGACAAAATGCTACCGGGACTTCGCCCCCTTTGCCGGCGCCTGCCGCTTCCGGGACTGCCAGCATAAAAACGATCCCGGCTGCGCGGTGCGGGAGGCGGTAAGCCAGGGGAAAATTGCCGGCTTCCGCTATGAAAACTACCATCGGATACTGGAATCCATGACAGAAAACATGCCTGATGCCTACCGGATTCCCGGAAAAAAGAACTCCCGCAAATAGTCCGCAAAAGTAACTTTATGCCGTGACTTTTCAGTCGCCCACGTTTTTTTTCCGGCGGAAGCGATAGAATTACTCAAATTCATTACCAAGGAGCACGCTTCTAAGGATCTTGTGACGACTATGATTAAAACGCTTAAAACCCTGATACATCACCTGACTCCCAAGCAGTTTCTCACCCGCGCCGCCGGTTTTTTTGCGGAAAGGGAATGGGGGGAAGTAACCACATTTGTCATCGAAACCTTTATCAGCATTTACCATATCGATATGAAGGAAGCGTTAAAGGAAAACCCCGAAAACTACAAAACCTTTAACGAATTTTTCATAAGAGAGCTCAAGCCCGGGCTGAGGCCGCTCCCCAGGGGTCTTAACGCCATTGCCGCCCCCGTGGACGGCACCATTGCCGAGTATGGCTACATCACCTACGGCCGCCTTATTGCAGCCAAGGGCCAGGATTACTCCCTGAGAAACCTGCTGGGAGGCGACGAACAGGTTTCCGCGCCCTTTGAAGACGGCAATTTCGAAACTATTTATCTGGCTCCTTCAAACTATCACCGCATTCACATGCCCATGGCCGGCACCCTGAGAAAGATTATCTACATTCCCGGCAAGTACTATTCCGTAAATCCGGACTATGTGGAAAGAATTGAAGGACTTTTTGCCAAAAACGAAAGAGCCGTGGCAATCTTTGATACTGCAGCCGGCCCCATGGCTTTGGTATTTGTGGGAGCCACCATTGTCGGCAGCATCGGCATTACCGGAATCGGCATCATTTCTCCGAACAAGGAGCGCAAAATCAAGGTTACCGAATTCCCCGCCGAAACCGCTCCGACCTATGCCAAGGGCGAGGAGATCGGATACTTCAAGCTGGGCTCCACCGTCATCACCATTTTCGGAAAGAAGTCCGTAACTCTCTCTCCGGAGCAGAAGAGCGGATCCGCCGTGAAGATGGGAACCCTTATGGGGTATGTGGCCGGAAATGCCGCCGGCGCCAAGTCCCCGGATTCAGAAACAGAAGAAGATAAACCGGCTTCCGAAGAGCCCGTTCAGGAGGAAGCTCCGGCTTCCGAAGAGCCCATTCGGGATGAAGCTCCGGCTCCAGAAGAGCCTTCTCAGGGAGAAGCTCCGGTTTCTGAAGAGCCTTCTCAGGGAGAAGCTCCGGTTTCCGAAGAGACTGTTCATGAGGAACCCCCGGCTTCCGAAGAGTCCGTTCAGGAGGAAGCTCCGGCTGCCGAGGAGGCCGTTCAGGAGGAAGCCCCGGCTCCCGAAGAACCTGCTCAGGCGGAAGCCCCGGCTCCCGAAGAACCTGCTCAGGCGGAAGCTCCGGCTTCCGAAGAGCCTGCTCAGGAAGAAGCCCCGGCTTCCGAGGAATCTGTTCAGGATGATATTCTGATTTACGATGAGCCTGTTCAGGAAGAAGCTCCGGTTTCCGGGGAGCCGGCAGAGGATTCTGCATCCGGCGAAACGGCTCAGCCGCAAAAGAAAGCCAGTGCCGCATCCGGCCGTAAGGACACTGCCAAACGTTCTCGCAAAAGCAAGAGCGGCAAAAGAAAATAGCAGTTTTACCTACCTGTTAAGTCTGTACTTTAGGCGGCCTCAGGCCGCAATGGGGCTTTTCCGCATGTTCCGGGAAAGCCCCGTTATTTTTGGTATCCGTTATTTTTCGGAACGCCAGGCAGTTTTCCGTCAGGGAAGCTTTTTCCGTTCATTCCCGGCATCATGGCAAAGCGAACTCCGTTTTTCGCTTTTTTCAGAAAACAGACCTCTTTACTTACCGTCCTTTTCTGCCCGTGATCTAAAAATCATAAGTTCAAGCCCCATAAACAAGAATTTTTATCATTTTTTTGATATGATAATCGGCAGTTTTAACGACTCTTTTCCGGAGTCGCTTCTTTTTTTAATTTTCTTTTTTTATTCAGGAGAACACTGTGGACATAGTAAAGACCGATGTCGCCATTGTCGGTGCGGGCGGAACTGGTCTGCGTGCAGCCATCGCTGTGGCAGAGCTGGATCCAACCGTAAAGATTGCCCTCATTTCCAAAGTTTATCCGATGCGTTCACACACGGTTGCAGCAGAAGGCGGCGCTGCAGGTGTGGTACGTGATGACGATTCCCTCCAGAAGCATTTTGAAGATACCGTTGCCGGCGGCGACTGGCTCTGCGAACAGGATGTAGTGGATTATTTTGTTGCCAACACCACCAAGGAACTCTATCAGCTCGAGCACTGGGGCTGCCCCTGGAGCCGCAAGCCCAACGGTGAGGTAAACGTCAGACGTTTCGGCGGCATGAAGGTGCCTCGCACCTGGTTTGCAGCAGACCGCAGCGGCTTCCATATGCTCCACACGCTGTTCCAGACCTCTGTTAAATATCCTTCTATTCAGCGCTTTGACGAACACTTTGTATTTGACCTTCTGGAAGAAGACGGCCAGATCAAGGGCGTGGTAACCTATGACATTCAGAACGGCGTTCCCAGAGTCATTATTGCCAAGTCCGTAATCATCGCCACCGGCGGCGCCGGACGGGCCTACAGCTTCAACACCAACGGCGGCATTGTAACCGGCGATGGCATGGCTCTGGCCTATCGGCACGGCGTCCCTCTCAGAGACATGGAATTCGTGCAGTACCATCCTACCGGCCTTCTGGGCTGCGGTCTTCTCATGACCGAGGGCTGCCGCGGCGAAGGCGGTATCCTGGTTAACAAGGAAGGCTACCGCTATCTCCAGGACTACGGTCTGGGACCGGAAACTCCTGTCGGACAGCCGAAGAACAAGTACATGGAGCTTGGTCCCCGCGACAAGGTTTCTCAGGCCTTCTGGAACGAACAGAAGAAGGGCCGCACCATCAAGATGCCGCTGGGCGATGCTGTTTACCTGGATATGAGACATCTGGGCGCTGCCTACCTCGAGGAACGTCTCCCGCTCATCTGCGAGCTGGCCAAGGCCTATGCCGGCGTTGACCCTGCCAAGGATCCGGTACCGGTACGTCCTGTAGTGCACTACACCATGGGCGGTATCGAAACCGACGGCAAGACCGCTACCAGAAAGCCCGGTCTCTATGCTGCAGGCGAATGCGCCTCCGTGGGCATTCACGGCGCTAACCGTCTTGGTTCAAACTCTCTCGTTGAAACCATCGTATTCGGCAAGGTTGCCGGCGAGGAAGCCGCCAAGTTTGCCAAGACTCAGGAATACGGCAACGAGGAATATCTCGTTAAGCAGGCTGATGAAGCCATTAAGAAGGTCGCTGAACTCTTTAACGGCAACGGCACCGAATCCGTATCCAAGATCCGCCACGAAATGGGCGATTCCATGGAAGAGGGCGTGGGCATCTACCGCGAAGAGGAATCCATGCAGAAGACCATTGATGTGCTTAACGGACTTAAGGAACGTTATCGCAACATCAAGATCAAGGACACTGCCGGACGCGTGTTCAACACTGAATTCCTGAATGCCATTGAGCTGGGATACACTCTGCAGGTTGCCGAGTGCATGGCTCATTCCGCCATCAACAGAAAGGAATCCCGCGGTTCCCACCAGCGTCTTGACGGCCCGGACGGCGCTTACAAGCAGCGTGATGACGAGCACTTCCTCAAGCACACTCTGGCCTTCATCAATGAAGATGGCGTTGCCTCTCCCAGAATCGAGTACAGCGATGTGAAGATTACCCGTTTCCAGCCTGCCAAGCGTGTTTACGGCGCTGAAGCAGAGGCTGCTGAAAAGAACAAGGCTCAGGCAGCCCAGGAACAGACCCAGGCTCCGGAACAGCCTCAGGCTCCCGCAGCCGACGCCCCTCAGGCCGCCACCATTCAGGAGGAGAAATAATGGCTGAGAAGACTATGAAGATTTCTGTTTTACGGTATCGCCCTGAGACAGATTCCGAACCGCATTTTCAGGATTTCGATGTCCCTTTCCATCATGAGACTTCGCTTCTGGAAGCCCTGAACTACATCAAGGACTTTCTGGCTCCGGATCTCAGCTTCCGCTGGTCCTGCCGCATGGCAGTCTGCGGATCCTGCGGCATGATGATCAACGGGGTTCCGGGACTGGCCTGCCAGACCTTCCTCCGGGACTACGACGAGACCCAGACCATGAAGGTTGAGCCTCTGGCCAACTTCCCCATTGAGCGCGATCTCGTAGTTGACATCTCCGACATGATCGAAAAGATTGAGCGCATCAAGCCTTACGTCATTCCTGCCGAGAAGGATGCCAACAAGCCTCTTACCGAGAGCTACATCCAGACTCCGCAGCAGATGGAGAAGTACCGCCAGTTCGCCATGTGCATCAACTGCGGCTGCTGCTATGCTGCCTGCCCGCAGTATAAGATCAACCCGGAATTCATCGGCCCGGCTGCCCTGACTCTGGCATACCGCTACAATGCCGATACCCGCGATGCCGGGAAGAAGGAGCGTCTTATGCATATGAGCGCCGAAGAAGGCGTCTGGAGCTGCACCTTCGTGGGCGCCTGCTCTCAGGTATGTCCTAAAGGCGTGGATCCGGCCTCAGCCATTCAGCTGGGCAAGAAGGACAGCGCCATCGACTACGTAATCAAAATGTTTAAGCCGGAGTAACTGAGATGGATAACAATGTAAAATCCTACCGTAAACCGTACCACCGTCCGGTTAAAAGAACCTGGTGGATGGACTGGGGCTTCTATAAGGCATACATGCTGCGTGAAGGAACCGCATTCCTGGCTGTATTTGTTGCTCTGGAGCTTATCGTGCTCACCGCGCTTCCCTTTTTCGGGATCAAGACCGCCGATGCTGCCGTTCCCGCAGTGCTGGGCAATCCCATTGCCCTGCTGCTGAACCTGGTGGCTCTGGTGGCTGCCTGCTTCCATGCCTACACCTGGTATAACCTGATGCCGAAGGCTGATCGCAGGTTCTTCACCAACAAGCCTGATGACACCAAGCTTATCCCTGAGAAGTTCTATGTGCTCACGCTGTGGGGCTGCACCGGTTTCGCATCGCTGGTGATCATCCTGTTCTTTACCCTGGCTTAAGGAGATATTAAATGGAAAAGATTCGTCGCTCTGATGAGCCGGTATACTGGGGCCTGTTCGGCGCCGGCGGCATGGTTGTGGGCATGGCTCTCCCCGCCCTGCTGGTTCTTATGCTGCTTCAGGGACTGGGAGTTAACTGCTTCCACTACTTCAATGTTATCGCTAACCCGTTTGGGGCTCTGATGGTATTCTGCATCATCGCCGGCTGTCTCTGGCATGGTCTGCACCGTATCTACCACAGTCTCCATGACCTTCTGATCAAGCCCACCCCGCTGCACCACTATGTGCTGTACTGGGGAGCTCTGGTGCTGACTGTGCTGGCAGGGGTGCTGGTATTCGGCTACTGCATGATTAAGAACGGGATCCTCAACCTGAGCTTTGCATAACAGTTTGATTCCTTAAATCAAGTACTTACAAGACCTCCCTCCGGGGAGGTTTTTTATTGCCGCCATTATTCCGGCTTTTACCCTGGCTTCCCGCATTTTCCCTTTAATGCGCCCCGTTAATGTGCTATTCTTTAGGCGTTTTTAAGGTATTTTTTTCTTTTGCACAGGACTGACATGGCACAGTTTATTTACACCATGAACCGGGTGGGCAAGCTCGTTCCCCCGAAGAAATTCATTCTGAAAAATATTTCCCTGTCGTTTTTCCCCGGAGCCAAAATCGGCGTACTGGGTCTTAACGGCGCCGGAAAATCCACTCTCTTGAAGATCATGGCCGGCATTGATACCGAGATTGAAGGCGAGGCCAGACCGCAGCCGGGTATTAAGATCGGCTATCTTCCGCAGGAACCGGTGCTGGATCCGGAAAAAACCGTCCGCGAAACCGTGGAAGAGGCTTTGGGACAGGTAGCTCAGGCTCTTAAAAGGCTGGACGAAATCTATGCCGCCTATGCCGAACCCGATGCCGACTTTGACGCTCTGGCCAAGGAGCAGGCCGATCTGGAGGCTATTATTCAGGCCGGAGACGGACACAATATGGACAATCAGATCGAAAAGGCCGCCGACGCCCTGAGACTCCCTGACGGCGATACTCAGATCAAGGTGCTTTCCGGCGGCGAACGGCGCCGGGTAGCCCTGTGCCGGCTCCTTCTGGAACAGCCGGATATGCTGCTTCTGGACGAACCCACCAACCATCTGGATGCCGAGTCCATTGCCTGGCTGGAGGATTTTCTGCATCAGTATCCCGGCACCGTGGTAGCGGTAACCCATGACCGTTACTTCCTGGACAATGTGGCCGGCTGGATATTGGAACTGGATCGCGGCGAGGGCATTCCCTGGCAGGGTAACTATTCCTCCTGGCTGGAGCAGAAGGAAAATCGCCTGAAGCAGGAGGAAAGCCAGGAATCCGCCCGGCAGAAATCCATTGCCCGGGAACTGGAATGGGTAAAGCAGAGCCCCAAGGGCCGTCATGCCAAATCCAAGGCCCGTCTGGCCCGGTTTGAAGAGCTGAACAGCGCCGAATACCAGAAACGCAATGAAACCAACGAGCTCTTTATTCCGCCCGGGGAAAGACTGGGAGACAAGGTGCTGGAGGTTACCGGCATCACTAAGAGCTACGGCGGCCGCACCCTTATCGACAACCTGTCGTTTTCCATACCCAAGGGAGCCATTGTGGGTATTATCGGACCGAACGGCGCCGGCAAATCCACCCTGTTTAAGATGATCACCGGACAGGAACAGCCTGACTCCGGCACCATCGAACTGGGGAGCACCGTGAAGCTGGCATACGTTGAGCAGTTCCGCGACAAGATGGATAACTCCAAGACCGTATTCGAAGAAATATCCAACGGTCAGGACATCCTGAAGGTCGGCAGCTATGAAATCCCCGCCCGTTCCTATATCGGCCGCTTTAACTTCAAGGGCACCGATCAGCAGAAGAGAGTGGGCGATCTCTCCGGCGGCGAAAGAGGCCGGCTCCAGCTGGCCAAGCTCCTCCAGGTAGGCGGCAACCTCCTGCTTCTGGACGAGCCCACCAATGATCTGGACGTGGAAACCCTGCGGGCGCTGGAAACCGCCCTTCTGGAATTCCCGGGATCCGCCATGGTGATTTCCCATGACCGCTGGTTCCTGGACCGTATCGCCACCCACATCATCGACTATCAGGATGACGGCAAGGTGACCTTCTATGCCGGAAACTTCACCGAATACGAGGAATGGAAGGTTAAGACCTACGGCGCTGATTCCATTAAGCCCCATCGGCGCAAGTTCAGAAACGTGGTCTGATAGCAGGTCTGGGGATACCCGCAGTTCAGAGGAAGCTTGATTCCCTGAAGAGCGGGGTTTCAGAAAGACAGATTCCGAAAAGGAAGACTAGTGAAAAAGGGAGACAGCGAAAGCGTCTCCCTTTTTTATGGTGAAGCCGCAGCACGGTTACTCAAAAGTCTGCTAAAAGTTCACTTAAAGGCAGCTTTTATCAGTTATGCCAAACTTTTGGAGATTTTTCACACAGCGTGTGGAAAATCTCTGCTGCTTTCATGGAACACATTTTATGACGTTTAACATGAGAAAGACGATAAGGCCAGAGTGTGACTTGCCAACTTTATCGGATGCGCGGATGATTCGAAGGTCTCCCGATTGATGATGGCTTTATGTGGAAGAAATAAATGGACAGTAACGTATCTCCTGTGAAATATTCAAATACTCGAGACATCCAGCAGGATCTCCGCAATATCATCGAGGGGGCTCGTGTCAGCGCATATCAGGCTGTCAATTTAACCCTTGTTCAACGAAACTGGCTTATCGGCCGCAGAATTGCGGAAGAAGAATTGCGCGGCGGTGATCGCGCTCAATATGGGCTTAAGATCATCAAGACGCTATCCAGAGAACTGACGGCTGAACACGGCAAGGGCTTCACGAAGACGAATCTCTACAGCTTTTATCAGTTTTACAAAATCTCAGCCGCTGCTTTCCTGGTCACATTACAGGACTCTGTTGCAGGTGAAGGACGATAAGGCCAGAGCGTGGTATACCAGGGAAGCCGCCGAGCAGGCATGGGCTGTTCGCACATTGCAGCGAAACATTGACACGCAGTATTACTGCCGTCTCATATCGTCTCAGAACACCGCTCCTGTGGAACAGGAAATGCGGAAGCTCACCGCCAGTTATCAGAAGGACAGGCTGGAATACCTGAAGAATCCTGTCATTGCGGAATTTCTTGGCTTATCCTCCAATATCGATACGACAGAAACGCAGCTTGAGTCCGCAATCCTCTCCAATCTGCAGAAGTTTTTGCTGGGCATCGGCAAGGGGTATGCGTTTGTCGCCCGGCAGCAGCTCATCCATACGGAGAAGCAGGATTACTATATCGATCTCGTGTTCTACAATTACATCCTGAAATGCTTTGTGCTGATTGATCTGAAAACCGGAAGGATCACCCATCAGGACGTCGGGCAAATGGACATGTATATTCGCATGTACGATGAACTTAAGCGCGGCGAGGGGGACAATCCCGCGCTGGGTATCGTGCTATGTTCTGAGACTGATGAGGATATCGCCAGGTATTCCGTGATGCATGGGAGCGAACAGCTTTTTGCCTCCAGGTATAAGCTGTATCTGCCAACGGAGGACGAGATTCGCGCGGAGATCGAGGCGCAGAAGGCTATTTTTTATCTTCAGCAGAAAGAACAGAACGAACAGGAGTAATGAGCCGGCTTAGAGATCATTGTCCTCCCAGTGCTCCCCATTTGTTTACAAAACTGGGGGTATTGTCTTAGTGGCAGCCACTTGGCCAGGTTCAGCGCCATTTCAGTGCTGGGTCATTTCAGTGCTGAGGCGTTACAGAATAACTATGCATGATAAGGAATTGTGATGTTTGACACCGATAGTGAATTGCTTAAGCAAATTCTGCTGGGCGAGGATTCCAGCCTTGCTTTAAAGGATGTGCGTTTTAACGGTAACAGCGTATCCTCACCGAATAACCGCATCATGGCAGATGAACTGGCAGCTATGGCTAACTCGTGCGGCGGCGTATTCGTATTGGGAGTTGACGGCAAGTCAAAAATGATTACCGGTATCCCCGAGGACAAACTTGATATTGCGGAGACCTGGATACGAAATATCTGTCATGATTTAATTGAACCACAGCTTTACTGTCAGATTGCCAAAGCACATCTTTTTGACAGCAAAGGCGATGAAAAGGCTGTTATCAGAGTGGACGTTGCCAGAAGTCTCTTCGTGCACAAAGGGCCAAACGGATATTTTCAGAGAATAGGCAGTGCCAATCGTGAGATGTCACCGGAATATCTGGCTAGGCTTTTTCAGGAGAGAAGTCAGACCAGGCTGATATATTTTGATGAACAGGCGGTGCCAGGCGCATCCGTAAACTCTCTTGATAAATCACTGCGGGATAAATTCAGGTCTTCCCTCTCTCCAGATGATGACCATGAATTCCTGGTTAAAATGAAATTCATAACTGAATATGAAACCGGAGTTTTTGTTCCTACGGTATCCGGGATCCTGATGGTTTCTGACGAGCCTCAGGAATACTTAAGAAGCGCGTATATTCAGGCTGAGGCATACAGAGGCACAGAGCGGGATTCCGCGGATCTGCTTGATACCCGGGATATAACAGGCCCTTTGGATGTTCAAATCCGCGATGCCTGTTTATTTGTAAGACGAAACATGAAGATTAGGGCAGAGAAGAATGAATGGGGAAGATCGGATCATCCGCAGTACTCCATGAGAGCTGTATTTGAAGCCGTAGTCAATGCTGTGGCTCACCGGGATTACTCCATCAGCGGTTCAAAAATTCGTCTTCATATGTTTGCTGATCGCATTGAGATATTTTCACCGGGGGCGCTTCCGGATTCTCTTTCTGCTGAAACCCTGCCATTCAGGCAATTTTCGCGAAACGGCTTAATCAGCAGCTTGCTGGCAAGGTGTGCCGTGCCTTTGGACATTTCGGACAATAAGCGGACTTTTATAATGGATAACCGCGGGGAAGGGGTACCTGTTATCATCAAGGACAGTGTTGCCTTATCCGGGATTGCTCCGGTGTATCAGACATTTGATGATAATGCGGAACTGCTGCTAACGATTTATGCAGCAGCTTAAGGTTTTAAACAGAGATTACCGGGGGAACGGAGACTTCTGACAAATCCGTTTATTAAGCCCGGGAAACGGAATCTTAAGCGTTTTTGAGCCGCAATGACGATTTTCCCCGCAAAGCCTTATGAAGACTGGCTTTGCAGCATTGGCCTTTTTCAAATTAGCGGGTGCGAAACCTGGGGCTTCGCACTATGCTATGGCCTTTTTGCTCCTTCAGCAGATGTACCGAACCGCTTGCTATTTACCTGACAATTCCCGGGCCGGCTTGATTTTTGAGGCCATGATCGCCGGAATCACCGTGGCCATAAAGCTCATGATTACGGCAATGCCGGCGACATAAACCGCATCCTGCCAATGGAATTCCGTGGGAACAAAGCCGATAAAGTACACATTCTGATTCAGCACATGAAAGCCAAAAACATTCTCAATGCCGCTTACTATCTCCGAAAGATTTACCGCCAGGGGAACGCCCAGAATAATGCCCGCCAAGGTGCCGGCGCAGCCGCTTATCGCTCCCTGCACGGCAAAGGTCTCCATCACCGCCAGCCGGGAGTATCCCATGGAAAGGAGAATCGCCACCTCGGAACGCTTGTCATTGACGGCCATTATCAGACTGGAAACAATATTGAAGCAGGCCACGGAAATCACCAGAAAGAGAGCCAGATAGAGAATGGATCTTATCATCTGGATATCCTTGTAAAGCCGGCCCTGCACCGACATCCAGCTTCTGACATAAAGATTCCCGGCGGAAACCCGCTGGGCCAGGTAGCGGGCTCCGTCCATGCATTCCGTTCCCGCCTGCAATATGTCAGCAGTTCTGAAGGCGATGTTATTGGCGGAATCCTCCGGCAGATCCAAAAGCCTTCTGGCTTCATTTATGTTTATGAAGGCCACCGCAGCATCCAGCTGGCCGCCGATTTCCAGAATGCCGGTCACCCGGAAGCGCGCGGAGCTGAGAGCTCTGGGGCCGCTCTGATCCCTGCTTTCGGACGCCTTTTGCGCCGCCATAAGAAACTCGGCGCTGTCTCCGATTTTTACCCCCAGCTTGCGGGCAATGCGGCTCCCCAGAACGATGCCGGGAGCCTCTGTTTCGGACGCATTCTCCGAAACATGGTTTTCCGGAGAAGGGTTTTCTGCGGAACTATTATCCGCTGCCAGAAAGCTGCCCTCTCTGATAAAGGGACTGAGATGCAGCACCTCGAGCTCCGCCCTGGGATCCACGGCCCTGACCTGTACCCCCTTATAAACGCCGCCGGCGGAAACCAGGCCGTTAATGATGATTTCCGGAGCCGCTGCCGCCACCGCCGGACTTTCTGCCAGGATCCGGGTCTTTTCAGAAACGCCCAGAATGTATTCGCCTTCCACGGGATAGATTTCGGCTGCCGGAATAACCCCCAGCACCCGGTAGCGGAGCTCTCTTTCAAAGCCGTTCATGGCCGAAAGCCCCGCCAGAATGGCTATCACTCCGATGGCAGCCCC
>JAEEGF011230693.1_pt1 | contig 12937 bp, 9 predicted proteins | sample 9134171 | NCBI WGS metagenome assembly JAEEGF01 (sample SAMN16246542, study PRJNA631951) | gut metagenome | biome: gut microbiome; feature: rumen; material: AP-attached | host: Bos | place: Iran: Karaj | collected 2018-10 | reverse complement strand
TATAAGCACTGATACTGTTGAGAATCCTTATATTCAAGACTCCAAGAAGATGCTAACCATCTCTGCAGCTCCACTGTTCGCAGAAGCTGTATCGAGAGTTCATAACAGAGTATCTGTAAGTCCGTTGTTTGCAAAAGTGCCTGAGAGAGTCATAGAGCAGTCTGATAAATAATTAGTAAAAAAGTAACACGATGGGAGTAGCGGTTAAGACTACTCCCTTTTTTCTTTGGAAAAACTCTATTCCTGTATATAAATCTTGGCTTTTCCTATTAGATCTGTAAGAGTGTGGACAGAGTACATCAAGATCCTGCCATTTGAAACTGTAATAAGGCGATTTTCGTGTTTATGGAAGCATATGGCATTATCTGCCTGCTGAACAACAATCCAGGAAGAACTGTCGATCTTATACCATTTCGAATAACCGCTGAGATTGATTTTTATCAGCAGACAGAAGGAATTCTCAGTATCCCCCGGATATACATTCATTGATTCTACATATTCCAGATGAAGTGTTGAAATAGCTGTAGGTTCAGACATCACTATATATCCGGAAGAAATATCCAAGCACTCTATCTTTCCTGACTTGGTAAGAACAATCAAATATTTATCATCTGTTGAGAAACACATATCGATGATCTCAAAAGCCGAATATGGAGTTTCTAGTTTTTTCTTGGTTTTAGGATCAGTACTATAGATATATAATCCCGCTTCTCCGAAAGAGGCAAAACCATCAGACTCATTACTCACACACAGAATTATCTTATCATCCTTATTATAAGGAGAATCAAAGGTCGAGAGACTGTCCTTCAAAAGATCATAATATATCAGGATTTTATTACCGGAAGCAGTGGAAACAATTTCCACGAATGAGCCATTGGTACCTGGTTTGAATATAGAGTCATAGCTTGAGGTCTCTATCCTGGACGGATAGTGTATAAATCCACCGGAAACCGGGACTTTACCATTGATCCAGAATCTCCTGAAGTACGAACCGTTCCTATATTCGCTTAACGATAGGGACAAGACATCACCTGTAGAAAGACGCCAGTTCAGACAATCACTGTAGTATAATGAACTCCAGTTATTCTCATTAAGCCCTTCCAGATACGTTGGTTCTTTACCAAGATGATATATGACATTTTTGTTAATGAAGGTCTTCGCATCAAGAGGAAAACACTCGGAATAAAGCTTTTCGTCTAATTGATACTGTTCTTTGATTTTCCCGCTGGTACTATCCACTAAAAAGACTGTAAAGGAGTCTGTTTGTCTTATAAAGAGCATAAGATCAGAAGAATCAGGAATCTCCGACACACTGACATTATAATAATCATCAATTGAGGGATTGATCTCTACGACAGAATCATCTGATGAGACCGTAATGATAAGGAGCCGTTCTTTATGATATCCGGAAACACTGAGGAATGTTCCTTTACCATAATCCTGATCACTAAATAGACCTCCGTTAATACTTGCTGCAAGAGCTACATTGTCATGATTTAGAGACTGCTCATTCATTTGATTAAGGACATATTCCCCATGCTCAAGGTCACAGGAAACAACAGTACCGGAAGAAGTAAAGAACTGAACGACTTCCTCATTTTTGTCTAACCAAAATCCTTTGATTATATCTCCACCGTATTCATAGCTTTTTATACACGTTCCGTCATGTATATTGAAAACAAGCATCGTCCGTTCACAAAATACGACAGCGAGGTCTTTGCTGAAAACTGCTTCTGGATAATGGGCAGTATACCAGTAGGAAGTTTGACTGAGAGTGAAGTTAGTAAAGACTCTTTTATGAGATTCATGGCTCCAGTCTATATGCGAAGTCATAATGCCACCATAACTGCTATGATATTGAGCATAGAATAAATTCCCCGAGCCGTTTTCAACATTAAGACCGAAGAATATATCACGGGAGCTTTCATAGTCCTCCAGGATGTATTTATGTAATACCTCACATGTATCAGTATCGATCGTCATAAAAAGATAGCCGAACTCAGAGTCCTCATCAGTGTCTGGTTCAGTATAATAAGCTAGACCAAGTATTTGGGAATCTGCAGAAAAAGCACTCCCGAAATAGTACCAGTCATTATCTGTACCTGTAGTATATGGGAAATAGGGAATCTCAGTCTCTGAATGGATCTTTCCTGTCAGAGTGTCAAGGATTATTAAATGATATTTACCGTCAATCCTGTCAATCAGGGCGAATAGCATTCCGTTGGGCGAGATAGCTCTGAAAGTCGTCCCTTCAGACATCTTATATTCGTATCTCCATATCTGGCTTCCGTCATCAGCTGCAAGCAAAGTAATGGCATCGTTATCTCTGCATATGATATCGCCTGTAGAAGAGAGGAAAAGACGTGTCGGACCTTCTTTGTGCAGCTGTCTGTTCGTGAGGGAAGTCCACTTCACATTTCCGGTATTAACATCTATACAACGAACATAACCTGCTTCGTCAGAGATATATACAACTTCCTTGTTGTCAACGGGAAGGATGTCAGAAATACCTACAGATTGTTTATAGAGTATTTCCGGACGAATATTATCCTTTTTGTATACATTGAGGACCTGAGACAGAAGAGCTTCTATCCTGTGATCATATATATCCTTAGTGCCTTCAGCATATGAGAGGAGCGCTTTGTTTGCTGCACCTTTGATGTCAAATTCCTGAAGGCTTTCAAACCCGGCATCGATGTACATTGTAGACATCTGTTTCTGTATCTCTTTATTCTTTTCGGAGATACGTATGTTGTTTGATATAACTATGCCAAGAAAGAGAGAAAGCAGGAGCATGACGCTACTCAGGATTCCGATGAGGTGGCTATTCTGACGACGTTTCTCCCTCTGCCAAAGACTATCGAAAGGACATCCTATGAGTGCTGCATAGAGACGAACTATCTCTTTTTTGAAAATCTTTTTGTCTATTGTATGATGGGGTCCTTTGATGTTTGCGGCCAAAGGTTCACGGTCTGAGATGATATCTCCTTTTTCATCATATTCATGGAGCATGTACGGAGAGAATGATTCATAAGGCTCGCCGTCTGCAAGGACAGCAATGATCTTATCCGGACCATTCTTTTCTGTAAAATAGCGTATTTCCTGTTCACACCATCTGGAATCCGGAAGATCGGGAGTGCAGATGACGATTAGATATTCTGAATGATCGAGGGCATACGTGATACTGTCTGACAGACTGGATGATGCAGGAAGCTCATCTTCGTCTCTGAATACTATTCCTAAACGGTCTCCTCCTACAGTTTCCCGGAATTCTTTTGGTACTCTGTATCTTTCAAGATGCTTCTGGATCATCTCTGCCGCCTCCCTGTCGAGAGGCTTGTGACGATAGCTGATAAAAGCCTTGTATGAACGCTCGGCCACGGGAGCCGGATTGATTGATGTATCGGTATCTAACATGAAATAAAAGATCTTCCTTGTCCGTCTATTGGGGCCATGTTCTGCTATGGAGCATATTTTAGACCGCTGTATTTATGATATCATTTATTTATACTTATTGACTTAAGGGGAGCAGATATGTTGATCAATTTTCTGATAGCCATTGCTGTCTTTTCATATGCTGTATACAGAGCAATTCAGGAGAGGAACAACTTCCGAGTGAGTTCAGGACTTTTTACGAGTGGTATCTCGATAGCAGTCATGGTCCTTGTTTTTCCGTATTTCTTCGCTGAAACCGGAGATTATCTCTTTACTCTGTTCAAAAGCTTTAGATACGGGTTATCCGTAATAACCATGGGAGCAAATCAGGAAGTTGCAGAGTTTTTTACGGAAAAGTCCATCCTTACGATAGCATATAAAGCGCTTCTTTATCTGTTTTATATCCTTGGTCCGCTTGCTACATCTGCTTTTTTGATCAGCTTTTCCAGGTATCTGGTTGAATTCCTGAAACTGATATTCTATAGAAAAATTCATTGTTTCTCTTCTCTTAATGACAGGTCGCTACTCCTTGCTGAGAGCATAAAAAAGGAAAGGCCTGGAGAATTGATCGTGTTTTGTGCTTTTGACCAGGATTCTTCTGAGGAGATGCAGGAAAGAGCCTCTGCAATAGGTGCGCTGAAGCTGGAAAAAGGAGTCGCTGAGTTCAGGGTCTCCAAAAAAAAGACATATACTTTCTACCTTCTGGAACATGACAGCAAGAACGGCCTTGCACTTCTGAGCGCACTCTGCTCGCATCTGATGGACAGCCCTGGATACGTTAAGCAGAACGTAACGGTCAGATACAATGCAGCCGCTTCAAGCATAGAGCTTATCAGGGACATAGATAACACCTTCGGAGCCGATATTAATCTTAGGCCTATCGACATATATGCATCACAGGCCATAGATATACTTGCGAGATATAAATACATACTTGCCGGAAAGCCTCACAAGGAGATCGTGATAATCGGAGCAGGAGGACTCGGAATAGAATTGCTAAGACATTCCGTAATCTTAATGATAGAACCGGATAGTGATTATACGGTCCATGTTATAGACAAGAATGCAAGGCAGATACTTTCCGGGCTGAAGGAATCGTATCCCGAAGTTTTTAATCTTTCTGAAGAGGAGTATATAGGAAATACAGATAATCCGGACAAGAACTACGATATCAGATTCCATACAGCAGATACGGATACATATGCCATCAGCAGACTGTTTGAAGATATACAAAGACCGGATGTCATATTCGTGGCCACAGGAAACGACAAATCGAATTATGAGACTTCAAAGAGGATCATGAGGTTCTTTGGAAGCAGAAGCGGAGACATGTCATATCCTCCAATATGTGCCAGGATAAAGTCCCCTGAACTATATGATGTGATAACCGGGCATGATGGCTTGGAGTTCTTCGGAAATGAAAAGGAACTGTATGACCTTAACAGACTTCTGTCTCCCTCGCTTGAAGAATCTGCAAAAAGAGTTCACCTGGCATATTTCTCGGACATATACCCGCGCATATTCAACAGGAACTATGAGGACAGAGAGGAGATATTGGAGTATACCGGCTTCTATTCATATATCAATCAGGATTCTTCTTTCAACGAGGCACTAGCACTTGATTTTAAATATGAATATGTACTGTCTAAGAGAAATGGGGATGAAGATGAGATCGATTTTGTGAGGAGATGGCTCAATGATCAGAATAATCTGATAATTCTGTCCGATGCAGAACATCTGAGGTGGAATGCATATCAGAGATTCCAAGGCTGGAGGCATATGAACGCTGTTCAGGAGGATCTGGCAGCCAGAAAGAGTCTGGGGAAGAGAGTGAAAGATAACGATATGCTCCTGCACCCAGCTCTTGTTGAACTGAATGAGCTTCCTGAGGCTGAAAGGATCACAGACGAGATAATACGCAGATACAATCCCGGAGGAACGCCCTCAAGATATGTGGAACTTGACAGGAACATCTGCCGGAACATGCTGCTCATTCTCGGGCTGGATGAATAAACCATAAAACAGAAAAAAGCCTTTCGGGGATATCCCGAAAGGCTTTTGTATCTTTCGAATAATACTGATTATTCAAGATTGTTGTGATAGTACATAGGATCTTCGTCCTTAGCTCCGATGAGTTCCATGACTCTTCTGCGAATGACTTCGTTCAGTGCAAAGGAGGATTCATAATATCCTGTGATGTTTGCATAAGCAAGTTCATCTCTCTGTTCGGGCGTGAGACCCCAGTCAACTCTTACGCCAAGGCCTTTGTTTACTGCCTTAGCCGGATCAGGTCTCTTGATCTCAAAGCTGAGGTCCTTCTTAAGTCTCGGAACGACAACGTTGATGTCTGCGATCTGTCCGATTGTGGACTTTGTAGGATCGGAACCGGAGATCAGAGCAACTGTAGCACCCTGCTCTTTTGCCTGCTGAGCGATCACAGCGATGGTCTTGGTGTTTCCGGAACCGGAGTTGATAAGAAGGATATCTCCGGGATGAATGGAAGGTGTTCCGTTATCACCGACGCAGAATACGACCATTCCGATCTGGGACATGTCCATTCCGAGTATACGAATGATGTTTCCTGCACGGCCCCATCCTGCTGTATATACTCTCTTAGCCTTGGAGATAGCCTGAGCTATTTCTTCGATCTGATTTACATCAACCTGATTGAGTGTCTCGGCAATGTTCTTTCCGGCACAATCAAGGAGTTTTTTGATATCTACCATGTGTTTATCCTTTCTTACTCAAGACTGTTGTGATAATAATGTACTGCTTCGACTGTTTCGCCGATCTCTTCCATGACCTTCTGCTGAATTACTTCATTGAGGGTGAATGCGATCTGATATGTGACTTCCATCTGATCAAGAGTCATAAGAGCTCTTTCCTCATCCGTGAGAGGCCATACTTCACGTGTTCCGGCAGTTCCCTTGAATTTAGGATCGCGAGGAGGTCTTCTCTCTCTCATGATTTTGTTCATAGGAGTCTCAACGCGCGGAATGACGACGTTGTAATCTGCTATCTCTCCGATGATGGACTCAGCACTTGTAGAAATGAGGCCTACTTCAGCACCGAATGCCTTTGCTTCGCTGGCGATAATGGAAATAGTCTTTGTATTTCCTGAGCCGGACATTACGAGAAGAATATCACCTTCATGAATAGAAGGGGTATTGTTGTCTCCTACACGATAAACAAGTTTACCGATCTGAGACATATCCATTCCCAATATGCCAGCAACATTTCCTGCGCGTCCCCATCCAGTGACGAATACACGATTTGCCTTAGCAATACCCTTAGCAAGAGCGTCAACCTGAGCCGGGTCGATCTTTGTGAGACCCTCAGCTACATGTTTAGCTGCCTGTTCGAGAATCTGTTTGGTATCCATAACTTATCTCCTTATAAAAAAACTTTCCTATACAAGTATATAGAAAAGTTCTTTGTTTTACAATTACATACTGTTCCACAAATCAGTAAAACAGGGGGATTTATACATTTTTTAAGTCATTCGGGAATATTATGCCCTGCTGTTTTCTGGCCTCATCCATAATCTCGAGGACTTGTTTGGTCCTGAGGTTCTGTCTATCTTCAGATCCGTCATTTTTAAGTACCATGTCAGTAAAGGCTCTGACTTCATATATGAGATCTGAAGGGAAGGGAGCACTCTCAAGTTCGGGAGTTATGATCTCACCGTTTCTCAATTTTACCGTTATGGCTGTTGGAGCGTTCATGCCGGTGATACTTATAAAGCCTTCTTCACCTTGGATCTCGCATATATTGGATGCAGGAGAGACTTTTCCGTACATTACATCCGCAAGAAAAGTGTCATATGTGCATGTAATGGATCCCACGCCATCTATGCTGTCCTTAAGGATTATAGCAGAGGCTTTGATTTCCTTTGGAGCACCGAATAGTCCGACAAGAAAACTCAGGGCATATACGCCGAGATCCATGAGCGCTCCGTTAGCGAGTTCGGGTCTGAATGCGTTTTCTATTATGCCGTTTCTGAAATTGTCATATCTGCTGGAATATGAACAGCAGGACAGGAAAACTCTTCTGATAGTTCCCAGTTTTGGGAGAAGAGTCTGTAACAGATGGTAGTTGGGATTATATACGGTCCTGAGTGCTTCAAGGAGGACAACTCCGTTGTTCTTGGCGCAAGTGATCATTTCCTGCCATTCTCTCGAATTGGCTGCAGCGGATTTCTCGACTATCACATGCTTTTTACTGTTTAGCATCTTTAACGCGAGATTTTTGTGCGTTCCGTTCGGAGTAGCTATATAGACTGCATCGATCTCTCTGTCAGATGCAAGAACATCGTAGTCAGTATATATCTTTTCAGCATCCCATTTATCTGCAAAGGCATGGGCTTTGTCCACATTTCTGGAGTGGACTCCGAGAAGACGGAAGTTCTCACATTTCTTAGCTGCGGAAAGGAAGTATTCTGTTATGAAATTTGTACCTATAACTGCGAAGTTTATCATGATGAATCTCCTTTTTGTTGTCTCAATTATAATGATATGGTCATTTATAATATCTGTCAAAACAATAGGGGTATGCTGTATAATATAGACAACCCTAGAGGACGATCTCAGGGCTTTTTTGCGTATAACAACAAGGTAGAGAGATATGAAGAAAAAGATAGCTGTGGGCATTTCCGGAGGAGTCGATTCGGCAGTCAGTGCATATCTTCTGAAAAAACAGGGATATGACGTCATCGGGGTGTTCATGAAAAACTGGGAAGAAACGGATGAAAACGGAGTCTGTTCTGCAGATCAGGATTTTGAAGATGTCAGAAGGACCTGTGAGGTGCTGGATATTCCGTACTATTCTGTCAACTTCTCAAAAGAATACTGGGACAGGGTCTTCACGGTTTTCCTGGAGGAATACAAGAAGGGAAGGACACCGAATCCTGACGTACTCTGCAACAAGGAGATCAAGTTCAGAGCCTTTCTGGATTACTGCATGGAAATCGGCTGTGAGAACATAGCGACAGGACATTACTGTAGAGTGAGCAGACTTGGAGGAAACCGTCTGCTAAAAGGCCGCGATGAGAGGAAGGACCAGTCTTATTTTCTATGTGCTCTTTCAGGAGATCAGCTTGCAAGAGTGGAATTTCCCGTAGGAGGATATACTAAGGAATATGTAAGAGACATAGCCAGAGAGGCAGGTATCCCGGTGGCAGATAAAAAGAATTCAACTGGAGTCTGTTTTATCGGAGAGAGGAATTTCAGAAAGTTCCTTCAGGGATATCTTCCTGCTCAGCCGGGAGAGATAAGAACACATAAAGGCGAATACATAGGACAGCATATAGGACTAATGTATTACACTCTTGGTCAGAGAAGAGGCCTAAACATAGGAGGAAGGGGAACCGGAGAGAGATGGTTCGTAGTCGAAAAGGATCTCAAGAACAATATCCTCTATGTGGAACAGGGAGAAGACAGTCCAGAGCTGTATTCTCATGTGATAATAGTAAACGAGTTTAATTTCATAAATCCTGTAGAATACAAGGAGTTTGATTGCATGGCTAAGTTCAGGTACAGACAGCCAGATCAGAAGGTCCATGTATATGTGGAGAAGAATTCTGTGCTAATAGACACCTATGAAAAACAGAGGGCAGTGACACCAGGCCAGTATGCTGTTCTGTATTCAGGTGACGAATGCCTTGGCGGAGGCCAGGTCGATACGATTTTCGAGTAAGGAGATTAATATGGAACAGTTCAAGGTTGTTATTCTGGCAGCAGGAGAAGGGACAAGAATGAAATCCTCTCTGCCGAAAGTTCTGCACAAGGCTGCAGGGAGAACACTGGTCGAATGGGTGGCCGCTTCTGTTGAGGATGTCTCTGAAAGACCTATCCTTATATATGGAAGAGAAGGAGATCTCCTGAAAGAAGCATTTGGAGAGGATCGTTTTACCTATGTTCATCAGGAGCAACGTCTGGGGACAGGACATGCTGTCATGATGGCCCGTGATGCCATTATGGACAGTGAATATACAATCGTTCTTGCAGGAGATATGCCTCTCATTAGGAAAGAGAGCATCAACCGTCTTGTGGAAGCCATAAAGAATGATAGGACGTTTTCATGCATGCTCCTGACAGCCATTCCGGAGAAGACTCCTGCTTTCGGAAGGATTGTAAGGGATAAGAACGGAGACGTCTGTGACATCATAGAAGACAGAGACTGCACCGAAGAACAGAAGAAGATAAAAGAGGTTAACATCTCCATCTACTGTTTTAAGACAAAGGATCTTTTAGAAGCATTGGATATGTTGAGGCCTGACAATGCTCAGAAGGAATACTATCTTACTGATACGGTAAGGCATCTGTATTCTCTGGGGAAGAAAGTGGGCAGTGTATCTCTTGATGATCCAGTAGAGAGGATCGGTGTAAATGACAGAGTTCAGCTGGCATATGCTTCCGAGAAACTGCGTGAGAGGATAAACGAAGATCTGATGAGGACAGGCGTTACGCTTATAGATCCGAAGAACACATACATAGACTGTGGAGTGGAGATAGGTCGTGACACAATCGTATATCCAGGAGTGATCCTTGAGGGAAGTACCGAAATTGGGACCGAAACGATTCTATATCAGGGATCACGGATAAGAGATTCAAAGGTCGGTGACCATACAACAATAGAGAATTCAGTGCTTCTAAGCGCAGAAGTCGGTTCATACAGCAAGGTTGGTCCCAACGCATATCTGAGGCCTGGTACTAAGATCGGTGATCACTGCAGGATAGGGGATTTCGTTGAGACCAAGAATGCTGTGATAGGAGATGGAACCAAGATATCTCATCTCACATATGTTGGAGATGCAGACCTTGGAGAAGATATCAATATAGGATGCGGTGTCGTATTTGTGAACTTTGACGGTAAGGAAAAACACAGGATAAAGGTCGGCGACAGGGCATTCATTGGATGCAACACGAACCTCATTTCTCCGGTGGAAGTCGGAGAGGGCTCATACATTGCTGCAGGTACCACAATAACTAAAGAAGTACCGCCTGATGCTCTTGCTATAGGAAGATCGAAACAGATGGTAAGAGAAGGCTGGGCAAAAGGGAGATATAAGATTCATCGTGAATGACACATATTTAGTAGTCGGACTGGGAAATCCAGGAAATGAATATAAGATGACACCCCATAATGCCGGGTTCATGTCTGTGGAAAAACTAGCCAGAAAGCATCATTGCCGATTCAGAAACTGTAAGTTCCAGGGAGTACTTGCAAAATATGAGAGAGAAGGAAGTAAGGTTTTCATTCTTAAGCCTCAGACATATATGAATAACAGCGGAATATCTGTGGCGGCATTTATGAAGTATTACAGGATCCCTGTGAGCAGGCTGATTGTCATATATGATGACAAGGATATAGAGCTCGGCAAGTTGAGAATAAGAGACAAAGGCCATTCCATTCCCAGCCATAACGGACTGAAGTCAGTAATCGAAGCCCTTGGGACTAATAAGTTTGCAAGGGTCAGATTTGGTATCGGGGCACCTCCAAAAGAACAGGTGAGTCTTATGGATTACGTAACATCCAAGATCCCTTTTCTCGAGCTTGAGACATACGATGCAACTGCTGAAGAGGCAGCTGATGCCGCAGATATGATAATTTTCGAGGGATTGGAAGCGGCGCAACAGAAATTCAGTTCCAAGAGTTAGGAGATATAATTGGCAGATATCACAAGCCTGATAGGGGAGATACCAAAAATCAAAGAAGTCATTTCAAGCGTACGGGAAAAACGATCCTGTACGCTTATTGGTGTACCTTCGGAGCTTAAGATCCAGCTTCTCCATTATCTTTATACGAATACGGAGCGGGAGATCATCTATGTTCTTCAGGACGATTATACTGCCCACAGAACATATGATTCATATACTTATCCCGAGAAAAGATATCTTCCTGAGCAGTATATTGAGTTCAGGTATGTCGAGTCTCAGAGCTCAGAATCAAAACACGAGAGAATAAAGTGTCTCGGAAAGATGATGACATCTAGAGGAGTCACGTTTCTTTCACTGAACAACCTTCTCATGAAGATGAGGGGACGAGACAGGATAATGGGATCTTTCAGAGAGATTTCCGTAGGTGACGTGATAGATCCTTCAAGGTTCAGAGATCTTCTCATAAAACTCGGATACCAGTATTCAAGCTTCATAGAAACGATAGGGCAGTATTCGGGAAGAGGAGAGATACTGGAGTTCTTCTCTCCGGACAAGGACGATCCCGTTAGGATCACTTTTTTTGATGATGAAGTAGAATCAATACGCTATTTTGATCAGGATTCTCAGAAATCGTATGGGGAGAATCTTAAAAAAGTGAGCATATTGCCAAGTGATGAGTACATGCTAGATGAAGATGAAAAGCATATGCTCCTAAGATATCTTGATTCAAAGAAAAAACAAATGCCTGAACTCTGTGGAAGATATATAGAGCAGATGACAGAGACAGGTACTCTGCTCAATATCGAGGCATTCTTGTCGGTATTAGGGGCAAACAGCAGTATTCTTGATTTTGGTGAGGACCCTCTTCTGGTATTTGAGGATGAGAACCATCTGGCAAGCGAATCAAAGACCAGAAAAGATACCAGAGAAAAGATGCTGTCTCAGATGATCCAAGACGAACAGGCTACGGGGGCTGGACTTGGAGCATATTTTGATGTGGATGATTTTCTTTATGATCATAAAGATCGAACCCTTAATTACAGAGGACTTAGTGATTACCCCGCCCTTAAGAACGGCTTATTCATCGATCTCGAAGGAAAGAACATGGTATCGTTCAATTCAAACATCCACTTGTTCAGAGATTCAGTTAAAAACAGGCTTGATGCGGGATACAGGGTATATGCTTTCCTGAACCGTCGCGAGAATGCGGTAAGGGATCTTCTTCAGGAGGAGAATCTGCCCTATTCCGTAAATGCCATTCTGAACGGCCCAGGTATCTCAATAGTAAAGGGAGATCTTGAAACGGGATTTGAGATAAGTCCGGAAAAGCTCCTATACATATGTGAAAGGGACATCTTCAGGGAACGCAGAGAAAGGAAGGGCTCTTTCAGGAGACAAGGAAATACTCTTGAACTGGCGGATCTTGGGATTGGTGATATCGTAGTTCATGAAATTCATGGAAAAGGACGATATCTTGGTATCAAGACGGAAGAAGTCGATGGGACTGTAGCAGACTTTCTGGAATTGGAATACAGAGACGGAGACAAGCTTTTCCTTCCCGTTTCCCAGATATCCAGGATAGATAAGTACATAGGGCCTGATGACGAGAGCGTAATCCTGTCGAAACTTGGAGGCAGAGAGTGGGAGTCTGCAAAGAACAGGGCGAGGAAGTCAGTTAAGAAACTAGCGGAGGACCTTGTCTCGATATACAGAGAACGCGCCAACACGGAAGGGTTTACGTTCTCAAAGGATACCGTTTGGCAGGCAGAGTTCGAAAATAATTTTTAATTCGAGGAGACTCCCGGACAACTGTAGAGTATCGAGCAGATCAAGAAGGATATGGA
>JAEEGF010697354.1_pt1 | contig 12937 bp, 8 predicted proteins | sample 9134171 | NCBI WGS metagenome assembly JAEEGF01 (sample SAMN16246542, study PRJNA631951) | gut metagenome | biome: gut microbiome; feature: rumen; material: AP-attached | host: Bos | place: Iran: Karaj | collected 2018-10 | reverse complement strand
CGATCTTCGCGCGGAGGACCTTCTCCCCTTCCGCGTACTTGCCGGCCTTCATCTCGCGGAAGAGCTTCAGGTTCTCCTCCGGGGTGCGGTCGCGCCAGGGGCTCGGGGTGCCGGGCTTGTCCACGGTACCGCGGTTCAGGCGGATCTCCTCCTGGTTCTGGTCATCGACATAGGCGAGGCCCCGCTTGATGAGGTCCTCGGCCCATTCGTACAGCTGGTCGAAGTAGTCGGACGCATAGAGCTCCTTGTCCCAATGGAAGCCCAGCCACTGGATGTCCTCCTTGATGGAGTCCACGTATTCGGTGTCCTCCTTCGTGGGGTTCGTGTCGTCGTAGCGGAGGTTCGTCTTTCCGCCGTACTTCTGCGCGAGGCCGAAGTTCAGGCAGATGGACTTCGCGTGACCGAGGTGCAGGTAGCCGTTCGGCTCCGGCGGGAAGCGGGTCATGACGGCGTCCACTTTGCCCGACGCGAGGTCGGCTTCGATGATCTCTTCGAGGAAATTCAGTTTGCGTTCTTCCATGGTTTGTTACCTTATAGGTGGCAAAGGTACGCATTTTAAATTATTTTTACTAACTTCGCACCGTACTAAAACGAACAAGTAAATGGGTTTACTGCATGCAAGGCTGGCGAAGTACGACCTGCCGCAAAAAATGATAGAGAAAGGGGTCTACCCCTATTTCCGTGAAATAGAGAGCAAACAGGGTACGGAAGTCGAGATGGAGGGCCACAAGGTCCTGATGTTCGGTTCCAACGCCTACACCGGTCTCACCGGCGACGAGCGCGTCATCGAGGCGGGCGTCAAGGCCCTCAAGCAATATGGTTCCGGCTGCGCCGGCTCCCGTTTCCTGAACGGCACCCTGGACATCCACGTCCAGCTGGAGAAGGAGCTCGCCGCCTTCGTGGGCAAGGACGAAGCCCTGTGCTTCTCCACCGGCTTCACGGTGAACTCCGGCGTCATCCCGCAGCTCCTCACCCGCGACGACTTCATCATCTGCGACGACCGCGACCACGCCTCCATCGTGGACGGACGCCGCCTGTCCTTCGCCAAGGCGCTGCACTACAAGCACAACGACATGAAGGACCTGGAGCGCTGCCTCCGCCGCTGCCCCAAGAACTCCGTCAAGCTCATCGTCGTGGACGGCGTCTTCTCGATGGAAGGCGACCTGTGCAAGCTCCCGGAGATCGTCGAGTTCAAGCACAAGTACGACAACGTCGTCATCATGGTGGACGAGGCCCACGGCCTCGGCGTCTTCGGCCGCCAGGGCCGCGGCGTCTGCGACCACTTCAACCTGACGAAGGACATCGACATCATCATGGGGACCTTCTCCAAGTCCCTCGCCTCCATCGGCGGTTTCGTCGCGGCGGACAAGATCATCATCAACTGGCTGCGGCACACCGCCCGCACCTACATCTTCAGCGCCTCCGCCACCCCGGCCGCCACGGCCAGCGCCCTGGAGGCCCTGCACATCCTCCAGAAAGAGCCCGAGCGCATCAAGGCCCTCTGGGACGTCACGAACTACGCGCTGATGAAGTTCCGCGCCGCCGGCTTCGAGATCGGCGACACCGAGAGCCCGATCATCCCGCTGTACGTCCGCGACCTGGAAAAGACCTTCATGGTCACCAAGATGGCCTTCGACGAAGGCGTGTTCATCAACGCCGTCATCCCGCCGGCCTGCGCCCCGCAGGACACCCTCGTCCGCTTCGCGCTGATGGCCACCCACACCAAGGAGCAGGTGGACCGCGCCGTCGCCGCCCTCGTCAAAGTATTCAAGTCCCTAGACATTATCAAGTAAGTCGATGATCCAGTCGATGACCGGCTACGGCAAGGCCGAAGCCCAGCTGAAAGGTGGAAAACTCACCGTCGAAATCCGCACTCTCAACAGCAAGAGTGCGGATATCAATATCAAGACCTCCATTCTCCCGAAGGAGAAGGACATCCCCGTGCGGAAGAAGCTCGCCGAGCGCCTGCAGCGCGGCACCATCGACTTCTTCCTCACCTATGAGGCCGGCGCCGCCGACGCCGCCCGTCCCATCAACGCCGAGGCGCTGAAGGCCTATTACAGCCAGGTCCTGAGCCTCCGCCGCGAACTCCCGGGCTTCACCGCCCCCGGCGACGAGGCCAACAGCGAACTGCTCGCCGCCCTCCTCCGCCTGCCCGACGTGGTGGACACGAAGAAGGCCGACGCCATCGGCGAAGAGGACTGGCCGGCCGTGGAAGCCGCCATCGACGAGGCCCTGGACCATCTCCAGGCCTTCCGCAGCCAGGAAGGCGTCGCCCTGTACAAGGACGTCACCGGCCGCGTGAACCTCATCCTCAGCCTCTATGACGAGGTGGAGAAGCTGGAAGGCGAACGGATCGAGGGCGTGAAGGCCCGCCTCCTCAAGAATCTCGAGGAATTGGCCCAGAAGCCCGATCCCGCCCGTTTCGAGCAGGAACTCATCTTCTACCTGGAGAAGTACGACATCAACGAGGAAAAGGTCCGGCTGCGCCAGCACTGCCGCTATTTCATGGAAACCATCGACGGCGAGCCCTACCCCGGCAAGAAGCTCGGCTTCATCATCCAGGAGATGGGCCGCGAGATCAACACCACCGGTTCCAAGGCCAATCACGCCGGCATCCAGCGGCTGGTCGTCCGGATGAAGGACGAGCTGGAGAAGATCCGGGAACAGTCGATGAACATCCTGTAGATTCTTCGCTGCGCTCAGAATGACAAAAAGAGGCCGTCCCTTGCGGGACGACCTCGAATCGTATCAGGAAGAGGGAGTTACTCGATGCGGGTCATCTCGAACGGAAGCGGGATGACGCCGGAAGAGGCACTGAGCGAATAGGTACTTCCTGTTCCGGCAATCAGATACACGCGGAAAGCGACATAGTCGTAATCCACGCCGCTGGAGGTACGGATGCCCGGCTTGACGGTGGCGGTGGAGAAATCCTCAGACAACGTCGCCGAGAAGATCTCATACCCCACGGAAGAGACACGCGTGTAGGAAGTTCCGTTCTTCGTGTAAAGGCCCTGCGGCATCATGTTGCTGTCTCCGTAGCTGGCGCTGTACGGGAAGGTCGGACCGTGCTGCGAGAGGAACTTGATGGAGCCGTCCTCATTGTACGTGAACTTGAACACGGCGGCATCGTACTGGACGACGGCGGAGGTCGTGATGCTGTTCATGCCATGGACGGTGAGCGTCTTCTCCAGGTTGTCCTCGTCGATGGTGATCGTCCAGGTTTCCGGCTGCACCCAGGTGACGCCGGAATAAGGCACTTCGCGGCCGGTGATCTTCCACTTGCCAGCCCACCGGAAATAGGTAGGCATCTTGTCCGCGACAGCCACTTCCGCCCACTGGTACAGGCCCGTGACATAGCCGGTCGCATCGAAGCCCACCAGGAGCACATAGACCTTGGCGGGAAGGTCTTCGGAGATGATTCCGGAATCACCCGAGAGGAGCCCTTCCTCGAACGAGGAGATAACCCCGTCCGCCACGTCCTTGTCGATCTTGTTCTTGGCCTCCACGGCGAAGACATCGAAGATATAATCCTCGATATTTCCCGTGATGCTGCTCTTCGGGACAACCGTGAGAACGTACTTCTCGCCGGCGATGGCGGCATCCGCCGTCGCCGTCACGGTGTTCAGCTGGTGAGGATAGACGAAGGAGCCTTCCTCGACAGCGAGCGTCCAGCGGGTTTCACGCTTGACGGGCGGATACTGGAGCACGTTGATGCTTCCGTTGTGGGAGCCGGCTTCGAAGCTGAGGAGGCCGGTCCGGACGGCCGGATTCGGATTCTGGCCGATCTTGATCCGGAGGACCGTTCCCTGTTCCTTGTCCTGCAGAACGGAGGTCTCGATCCAGTCCTTGTCCGCAGAGACGCGGACATCCATGTTGGTCGTGATGGGGTACGTCAGTTCGGTTCCCTCGAACGGAGCCGTGATGTCCGTCAGGTCGAGTCCGGCCAGGACTTCGCCCATCTGCTGGACGGTGAGGGTCAGGGACTCGTCACCGGAGCGGAGCGTCACCCGCGCATACCGGGATTCGATGGAGAGATTCTTGGTCACCGACACCTGCACTTTCTTTTCGGACTCGTTGACCGTCACCGTGCACCAGTCCTTGTCGGCCTGGACGCTGACGGAATTCACGGCGTCATACTTGATGACGCCTGCACCGACACCGTCCGGCGAGAAAAGCAGGTCGGAATCGACGACCTTGAGCGTCTTGGCGGCGTCGATTTCCAGCCCTTCCCCGTTGTCACAGGAGAAGAAGGCGAATACGGCCGCGACGGATAACAGAATATGGATAACTCTTTTCATGGCGCTTTACTTTTTCTCGATGGAATAGACATAAGGGAGGATATACGAGCCTTTCCCCTCGCCGGTCTGGAAGCCGTATCCGCTTTCCGGATTCAACTGGTAATAATCCACGGACGTGTTCGTCGCGCTGGAGAAGCAATGCAGGTACCAGGAATTGGCGGCACGCGTCTGGCTGGAGGCAGTCCAGGTATAGGTGTTCTTGAAGCGGAAGGTCTTGGGACCGGACTCCTTTCTCCAATCCAGCACGAACTGGCCGACGCAGCCCGAGTACACGGTACCGGACAGATTGTACCGGAAATTGACGCCCGAATCGGTCAGGGTGGCCAATCCGTCGCTATATTTTTCCGGGGCATACGGAAGCTCCGCGTTCTTGTTGAAGTAGGAATAGTCCGCATAGCAGAAACGGGGATATCCGGTCACTTCCTTCATGATTTCAATCTTCTTTTCTTCATCCTCATATTTCCCCGTGTGCTGCATCACCTTGGTCGTCAGGCCCAGGCTCTGCATGGGAATCGTCACCAGGCCGGACCATTCGTCATAGCCGAGATTCAAGCTCCAGTGCTCGTTCATTCCGCTGAGGACCAGGCCGTCGCCGGCCTCATTGAGGGACATCTTGAAAGGAATCGTCTTGAACTGGTCGTCTCCATCCCACGTCTTGTCATAGGTCATCTCGTAGTCGCCGGCCAACTGGTCGAGCGGGACATAGGAGAACGGCTTGACAAAACTGATCGGCGCGCCGTCGACCGGCTCGATTTTCCGTTCGGCGAGATTCACCTTGAACTCGCGGGCGGTCACGTCGCCGTACTTGACATCCTTGTAGAAACGGATCCGGTCCGGGAGATAGACGAAAGCGTGGTCCTCATAGCCGATGGAACCGTCTTCTTCCTCCACTTCGAACTCGAAGATCCGGTAAGGATAGCTGCTGGTATAGGACGTCGCGCCGTTGTCATAGTATTCGACCAGCATCTTCTCAGAGCCGAAATTCACGCCGAACATGACATCGCCCTGCTGCCGGTAGGCACGGCATTCCTCCAGGTAGGTGGCGGCGTCCTTCTCGAGCGGATACATCTCATAGATGCCGCTCTTGCGCTTGCCGACCGCCCGGATGTGGTCCTTGTCGTATGATTCGATGACGAGGTCCACATCGCCTCCGCGTCCGGTATACAGGGACGAGGAAGAGCCCGGAGTCGCCCAGTAGTGGAAGACCTCGTTAAAGGTGTCGAAAGAAAGCACCGGGCCCGTATCGCCGGTGAGGGCAAAGTAGGACGTCGCGGCCTTGTCCCCGTCGCGCTCGCTCCGGAAAGTGACCTGCTTGTCCTTGAAGGTGGCCGTATAGACATAGCCGGCTCTCGGCGCCCCGCTGTAAATGGGGAAGACATAGATCTTCCAACCGTATTCGGGAGCCTCCAGCACCTTGTTGAAGTCTTCCAGATACGCCTGCATGCGTTCCGCCGGGGACTTGTCGAAGATGTCCGCCTGGTCTTTCAGGCAGGAAGACGCGCAGAAAGCCAGGGAGACAAGGCCCAGAATTATCGATAATTTCTTCATTGTCTTCATAATCTGTCCGGTTTTACTTGATATCCAGGGATTCGATGTCCACCTGGCCGGAAGCGAGCTCTTCCTCCCGACGGAGGATGACGCTGCGGAGTTCGTCCAGGTCGATGCCGAAGCTGTTGTCCATATAGTCCCGGACGATATCCAGCTTGGACTCCAGGAAACTGCGTCCCGAATCACCGGCGGTGTTGAGCCAGCTTTCCCAGCGCTCGGGAGAATTCGTGATGTACATGGACATCATCTCGGCGAAGTCTTCCCGGTCGGAATGCTGGGAATACTTGGAGATGAAGCCGCGCCTGAGATAGTCGGAATCCGTGTCGTTCCAGCTGTCGGTCACATAGCTCTCCGGCGTAATCTGGCTGAACTTGACCGGGAAGTCCTTGGTCTGGTTCAGGATATGGGTGAACTCGTGATGGATCGTCTTCAGGTAATAGTGATTCAGCTGGCCGGGATCCCGGGCGTAGCCGGGCAGATAGTTGATGCCGGCCAGCTTGATCTTGCGGCCGGATTCCGCCGTACCCAGGATCATCGTACCGTTGTTCTTGTACTCCCACTCGCCCATCAGGAAGAACATCTTCGGGAAATAGCGGCGTGTGAAGTCGATGCCGGCCACCTCGTCATAGGTGTCGATGCACATGAACTTCACGATGTGAGCCATCATGATGGCGGCATGGTAGTCCGCAGGGATGGAGGTGTAGCTCAAGGTGGACTCGTCCATCTGGTAACGGTACTTGAACTGGATGTTGTAAGGATGGACGTAATACGCGTCCAGCCAGTCATCGAAGGGAGTGCGATCCTTCTTGTTCACGACGATGATGGAGTTTTCCCGGTCCGGATTGTCCTGTTGGCAGGAAACCAGGAAAGGGAACGCGGCCAGCATCGCGGTCAGGATGTATACAAATCTTTTCATGGGTCTCACGTTTTAATTGTTGCGGGGATTGGGTTCCAGACCGGCATCACGGACCTTCTGGGGAATCTGGACAGCCAGGCGGGGATCGCCGGCCATCATCACGTCGGTCGTATGGTCCGGAAGACCCGCCGTATTCATGTAGCGGCGGTAGATGGTGATGCCGTAGCGCTTGATGTCAAACCAGCGAAGGCCGAAACCCATGTTCTCCATCCTTCGGAAATTGACCACGCACTGGAGCATGCACTCCTTCACACCACCGTTCTCGCCGATGTCGAAGGCCGGATGGAATTCCTTCTTCACGGTTCCGGAATCCCAGGTGGCATAGTTGACACTGTTGTAGAACTTCTGGATGTCCGCGGGTGTGAAGTCCGTCTGGCAGATCGTGAAGTTGTGGATGAAGAGATTCAGGTCGGCGGCGGCTCCGTCGAAGTCGTTCAGCAGGATCTTGGCCTCGGCCCGGTTGAGCAGGCACTCGTCCGTGGTGAAAGCCGGATAGATCGAGCGGGAATAGCCAGTGCCGGCGACAGGGTCCGTATACTGGAACAGATAGGGAACCCGGTAGAACATGACGCGGTCGAAAGAGCCGGAGAAGGTATGCGGCGCATCCTTGCCCAGGAAGGGATGGTCGGTGCTGTTCACCCAGGCGCCGTAAATCTGCTTTGCCTTGATATCTTCCGTCGTGGCGAGATAAGCGCCGTGGTTGTATCGGGTTTGCGTCGTGTAGTTGAGCCAGAGGGCGTACTGCTGGGAATAAGCCGTCATCAGGAGCAGGTTCGCCCCGTCCTCGGAACTGACATACCGCTGGGCGCGGAGGTTGGCCGTGCTCGGCATCGTCCCATAGACGTCATAATCGCGGAGCACCGTCTCGGGCGCCGTTCCCAGGCACTGGGTGGCCGCGGCGATCGCCTTCTCGTACTTCCCGTAGTACAGGTAGAAGCGGGTGGCGAAAGCGTAGGAAGCGGCCCGGTTGAAGTGATACTTGGGAACCTTGAGATGGCTGTCCCCCACCATGGTGAGACCCTTCTCCAGGTCGGCCTCGATCTTCTCGTACACCTCGGCGACCGTACCGCGCTGATACTCCGGACGGAAAGACTTTTCCGGCTCCGTGATGTAAGGAACGCCCAGGTCCGTCGAGCTGGTCTTCTCGTTGTACTGCATCGAGAAGATGTTCACGAGCATGAAATGGGCGTAGGCCCGGCAGATGAGCGCCTCGCCGTACGCCTCGATCAGGGCCGCGTTGTCGCCCAACCCCATCTCGTCCATCGCTTCGATGGCCTGGTTGGCGTTGGCGATGGCCAGGTAGAAATTGCCCCAGATGTTCTCCGGGCTCTCGTTGTTGCTCTCGGAGACGTCCTTCCAGTTCCAGACCTCATCGCGGAAACGGGAGGTCTTCGTATACTGGATGCTGTAGTCGTCGAAATTGTCCGACATCAGCTCGGTGACGCAGGTATAACCCGTCGTGGAATAGGCGGCGCCCACCAGAGAGATCGCTTTCTCCGCGGTGTCGACTTCCGTACGGTTGTCCGGGTTCTTGTCCAGGAACTTGTCACAGGCGGCCAGGGACAGGACGGCCAGGGCGGCAATACCGTAATATATAATGTTCTTTCTCATAGCTTCAATCTTTTAAATGCCGATCTTGAGGGTCATGGTGAACTGCTTCGCCATCGGGACGGCCACACCGCCCGTGTTGAAGAACTCAGGATCCTGTCCGTTCAGCTTCTTGTCGGCATACAGGAGGAAGAGGTTCGTGGCCTGGAGCTTCACGGAGAGCGTGTTCAGTCCGATCGACTTGGCCGCCTTGGCCGGAAGGTCGTAGGAGAGCGAGACTTCCTTCAGGCGGATGAAGTCGCCGCTGGCGATGCGCTCCGTCGAGTAGTTGTACGCGTTGTACGCGTAACTCAGGTTCGAATTGTTGTAGTTCTGGATCCGGGAGGCGATGACCGGGATGGTCGTCTTGTCCTCGTCGCCGGGAACCACCCAGCGGTTGCGGAATTCCTTCGGAGTGGAGACCAAGTCGTCATACCGGCTCTTGAACACGGGATCCAGACGGACCACGTTGCCGAAGGAGCCCGTGATGAACACGTTCAGGCGGAAGCCGCCCATCTGGAACGTATTGCCCAGGGAGCCGACGTCGGTCGGGTCGGACGTGCCGGAGAACTCGAGGAAATTCAGCTTCTCGGGATCGGATTCCTGGAAGTAGATGCCGGTCACGGAGATGTTTCCTTCCTGGTCCAGGAAGGTAGGCATACCGACCTTGTTCAGGCCCTTGAACGGGATCGAGAAGATACTGTGGTTCGGATAGCCCTGGCGGGCGAAACCGGTACCGGAGACCAGGTTGATCAGGCGACGGGTCGAGAGGAGCTCGGTCACGATGTTGTGCGAATGCGAATAGATGACATTCGTCGTCCAGCTGAAGGAGCGGGTCTTGACATTGGTCGTGGTGAGGGAGAGCTCGAAACCGTCGGACTTCATCGTGGCGATGTTACCGTACTTGGTCACGAAACCGCCCACGCCCTGGGTGACGGCCGGTCCGATCAGGTCGAAGTTGTTACGCTTGTACCAGTCGCCGACGAAGTTGATGCGGTTGTTCAGGAAGCCCAGTTCCAGGCCCACGTTGAACTCGTGCTTCTTCTCATAGGTCAGCTCCGGGTTGGCCAGGTCATCGACATAGAGGATCGTCTCCCGGTCGTCCGCGACGGGCTTCCAACGGGTGGTGGAGGCGATCACCGGGAGGGAATTGTCCACGGCGCCGCGCTCGGCGGTCAGGGAGTAGGAGAGCTTGATGGCCGCGTGGGAGAGGACCGGCTGGACGCTGCGCATCCACGGTTCGTCGATGATGTTCCATCGGCCGGACACGTTCCAGGTAGGAAGCCAGCGGGCCTGACGGCTCTTGCCGAGCTGGTTGGAACCCTCGTAGCGGATGGTTCCGTTCAGGCTGTAACGACCCTTGTAGGAATAGGTTCCCGTGCCGAAGAAGGCGGCGCGGCGGTCGAAGGTGTTGGACATCGTGAAATAGTTCGTGCCCTCTTCGGCGCCCTTCTTGAAGACGCGCCAGTCGTAGTTGGACTTCTCGCCCATGGAATACTGCATGCCCCAGCCGCGGAACCAGATCGCGTGACGGTCGATGGAGTTGGTTTCCATACCGCCGTACAGGTTCACGGTGTGGTCCGTGAAGAAGGTGTCATTGTAAGAGGCGGCCAATCGCATGTCCCAGCCGAACATCTTGTTGTCCGTCCGCTGGAAGATACCGCCGTAAGGGAGCACGGTGACCGGAAGCGCGTACGGATCGTCGGGATCGGTGTACAGGTAGGAGTTGGAATCCCGGATCGTGGTCGTCTCCATGGAACGGTAGGCCTGCGCCTGGTTGGAATCGTCCAGGATGTAGTGCTCGCGCGTGGAAGCGGAGTACTTGACCGCGCCGAGGGCGGACAGCTCCAGCTTCTGGAACAGCTTCCATTTCAGCTCGCCCTGGAAACGGAGGTTCGTCACATCCAGGTCCATGTAGTTGTTCTCGAGCTCGTGGATGATGTTGAACGGAGCGTAGTTGCGGGTGTAGAACTCGTTCGGGTCCAGGGCGCGGGACGTATTCAGCGCGTAGGAATACGGGTTGATGTCGAAGTCGCGCTTGACGGCGCCGCGGACGACATCGACGCTGGAACCGAGGGTGCCCGGAGCCTTCTGCGTACGATAGGACGCGTTCGTGATGACGTTCAGCGAGAGGTTCTTCAGGATCCGGAACGTGCTGTTGATGTTGCCGGTGTAACGCTGGACGGAGCTCTGGAGCGTCCAACCCGGGTCATCCATGATGGACAGGGAGGCGTAGTAGTTTCCCTTGTCGGTACCGCCGGACATCGAGACGGAATGGTTGTGCTGGATGTTGTAGGTGAACAGGCGGTCGAACCAGTTGGTGTTGCGCATTTCGGCGGCCCGCAGGTAGGCGGCCCTGGCCTCGTCCGTATTCTCCAGGCCGAACTGGCCCGACGTCTTGTCGTACAGGGTGATCAGTTCGTACATCTTGCCATAGATACCGCTCTCGGAATCGTTGGCCGTCGTCGCATAGTTCAGATAGCCCTTCTGTTCCAGTTCCTGGTAAACGGCCATCTGGTCCTGGGAATTCATGATGTTGAAGGTCGCGTAATTCGGCTTCAGGCGCATCGTGTATTCACCCGTATAGGAGATCCGGCTGCTGCCGGTCTTACCCTTCTTCGTGGTGACGACGATAACGCCGGCCATGGCGCGGGCGCCGTAGATGGAGGTCGCGGAGCCGTCCTTCAGGATGTCGAAGCTCTCGATATCGTCGGAGTTCAGACCGGCGATGGCCGAGGAGATCAGGGTGTTGGCGTCACCGGAGGACAGGGATTCCGCATCCACTTCCACGACGTCTTCCATGATCACGCCGTCCACGACCCACAGCGGCTTGGAGGAGCCGTAGATGGAGGTCGCGCCGCGGACGCGGATCTTCGGAGCCGTACCGAAAGTACCGGAGACGTTCTGCACGGAGACACCGGCGACACGTCCTTCCAGCGAGCGGGAGACGTCGGCCACACCGGCCAGCGTCGTTTCTTCCGCGTCCAGCTTGGCGGAAGAACCGGTGAACAAGCGGCGGTCCACCTGGGTCATACCGGTCACGACCGCCTGCTCGAGGACTTCGGAATCCGGCCGGATCGCGACGCGGACGTTGTCCTGCACTGGAACTTTCGTCTCCTCATAGCCCATGAAGGAAACCACGAGGTTCTTCGCATTTTGCGGCACCTTGTCCAGGACAAAGTTACCGTCCAGGTCCGTGATGGATCCGATCTTGGTCTGGCCTTCCACCGTCACGAACGCTCCGACGACCGGTTCTCCGTCTTCAGCCGAGACGACCGTACCGCGGACCGTCCGCGTCTGTGCAGAAGCCGTCACCAGCCCAAGGAGGAGGGAGCCGACACAGAGCAGATAGGTTAATAGCTTGGTTCTCATTAGATAAGGTTTAGAAGAAAAAATAGTTTTTCAGGCATTTAATGTGCTAATATATAATAAAAATTTTTAATTTACAACAAATTCCTTAAAAAATATTAAGAATATTCACATTCCCCGAATATATTCTTTGGATAATAAAACGAAATCGGGAGGGCGCCGTGCCCTCCCGATCGTCATGGTTTCCGTCCGGATCCCTTACAGACTGTAATCGATCCGCCCCCAGAAGACCCCGTAGCAGCCGTCCTGGACGATCGGCGTCGGAACGCCGTCCACGTTCGGGAGATAGACCATCTCCTCCAGGAACGTGTGCGAATGGCCGCCCACGATGAGGTCGAGGTTCCGGGTCTTGGCGCACAGGATCGGGTCCGTGATGTCCCCGGGCGTATGCTCCGTGTAGCCGATGTGCGTGAGGGCGATCACCAGGTCGCAGCCCTCGTCGACCTTCAGGAGGTCCGCGTACTTCTGCACGGTCTCCACCATCGGGAACTCGGGGACTCGCTCGGCGATGTCACCGGCGACCATCGACTTGAGGTCGCACAGGACGCCGATCACGCCGATCTTCAGCCCCGCCTTCTCGAGGATCACGTAGGGCTTGATGTATTTCCCCGCCTCGAAGGGCGAAAAGTCGTAGTTGCACACGACGACCGGCATTTCCAGCGAGGAGAGCCGGCGGCCCAGGTCCTCCAGACCGTTGTCGAACTCATGGTTGCCGAGGGTGACGACGTCGTACTTGAACGCGTTCAGCGCCTGGATCTCCAGGTTGCCGCCCAGTTCGGAAAAATAGGTCGTTCCCTGACTGAAGTCGCCCGCGTGCAGCAGGAGCACGTTCTCCGGGCCTTCCGCCACGCGGACGCTGTCCAGGTAGGCGGCCCGTTCGATGACACCGCCCATGCCGGGATACTCGTCGTCCCGCACCGGCTCGAAATGGCTGTGCGTGTCGTTCGCATGCAGGATGACCAGATGGGTCCGAGGCTCCGCATTCCGGGTTTTCCAGAAATAGCCCACGCCCGCGGCCAGGGCCACGGAGAGGCAGATGAAGAGGATTCTTGCTGTCTTGTCCATACCTTAGTCCTCCATGACGACGCGTCCGTCCTTCTGATAGTCGATGATTTCGCCGGCCGCTTCCTTGGCGCGGATGAAGTCCAGCATCACGTCCTTCATCAGGACCGTGGTGAGCTTCACGTCCTCCGCCCGGGCGCCGACGGCGATGCCG
>JAEEGF010148590.1_pt1 | contig 12937 bp, 6 predicted proteins | sample 9134171 | NCBI WGS metagenome assembly JAEEGF01 (sample SAMN16246542, study PRJNA631951) | gut metagenome | biome: gut microbiome; feature: rumen; material: AP-attached | host: Bos | place: Iran: Karaj | collected 2018-10 | reverse complement strand
TTGATATGGATATAACCTGCGGAGATATCCATCTTGTTGGTGTTGATGTTGTTGGTACCGTCGGTGCTCTCGTCCACAGGCAGGGCGGCCCAGTGTCCGTCGAACAGCTGGAACTGCCACCATGCATTCGTAGGAGTGACATAGTAACGGATTTCCTGCCCAACCTTAAGATCAATTTTGGTAAATGCATCCGCAGGCACCTCCCAGTTGATGGACCATGCGCCAAGATCGACATTGCCCTCCCAGAGAGTTGAGATGTTCTGCTGGAGCAGGACCTCGATCTGCGTGGGGCAGACCTCGACTTCGCCGGTCAACAGTTCGAACTTGATGGGATATGTTCCGATCTTGTTGTAAGGCATGATGAAGGAGACTTCGTCGTCGGCACGCTTTACATACTTGGTAACCTTGGCTTCGCCGATGTAGATGCGGTCTACCATCATGAAGTTGGTTCCCTTGAGCGTAACGGCTGCGCCGATGTGCTCGGCTGCAGGCATCTCATTCACCACCACGAACGAGTGGTAGCTGACGGTGATGTCCTCACCGGGCTTGATGACCTCGCCGTTGTCGAGCTTGAGTTCGATCTTGCCGGACACGGAAGTGGCGGCGGTGTAGATCTCGATATCCTTTTCGACCAGCTTGAACTCTTCCGCCTTGCCACCGAGGGTGACGCCGGAAATCAGGTCGAGGTCGGTACCGGAAACCTTGATGGTGTCGCCGGCAAAGATGTCGGTGGGAGCGATCGCGGTAACGACGGGATGCACGAGGGTGTAGGCCACGGTCACCTGGTCGCCGCTGTCCATCTTGAGGGTGATGTCACCTTCTGCGGCAGACCTGGGAACGGTAAGGGTGATCTTGTCATCGGCGAAAGCGAACGTGACGTTCGATGCGCCGGGAAGGTCTACGCCCGTGATGAGCTCGAGGCCGGTGCCGGTGATGGTCAGGGTGGAATCAGCCCTTACGGGAGTGGGAGCCACGGCAAGTCCGGTAGGAACCACCAGGGTGATGGTGCCGGCCTTGAAGCTCTTTCCCGCGAAGCTGACCGCGTTCACGTCACCGCTCTGGGCAGTGGCGGGAAGGGTGAGGGTGAGGGTCTTGTTATCTGCCGAAACGGTCAGTTCGCTGACCTCGGTGCCGCCCTCGAACACGACCTTCTCGATCATGTTGAGGTAGGCGCCGCTGATGGTCAGGGTCTGGCCGGGCTTGGCGGTTTCGATGGCAAGGCTGCTCACGGTAGGATCGCCGATCACGAGGTCTGCCGTCGAGTAACTCTTGTTGGCTATGTTGTCGGGATCTTCGACCTCATCGGCATCGCCGAGGATGATCTTTCCGGTAACCGCCTTTGCGGGTACGACGACCTTCAGGCTCTTGCGGCCCTTCTCCTTGATGGCATCCCCGGTGGCGATGGCACCGCCTTCGAAGATAACCTCCTGGATCAGGTTCATGTAGTCTCCCGTCACGGTGATGACGTCACCGGGCATTGCGCTCTTGGGAGAGAAGTCGGTGAAGACTATGGGCTCGGTGTAGGTCAGCTCAGCCTTGCTGGTGAGGACCTTGCCGTTCTTTCCTACTATGGAAATCTTGCCCACCTCTTCGGTAGTATTGGGGAGAGTCACGGTAATCTTGCTCTTCTTTCCCTTCTCGACCACGGTAAAGTCCGTAATAGGGTCGATTCCGGGGATTCGCACCTCGGCGACCTGCTCGAGGAAACTGCCGATGATCGTGAGCTCACCTCCGCGATAGACCGGATTCGGAGCGAAGGAACCGAATGCGAGTTCCGTGCTGAACTGATCCGTATCAAGTTCCTTGCTGGTCTGGCAGGCCTGAAAGGCAGTCAGGGCAAGAACACTGATGCATATAAGCTTAAAAATGTTTTTCATACGCATAATCCATTAAAGGGGTACAACACGGATATTGTCGATAGCAATGATAGGAGAACCTGCGGTACCCGGAGTCGAGCCACCATACACGAACATGGCAAAGCCATGCAGGTAGCTGTCGTCGAATGCAGTCGCGCAGGTGCCGCCTCCGCTCGTCTTGTTGAATTCGGAGAGAGGGAAGGATACCGTCACCCACTTGTCGCCGGTGTCATACTTGCCGGTTGCAGTCCAGGGCTCCCACACGTAACGGGGGAAGGTGTCTTCGGTATAGTAGGCGTTGGTCATATTGGCTTCGGAAACGGATGCCTCGTTGGAGAACATGATCTGGAGTCCGTAGCTGGTCCAGGGATTGGAGCTGGGAACCATTATCTCGAACTTGATGCAAAGGCCGCCAATGCCGTACTTCTTGATGTAAGCGGCAAAATCGGTGTTCGAATACAGCGGAGGATTTGCACTGCCGACTGCTCCGGGCCAATAGTTGAATGCCATGTCGTCTTCCTTCCAGTCATCCCATGGGCCTGCCGCCATATCCGCCGCGAAAGCGATATAGTTGCCGCTGAGGGCGGGGAAGGCATGGTCGCCGGGGGCGTGCAGGACCTTGCTGCCGTCACGCCAGCCTGCTCCGATAGCACGGCCGTAAACGCCGTCCCAGTCGAAGAGAATGTTGCGCGTGTCGCGGAACTGGAAGGTACTGCGTCCGGTACCGGATGCGGTGGTAACCTCGACAGGGCCGGATGCCGCACCTGCGGGCACCTTGAAGGTGATGGTTTCGGAGGAAACCACGTTGTAGGTGCTGACGGTGGCGCCGGGGATGGATACTCCGGTCACGTCGATGAAGTACTTGCCCTTGAGGGTCACGTCCTCACCGTCGGCAGCCCATTCATTGCTGATGGAAGTCACCTTCGGTACGGGAGGGAGGATCTTGAAATCGTAGGTTACGGAGTCCTTGGCCGCAGTGACAAGGTAAATCTTGTCGGTCTGCACGGTGGCCGCGGTGCTCGGCACTGCCACGATCAGGGTGTTGTCGGTAATATAACTGGTGTTCAGGATAGCTGCCTGGTCGTTGAAATAGATGTCGTGCACGCTGCGCAGGTTGGAACCCACGATGCAAAGCACCTCGTCCATAAAGGCCTGGGTGATGAACACGTCCTGGTCGGCATAGCGTACGAAATCCACCGTAGGCTTGCCTTCCGTAGCATGGAAGCGGTCGGGGTAATCATCCACGCAGGATGCGAGGGCGAAGATCCCGGCGATTATTCCTATATATTTAAGCATTGATTTCATAAGGCTCATCGATTAAAAGTTATACGAATAAGTCTCACGCACGTCAACGTGGATGGGCTCAGCAGTAGAGGCCACGTTGGGATTGAGAACCACGTCTTCGGTAGGGAACGGCATGGTGAGCATCTCGGGCTTAACGTCGGTGAGCTGATACTGGGTGGTATCGTAGCTGATTCCGCTGGCATCCCAGGCATTTGCACCGGGGCCTACGTAATTGCCCTTCTCGTCGCAGACGAAGCTCTTGTAAGCAGCATCCAAGCCACCATAGACAGAGCGCCTCTGGGCCTTGATCTCAGCGATTACAGTATCCATCTCGTAGTAGGAACGGCGTACGAAATCGTACCAGTTGTCACCCTCGAGGGAGAGTTCCAGACGGCGCTCCTTCCAGATGTCCTTGATGGTAACCGCGGGAAGGTCTGCTGCGTGGGCACGCTGGCGGACCTTGTTCACATAAGTGAGGGCGGTGGGGGCATCGTTGGTGAGGAGGCAGGCCTCGGCATAGATGAGGTAGACGTCGGCAAGCCTGAGGATATGGGTAGGCAGCGAGTTGTACATGTATGCCGGAGAATGTCCGACTGCGGCCACGTGGTCTGCGGTGTCACCATAGAGATGCTTCGCAAAGTTGGCACCGGTGCCGCATCCGAATGAGCCGGAAGTGGGATTCGGGGAATAGTCGGAATCGTAGAAGAAACGATAGAAGTCGAATCCTCCCATGTCGGTCCAGAAGTAATCATACTTGTCGCCGAACATCATCATGGTCGCCTGGCGGCGGTCATCCTTGTTCACGCGGGACTGGGGATTCTCGGAAGCGGAAACGCCGAAGAGATCCTGAAGGTCCACCGAAGGGCCTTTCCAGTCACCCCAGAGGTCGCCGAATTCGTCGAAACCGACGAGACCCACGTCGCACTGGATGGAGTTCTGTGCAGTCCACGCCTGGGGAGTGGCTGTCCAGAGCCAGGAAATCAGGCATTCGCCGGTCTGGTTGTAAACCTCGGGAGCAAGACGGAACACGTCGGAATACTTGGGAGTAAGGGTGCGTCCGGACTCCTCGATCACTTCGAGAGCATAGTCACGTGCCTTGATGAGGTCGGCCTCGGCAAGAGTACCGGATACGCCCGCCTTGGTAAGATAAGCCTTGGCAAGGAGAGCCTTGGCCGCATAGTAGTCGATGCGGGGCTTCTTTCCGATATAATTGTTCTTGGGCAGGTATTTCAGGGCCTCTTCGAGAGTCATGATGACATAGTCGTAAACATCGGCCTTCTGCACCTTGAAAACGTCGTTGTATGAGTTTTCCTTGATGATTGCGGTATTGTCGTGGATAATGGGGACGTCACCGAAAGTGCGCACCAGGAAGAAATATGCCATTGCCTTCCAGACGAGAGCTTCACCAATGGCCCTGTCCTTGACGGCCTTGGAGGCGCTTCCGGTGGAGTTCTGGATATTCTGGATCACGGTGTTGCAGTGCGCGTTCACCGACCAGAGGGCATAGGACATGTTCTTGAGGTCGCCGTCGGTTCCGTTGACTGTCAGCGTGATGTAGTTGCTGGAGCCTTCGAAGACGTTGCCGGCCATGGTTTCACCACCGTAGATGAAGAAACGGATGATATCGTACCAGGGAGAGTTGTAGAGGTAGTTAACACCCTGCTCGACTTGGGCGTCGTTCTGATAATAGGTCGCACTGGAAAGGGAGTCCTCCGTAGGCCTGTTCAGGAATTCGGAGCAGGACACCACAGTGAGAGCCATCAGAATAGTTGCGAAAATCTTGAATATATTTTTCATAATCATTTCCTCCTATTATTAGAATGTAAGGTTGACTCCGAAGGAGCAGGTCATAGGAGAAGGATAACGGCCGTTGTCGACGCCGAAGGTAAGTCCGGAGCTATCCTTGGTGGAAGCACCGACCTCAGGGTCGTATCCGCTGTACTTGGTGAAGGTGTAGAGGTTCTGCAGGTTCATGTAAACACGCAGGTTCTCTATCTTCCAGCGCTCGATCAGGCTCTTGGGAACGGAGTAACCGAGGGTGACGTTCTTCACGCGGAGGTAGCTTCCGTCTTCGATGTAACGGGTGCTGAGACGGTCGTTGTCGTTAGGGTCGGCAAGAACGGGACGGGGGGTCTTGGTGTTGGGGTTGGTGACATATACGTTCGTCACATCCCACATTCCCTTGCTCTCGTCGTACATGGCGAGTTTGGCGCGGTCCTTCACGGCAACGTGCTGGTTGGTCCAGGCGCTGTTCATGCTCACGAGGCCGTTGAAGCCCTGTCCGATCATGTTGTAGTTGAGGACCTTGTTGCCATAGCTTCCGTTGAGGAAGATGCTGAGGTCGAAGTTCTTGTAGCGGAAGGAGTTGGTCCAGCCGAAGGTGAAGAGAGGCAGCGGGCTGCCGATGTTGGTGCGGTCGTGCTCGTTGATCACGCCGTCCTTGTTGACATCTTCGAACTTGAGGTCACCTGGCCATACGGTGGTGGTAGGATTGAAAACTCCGTCGGCAGGATACTTCTCTGCACGGGGACTGTTCTCGATATCGTCGAAATCCTTATAGACTCCGACCACCTTGTATCCGTAGAAACCGTAGAGGGATTCGCCGATCTCGGTGACGGAAACGATGTCACTCCACTGGCCGTAACCCACGAGCTGTGCATTGGCGGTGCCGTCGAGTGCAACCAGCTTGTTCTTGTTGAAGGAAATCTGGAAGTTGCTGTCCCAGCCGAAGTTCTGTGTAGAAACGGGATGGGTGTCGAGGGTGATTTCCAGACCCTTGTTCTCGATGGTGCCGTAGTTGCCGCGAGGTGCAGCGAGAGCGGAAGAGGCGTTACCCTGGGTTCCCATGTAGGAAGGAAGGGTAAGGCTCATGAGCATGTCGGAAGATATCTTCTTGTATGCATCCACCACGAGGTTGACCTTTCCGCCGAGGAAGCTCAGGTCGAGACCGATGTTGGTCTGGCGCTGCTTCTCCCAGTGGATACCGGTGTTGGGAATCCTTGCGGGACGCTCGCTGGTGCCGAGTCCGGAAGGCATGGTGCTCATGGTTGCTTCCCAGGCACCGCCGCCGATGTTAGCGTTACCGGTCTGTCCCCATCCGAGACGGAGCTTACCGTTGTTGATTCCGATACCCTTGAGGAAATCCCCGAGCCCCTTCTCGTTGGTGAAGCGCCAGCTTCCTGCGAAGGAATGGAACCCTGCCCAACGGTTATCAGGACCGAAGTTCGAGCTGCCGTCGTAACGGAAGGTATAGGTGAGGAAGTAACGGTCGTCATAGCTATAGGTCTCACGGGTGAAGAAGGATGCCATGGCGGAGTGGCCATAACCCTGGTTCACGGTAGGAGTTCCTTCGCCCTTGCCGATATTGATGATCTCGTCGCTGGTGAGGCCGGTGCGGGACGCACTCATGTAGGCCCATCCGGATTCCCAGCACTCCTGTCCGACCATGGTAGTCCAATTGTGCTTGCCGATGCTGTTGGAGTAGGTGAGATAGTTCTTCAGCTGCCAGAACAGGCTGCTGTTGTTCTGCAGGTTGAGGGAGTTGGTGTTGCGGGCCCAGTTGCCGAAATCGGCGGTGGGCTTGAACGTGGTAGCATCCGAGTTGCTCACGTCGAAACCGAGCTCGGTGCGCCATACGTAATGCTTGATGGGAGTGAGTTCGGCGTAGACGTTGCCGGTGAGCTTCTGGCGCTCGAGGGTGTATTTATCGAGCATTGCGATAGCCACGGGGTTGGGGGAAGTGTATCCCTCGCGGACCGTCGTGGAATAGTTGCCGTCGATATCGTACACGGGCACGTCGGGAAGTGCTCCCAGGGAGTAGAAGATGACACCTTCGCTACCGTCGGCGAGTTTGAGGTCGTCCTTGGTGTTTGCGAACGTGGCATTCAGGCCGAGCTTGAACCAGCTCTTGAGCTGTGCGTCGAGGTTGGCACGGAAGCTCACGCGGTTGAAGTTGGAACCGATGATGGTACCTTCCTGATCCATCCAGGATCCGGACACGTAGTACTGCACCTTGTCGGTACCGCCCTGTGCGCTCAGCTGATGCTGCTGCTGATGGGCCGTGCGGAAGATTTCATCCTGCCAGTTGGTACCCTTTCCGAGGAGGGAAGGATCCGCGTAGTAGGGGCTCTTCTCAAGGAAGCCCATTGCAACCATATCGTTGTAGTACTCTGCGAACTCGCGCAGGTTCATCATGTCGATGCGGCTGGTCTGGCGGCTTACTGCGTACATGCCGTCGTAGTTGAACTTGGCCTCACCCGCCTTACCGTGCTTGGTGGTGATGAGGATGACGCCGTTCGCGCCCTGGGCACCGTAGATTGCAGTTGCGGATGCATCCTTCAGGATCTCCATGCTCACGATATCGGCAGGGTTGATGGTTGCCAGAGGGGAGATGGTGGAGGTGCGGCCGTTACCCAGGGAGCCAAGGCCGAAGTCGCTGGCGGAGTTGCCGCCGCCCTGGATGATCACGCCGTCGATCACGTAGAGAGGCTCCGCATTTGCATTGACGGTCGCCTGTCCGCGGACGCGGATGGATGAGGATGAACCAGGAGCGCCGGAAGTCTGAACCGCCGCGACACCGGCTGCACGTCCCTGGAGGGACTGGTCGAGGCTCGTGATGATGGAGCCCTTGAGGTCTTCTTCCCTCATGGAGACCGATGCGCCGGAAAGGTCGCTGCGCTTCATGGTACCGTAACCCACGACGACGACTTCGTCGAGGAACTCGGCATCTTCAGCGAGGACCACGTTGACGACGGTCCTGCCGCCGACAGCGATTTCCTGGGTCGAATAACCGATGGACGAGAATTCCAGCACTGCGTCTGCGGGGACGCTGATGCTGTACTTACCGTCCAGGTCGGTAGTCGTGCCATTGGTGGTGCCCTTTTCGATGACACTCACTCCAATGGCCGGGCCTATGTTGTCCTTCACGGTTCCCGTGACGGTCACCTTCTGGGCGAACATCGCGGTGCTCATGAGGAGCAGGCACAGGCAAGTAATCATTTTACTTTTCATTTGACCTGAATTTGTTGTTAATAATAATTGTGATATTTAGAATTTTCTGAAAAAGTCATCCCGGGCCTTTGTGAACGATGGTTCAGCCCACATCGCATGCCCGCACGTGGGCACGCACATGTACGTCTTTTCAGAGGTAACGTTGTTATATCCGGCAAAATTGGTGTGCGGCGGGCAGGTGGGATCCTGCAGACCGTAGGCCATGAAAACCGGGCAGGTGATCCTGCCGGTAAAGTTCTTGATGTCGAAATAGCGCAGCATATCCATGATTGCGGCGCGGTCCATCCCCTTTTCGTCTGCATACTGAAAGACCTCGTGCATGGGCCACCAGACAATTTTCGCATAATCGGGATAGTCGCTGAGGAATGGAACGCTGGGCACTATTGCACGCATCCTGTCGGTGAGTGATGCGGATATCCAGGTGAACGCTCCCCCCTGGCTGTCGCCGCAGCCGAAGATGCGGGTGGTATCCGCCTTGGGGAGAGATGCTGCAAACTCCACCGAACGCACTACGTCGCAGAATGCTCCGCGATAATAATACTCTTCCCTGGAAGACAGCCCGCGCTCCATCCAGTTGTTGTTGCGGCCCTTGAAGATACCCTGGTCGCGGACGCTGACACAGTAATCGATGCGGTCGGAATTCCAGTCGGGATCCTCATAATAGACATCGGCGCCATAACCCATGAAACTCATGCGCACGGGATAGCGGCCTTCAGCGGTGGGAATGAAGATGATTCCGCCCATAGTGGCACCGCCAAGCGAGGGCATTTCCACCCGGTAGCATTCGCGCTTTTCCGAGGAATGCTCGGGAAGAAGCGTCCATTTCACATCCATAGGAACCGCTGCGAGTTCGCTGAGGGTGGTATCCCAGAAAGCATCGAAATCTTCCGGTGCATCGGAAGGGCTCTGAATCTGCTCGGGATTCACCCCTATGTTGAATTTCTTTACTCCATTCACGGTCACCTGGTAGAATCCGGGCTCAAGATTGCCAAAATCCAGGCTCGCTTTGACCATACGCCCGGGGCGGGTGCGAACCTGGGTACCGCCCTCAAGTATGGGGGACGCATTCCAGTCCATCAGGTCCACGTCTCTCTTAATGCTGTAGCTGACATCCACCAGAGGCAGGTCGGAAGCGACATCGACGTTAAGTTTCACCGGACCGTCGCCATAAAACATCCAGTCGTGCTCGACGGGCACATCCACGGATATCACAGTGGCCAGGCTGTCCGTATAGGCATCTATCAGCGCCATAGTGGAGGCATCGCCCAGATAGACTCCGTTCAGGCCCTGCCCTTCCTGGAAAGGATCTCCGCAGAGGTCATCACCTTCCTGCCAATAGTCGTGGGCGGGCTTGGCCAGACCGCTCCATGCCCAGAAATTGCATCCCAGCAGGACGTCTGCCTTTCGGGCGGATTCCAGGACCCTGGAGAAGACATAGCCGTAGACGGCGTCGCGGCCGCTGGTGGCAGCTTCGCGGCTGAAGGAGAAACCATCCCTGGGATAGCCGAACTCTTCGATGACCACTTTCTTGCCGAGGCGGCGGGCAGTTTCGAGATGGCGGTTGATATAACCCCGGATCTCGGATATGGCCTTCTGCGCTCCATCAGCAATGTTATTTTCCTTCACCCAACCCCAGTTATAAGGCCATATGTGGATGGTGATGTAATCGATGTCCGGGCAGTCATTCAGGCGCTCGAAGACCGCCATATCCTTCTCGCAGCCCATCTGGCCTTCGTTGCCGGTGCTGACCATGTGCTTTTGGTCTATACTCTTGATAAGCGCCGCGCTGTTCTGGACATATGCGACGAATGCATCGTAAGTGGCGGCATCTCTGGCGAAAGGACGAGGCTCATTGCAGACCTGCCAGGAATAGATGGCATCAGAATCCTTGTAGCGCTCCACCATATTGCGTACGTGCCTGTGATACAGTTCCACGGCTTCCGCATTCTTCGCGAACCCCGACATGGCTGACATATATTCAGGATAGCTGTCGGTTGCAGGATGCGGCTGGCGCCCGGCTCCTGCCTTTTCGAGGTATGACCTGTAGCCGTCTTCGCTCCATTCCCAGGCGTTGTTCAGGAAAAGGACTCCTTTCATTCCCCTCTTGGAGAAAGCATCGAGGACGGCATCCATTCCTTCCCAGTTCTCGTCGGTGGCAAGGATGCGGACATTGGTGATGCCGTGAGCCTTGAGCGAATCAAGTTCCGCCTCGAAACGGGCAGGGTTCTCCAGCGCAAGTCGGCTGGCATACCACATATTCGTGCCGATGAAGTAATCAGGTGCTTCCTGTTTTGCTGAACTGCAGTTGCAAGATGCCATTGAAAGCATCAGGAAGCCGATAATCGAAAGAAGAATAAGCCCAAGTCGGTTATTAGTCATACGCGCGTGTTGAATTCGGTTGCAAAGTTACGCAGACACGCGCGACTGCGCTAATACGATTTTGTCAATCTTCGCAAAGTTTTTCGCTAAATGATAATTTTCGTCTTTTTATACATCTGGCGGAAATCCCTTGGAGTCATGCCCTTCTTCTCCTTGAATATCCTGTTGAAATTGGAGAGGTTGTTGAATCCGCAGTTGTAGCAGATGACCGACACGCTCTCGGTAGTGTCGACCAAAGCACGAACGGCGTTCCCGAGGCGTACGTCCGTTATGTAATCGGTTATGGTGCGGTTTGCATGGGTGCGGAAGAAGCGGCTGCAGGAGGTCGGGCTCATGCTTATCATATCCGCCAGCTCTTCAAGCTTGATCGGTTCGGAATAGTGCTGGTGTATATAGTCCTTGATGGCCTCCACACGGCGGCTCTCGGACTTGCGCGGCGCCTTTGCGAACGCGCTTGTAGCGAGTTTGTGACCTTCGTACAACGACAATTCATGAAGTATCCATATGCAGTCCAGAACCTGTGCAAAACTGTTTGATTCATTGGCGATTGTGTCCAGTTTCGCATATACCTTCATGATCGCTTCCTGCGGGAAGGCCAAACCCTGGCGGGCCTGGTCGAACATCTTGCGGATCGACTCGAACTGGTTCTTGGAAAGGATACCCGTATCGAACAGCTCCGGAGAAAAATGGATGGTTATCTCACGTATGTTCTCGGACGTGCATGTGCCCTGCTCCCACATGTGTTCGAGACCCTCGCCGGAGATAAGCACGAGCTCGTATTGACCTATGGTGCCGATGTGGTCCCCGATTATGCGCCGCACCCCGGCAGCGTTGCTGATGAAGTTCAGTTCGCACTCGCGGTGGGAGTGCAGCGGGTAGTCGAACTTGCTCTTGTGGCGTTCTACTATATGGAAACAGTCCTTGTCGGACAGGCCGGTGATTTCTGATAATACTTGCATACCGCAAATGTATGAATTTTTTCAAAAACTAATAGAATTTTATCTTGATTTATTGTAGAATTACATCATAACGATATTAGTTTTATTTTTGCATTATGGCAAAAGAACTGGACATCCTCCGCGCAGAAGTGCGCGCCGAACTCGAGAACGACATACTCCCCTTCTGGCTGGACCGCATGCAGGACCCTGCGGGCGGATTCTACGGGCAGATGGACGGCAGCGGGCGGCTGATTCCCGATGCCCCGAGGGGCGGAATCCTGTGCGCACGCATCCTATGGACATTCTCATCTGCATACCGGGTTCTCGGGCGGTCCGAATACCTGGATGCCGCCCGCAACGCCTTCATGCAGATACGGGACAAGTTCTTCGACCGGGAGTTCGGCGGCATCTACTGGAGCCTGAACGCCGACGGCACTCCGCTGGACACCAAAAAGCAGTTCTACGCCATCGCCTTCGCAGTTTACGGCTGCGCCGAATTCTTCCGCGCCACGGGCGAGGAGGAGGCCTTGGAGCTTGCCATCAGCCTCTGGCGTAGTATCGAGGACCACAGCCTGGATCTGGAGAAGGGAGGATACATCGAGGCCTGCACCCGAGACTGGCAGCCAATCGCAGACATGCGCCTGTCCGAGAAGGACCGCAACGACGCCAAGACCATGAACACCCACCTGCACATACTCGAAGGTCACACAGGATTGTATAGGGTGTGGAAGGATGAGACCCTGCGCCGGCGTCTGGTGGACCTCTGCGAGATATTCATGGATCGCATCGTGCGCCCGGACGGGCACCTCGGCCTGTTCTTCGACGAAGACTGGCGTTCACAGTCCGATATGGTTTCGTACGGCCACGACATCGAGGCCTCATGGCTGCTGTGCGAAACTGCGGAACTGCTTGAAGATGAGGCGCTTCTGGCCCGCGTCCGCGAGTGCTGTGCGCGGATTGCCACCGCCTCTTTGGAAGGCCTGCAGCCGGATGGTTCGATGATCTACGAAGCCTGGCCTTCATCTACGCCGCCGGCGTCTTTCACCGGCTCACAGAAAAAATGTTCGCCGGCAAAAGCGCCGGTCGGCTTTAGCTGCGATGCCGACCGCCATTGGTGGGTTCAGGCGGAGACGGTGGTCGGATGCCTAAATCAAGGATGGACCGACCGGGCCATCCGCTGCTGGGAGTATATCAAATCACATCTGATCGCCCCGGACGGCGAATGGTTCTGGAGCATAGACGCCGAGGGGCATCCCAACACCCGTGACGACCGCGCCGGCTTCTGGAAATGCCCCTATCACAACGGGCGGATGTGTATGGAAATCCTGACTACCTACTCTCAAGAATAAACACCGCGCTGGTATTGGTCTTCAGAAGTTTGGGGTTGAAGCCGCCTTCCTGGAGGAATGCTCCGGAGAAGGTCTGGCCGTTGCCCCACCAGCAGCTCTTGTCCACGTTCTGCTCGGTAAC
>JAEEGF010929756.1_pt1 | contig 12939 bp, 9 predicted proteins | sample 9134171 | NCBI WGS metagenome assembly JAEEGF01 (sample SAMN16246542, study PRJNA631951) | gut metagenome | biome: gut microbiome; feature: rumen; material: AP-attached | host: Bos | place: Iran: Karaj | collected 2018-10 | reverse complement strand
GGTCTTCTTCTTGGGGCGCGTGCTCTGGTTGAGGGTCGAGAGATCAATCTTACCCAACACGTTCAACTGTGTGGCAGGCTTGATAAAGTCGCCAGGCGTCTTAGCCAGCGTAGGAGCCTGAGGCTCGTCTTCGGCCTTGGCATCCTCCTCCTCGACTTCATCGTTGTCGTCGTCATCAGTGACATCGTCAAACACTTCTTCTTCCTGCTCGGGCTCTTCTACAACTTCTTCAGAGGCTTTCTGGGGTGTTTCAACAACTACGACCTCTTCCTCCTTAGGCGTTTCTTCTTCCTGTGGTTCGGCAGCAGCCACAGGCTCTGACACTGGTGCAGCTTTGGGCTTGCCAACGCTGTCCAGGTCAATCTTGCCCAAAGTCTTTAATTGCGGACGCTGCTCCAACAGCTCATCGCTCTTGGTAACAGCTTTCTCTGGCGCAGCGGGCTTCTCGACCTTCTTTTCCTTGGGCTTCTTAATGAACAACTGCTCAGCCTGAGTCTTCACAGCCTTATCGGTGCTAAACTCGTTGACCAGTGCTTCATATTGCTCGTCGGAAATCTTGGTGTTCGACGTGGCATCGTCCTTGATTTCGCCCAACTCGCTCTTCTTTTTTAGGAAATCAACTGCCGTTTGAAGTCCTATATTCAGTTCTGATAATACTTTATTTAATCTGACTCCCATCTATTCAAATTGATAATTGAAAATTGATAATTGAAAAATCGTAATTCGTAATTGTTAATTCGTAATTACTCAAACTCTGCCTTGAGCACTTCCAATACGTGGTCGACTGTCTCTTCTTCGAGATCGGCCTTCTCAATCAGCATCTCACGTGGAGCGTTGAGAACTTGCTTGGCGGTGTCAAGACCGATGGCCTTGATAGAGTCGATAATCCACTGGTCAATCTCGTCTGAGAACTCGTCGAGGTAAATATCCTCGTCGGCATCAGCTTCGCTAACCACGCGGAACACATCAATAGTATATTCAGTCAGCATAGAAGCCAACTTGATGTTCAAACCACCCTTACCGATAGCCAGACTTACCTCCTCGGGCTGCAGATAGACCTCAGCCTTGTGCTCCTCAGGATTGAGGGTAATGCTGGTTACCTTTGCTGGTGACAAAGCACGCTGGATAAAGAGTGAGGTGTTGCTTGAGTAGTTGATGACATCGATATTCTCGTTGCACATCTCGCGAACGATACCATGCACACGGCTACCCTTCACACCTACACAAGCGCCTACCGGATCGATACGGTCGTCGTAGCTCTCGACAGCAATCTTGGCACGCTCACCTGGCATGCGGGCAATGCGACGAATGGTAATCAGACCGTCCTGAATCTCAGGTACCTCAGCTTCGAGCATACGCTCAAGGAACTGGTTAGAGGTACGCGAAAGGATGATACGCGGATTGTTGTTCTCGTTCTGCACCTCCTTGACGATGGCACGGATGGTCTCGCCCTTACGGTAGTTGTCGGCAGGAATCTGCTCGCCCTTCGGCAAGTGGAGTTCGTTACCTTCGTCGTCAATAAGCAGCACTTCGCGCTTCCACATCTGGTAAACCTCAGCGCTGACAATCTGACCAACCTTGTCCTTGTACTTCTGATAGAGTGAGTCATGCTCCAATTCAAGAATCTTAGAAGCCAGTGTCTGACGCAGGTTCAGGATGGCACGACGGCCAAACTTCTGGAACTCTACCTCCTCTGACACTTCCTCGCCCACCTCGTAGTCGGGCTCAATCTTCTGAGCCTGAGAGAGGGCTATCTCCTTGTTCTCATCCTTCACTTCGCCATCGGGCACCACAATACGGTTGCGATGAATCTCGAAGTCACCCTTGTCGGGGTTGACAATGACGTCGAAGTTCTCGTCGGAACCAAACATTTTGGCAATGACGTTGCGGAAACTCTCTTCGAGCACGCTTACCAGTGTGGTACGATCGATGTTCTTTGTCTCTTTAAATTCCTGAAAGGTCTCAATCATTGATGGGCCTTTCTCATTCTTTGTTGCCATAATTATATCTTTTTATTTACCGATTTACACATTTACTGATTTACCGATTTTACTTGAAGTTCAGCAGATACTTGCAAGATTTGATCTCGCTGATGACAAAAGTCTTGTCGACCTCTACCAGAACAGGGCGCTTCTTGCCCTCTACCTGCTGCTTTTCCTTAACGGTAACAACAAACTGGCTGTCATCATCCGACACACTCTTCAGCACGCCCTGGTGCTTTTTGCCGTCAGCAGTCAGCACCTCCACGTCTTTACCCACGTGGTTACGATACTGCTGAATAACCTTAAATGGCTGGCCAATACCGGCAGAGCCAACTTCCAACTCGTAATCACCTAATTCTTCGCCTAAACGTTCCTGCAGGAAACGGCTCAGTTCGGCACAATCCTCTATCCACACACCATCGGCGTGGTCAATTTCAATCACAATACGGTCATCGGCCGTCATCTCCAAATCCACCAGATAGTAGTCGCCTTTTGCGAGCCACTCATTTACGGCAGTCTTAATGATGTTCTTATCTATCATATATCTGTTAATTAAATAGAAAATGAGAGGCTCTTGCGAGTCTCCCATTCCACTGAACGGGTGCAAAGGTACTACATTTAAATGAGAAATGAGAAACGAGAAATAAGAAATGATGTCTTTTTAACGTTTATTATCGTTTGACGGGGCATTTTGCAACTTCATGAACTCTTTAATAGCCTCAATGAGTGCATCGTTTTCTTCTGGTTTTTGTGCCGACACGCGGAAAAAGTGATTAGACAATCCGTAGAAATTTGAGCAGTCACGAATCAGTATGCCGTGCTCATGTATCAGATAGTCTTTCAACTTGGATGCTGGGGTCGGCGATATCTCACAAAGCATATAGTTGGTCTTGGTTTCAAAGACACGAATGCCTTCAATATTGCGCAATGCCTGACGCAACCGCTCTGTCTCTTCCAAATAGGTTGTGAGGTTGGGAATGGCTGGCTGGCCATGTTCTAAAAGGAACACACCCGCCTCAATAGCCAACGCATTGACTGTCCAAGGCTGTCGCAACGAACGCAGCATTTCAATCAGGCTGGGGGCGGCAGTCACATAACCCAGTCGCAAGCCTGGTACGGCGTAGGTCTTGCTCAATGAATGGAGGATAAAGAGGTTGGGCAGCCCCATCGTCTCGCGAGCTGATAACAGATGTTCGCGCGTATAAGTCTCATACGACTGATCGACGACAAAGGTATAACGTGGAGAACGGCGTACAATATAGTCGACAAAGCCTTTCATCAATACATTGCCTGACGGGTTGTTGGGATTGCATATCCAGTAAACGCGGTCAGCTGGCAACGACGTCAAATCATCAGTATTTTCGTAAGAGATAATATGGTCGAATATCCGACAGGCATCAGCATATTCGCTGTAGGTTGGCTGTGGTATGATGGAAGCACTATGATGGAATAGTTGGGCTATCAGATAAATGGCTTCGGTAGAGCCATTGGTTACCATGACAGCTTCGGGCACGATACCTTCCTTCTGGGCTATCAGTTTCTCCAAACGACGAGGACGAGGAGCAGGATAGTTGTTGATGAGGTCTAAATGCTCAGCCAGATGCGCCTTCAGTGCCGAATGGTCGGCATGCTGAAAGATGTTGCTGCTGAAGTTCATCTTCACCAGTTCATCGTAGCGGTAGATGTCATCACCATGTCCCTCAATCATATTTCTTCATTTCTCTCGTTTTGGTATGTGCTTACATTTCAATATGTCGTTATGTCGACTTTGTGACTCTGAGCGTCAGGCTGTCACGCTCGAATACGATGCCATCGCGCTCTACAAAACGACTTAACGCACCATTGTCAGCTAACAGGCGTGGTGTACCCACACTCAGCTGATTTTGTTCCATGAGCCACAGGCAGTCAGCCAGCTGTAATGCCAACTCTACGTCGTGGGTAGAGAGAAAAATGGTCTTTTGCTCTTGGTGAGCCAAACGACGCAACAACTGCATCATCTCTACCTTGCTGGGATAATCAAGGAAGGCTGTTGGTTCATCCAGATAAATGATAGGTGTTTGCTGGGCCAGCGCCTTGGCTATCATAACCTTCTGGCGTTCACCATCACTCAGCGTATGAATCATACGACCTCGTAACGACTCGATACCCACCATACTGATGGCTTCCGAAACTATCTGACGGTCATTTGCTGTCAAAGTACCCCAGAAACCCGTATAAGGCGAACGTCCCATACCCACCAAATCATCAGTCGTCATATTCCTCACATCGGGCTTCTCCGTCAGCACAATACCTATCAGACGGCTCAATTCCTTGTCAGTGAAAGAAGTCAGAGGTTTGATGTCTGACGTCTGAGGTGTACAGAGCATCACGTCGCCATCCAATGCTGGCTGAAAGGCAGACAGCGTACGCAGAAGCGTTGACTTGCCCACACCGTTACATCCCAGCAGACACGTCAATTCACCGCTATTGATAGCGACATTAAGTCCCTGAGCTACCACCTTTTCGTTGCCTTTTTGCGTGTAGCCTATGCTTAGGTTATTTAGTACTACAGTATTCATAGTCCGCCTGCAAAATTACGAACTATTTCCGTAACTTCCAAATTTTGGAGCAGCAAATGCAAAGATAATCAGATTTTCTCTGCTGAGTCGTGACAAAATTCGATATAATCAAATCTTTGAGCGATTATTTTATTCCGAAAATTCATTATGTAGTGTACCGAATAAATCATAGATTTATCGCTGATAAGTCTAGGACTTGTGGCCCGCAAATCAAGGATTTGTCAGCAACATAGCAACGCTTCTTGCGCAAGAAGCACCAAGTACTCTCTCATAATAGTTGAGTAGCAGGGATGCGCTCTATAGTCTTGCCATCAGCTGAAACAATAACGTCCTCACCACGAAGTGCCTTTTCTTCAAGCATCCGCTTCCCAGCCAACTCTATACCAGCCTTCAATTTTTCAGAGAATTCTTTATTTGACATATTGCCCTATTGTTTTAAATTTTGATTCAATAATGATGGTGGTTTTATCATTCTTCTCTCCTGTAGCAACCTGAACGGCAGGATATTCACTGTTATCGTATATTGTCCAATAATCCACTTCGTTCATAAATAGGCGAAATAGATTACTAATACCAGCAACATATCTTCGTCTGACGATGGGTTCTGGTATGTTATGCCCACCTTTAGACACTCTCTCGGCAATTCGAAGTAACGCCAATTCTGGAGAGTTCAGCCAGAAGAAAAGAAGCCTGACGGTATAGCCTTTCGCCTGTGCTCTACGAACAAGATTAATATAAGACTTAGTAGCAAGGGTGGTCTCTATTGAGAATGTCTCTTCCCTCTCTAATAGGTCTTCAATACGCTGCAACATCAATCTACCAGCCTCAATTGCTACACTTTCCGGATTAAATGGTGAAAGACCACGAGCAATCTCATCAGCATTCACGAACTCCTTACAATCAAGAATCTCGGGAAGTACTGTGTATGATGCAGTCGTCTTGCCTGCTCCATTACAGCCGCTGATAATATACAGGTTCTTTTTCATTTCTGCCTGCAAAGATAGTGCAAACCGAGCGAAATACACGATTTTAATTGTTAATCTAATTAAAATCTTCAAAATAGTGATGTATTTTCATTTGAGTCGTTTCCATGCACAAGCATGAATCAAATAGGAGGGCGTGTCAAAAATCTCACATTTTTCTGCATCTTCTGGAACATTATCTTTTATACCTGATATGGTTTTAAAGGTATTCCATGGTGCAGTGGCTTTGTATTTGTCTATAGAGGCTTCAGGCACATACAAAAACGCATAGTCGGGATATGAATTTTCGAAAGTCGATTTATTTGTTTCTGGTACTGTAACAGCCCTACAGATAACCTCGGACAAATTATCTGAACCTGCAAAAGCTCTTTCTCCGATAGACTTAACAGATTGGCCAATATCTATTTTTTCTATTTTGTTCCATCCTCCAAAGGCATGATCACCAATAGTGGTCACTTCATCACCAATAATAATCTCTTTTATTGTAGAATTAACATTAAGCCATTTACGAATAGAATTGTCAACATTGATATTAATTGATAATTTGCTAAGTCCTGTACAATCGGCAAATGCGTTTTCACCAATGCTTGTAACGTTATGCGGAATGGTATTGTATTACGTTATTTAGTCCGTCCTTACGGACTGCGAGTCCGAACACTGCGGACTGTGAGTCCGAAGGCGTCGGACAGACAGTTTAGTTACGGTCAACTAAACGCAAGTCACTGATGTCGTCTTGAGCGCCAAGAACAGAGGAATTCAAAATGTCCCTCACTTTTTCACATCACAGGCCTCAAATGCCGATGCATAAAGGGCTGAGGGAACGTGAGGGTAAACGGTTCTCCCTCACGTCTCCCTCACTTTTTTCGTTTCGTGCCCTCACGACATTAATCAAGGTGAATGAATGTGATCCAAAATGTGAGGGTAAGGTGAGGGTAATTCATTCTCCCTCACGTCCAACAAATGCCCTGTGCATAAGGGTTTGAAGCCTGTAATGTGAAAAAGTGAGGGTAAAATCAAGATGCCTATAAGGAATAACGCTGGATGAGTTCTGCGTAGATAGGATTTTGGCTAAGCACCTGTTGGCTGCCCGTCATCAGCAATTGCTTGCGGGCACGCGTCATAGCTACGTTGAGTTTGCGGTCGATGGTGCGTCCGTCCTCTTCGAAACAATTGGCTGTCAGGAAGTCGAGATCAGCTTGGTCCTGCACACCAAAGGCATAGATAATGACATCGCGTTGTGAACCCTGATAACGCTCGACGGTATCGATGCTGATATCGAGCAACATGGGAAGATTGAGCTTAGCTATCTCGCGACGTATCAGGGTTATCTGATAACGGTAGGTTACGATGACACCAATACTACGATTCACGTCAAAGCGGTCGCTGCCTATCTGACGATAAAGGCGGTGCAACAAGTCGGCAACGATAGCAGGCTCAGAGGTGAGAAGGTGAGGAGGTGAGGAGGTGAGAGAAGAAGGGAGAAACAGTACGCGATGTTGCTTTAGCAGGTCGTCGAGCATGTCAACAGAAGGCTGGAGATAACCGAGGGCCGTCTCTTCCTGATGAGGCAGGGGTACGGGTTGCAACTGCTCACTGGCATAGAACCATTCATTGGGGAAGGCCGCAATATCGGGATGCATGCGTCCCTGATGGCGAAGGATGCCTGTAAAGTCCACACGCCCAGCCACCTGCTCTTGTCGCAGTAAACGTTCAAACAGCGACTGGCGACAGCTATGCAGGCGAGGGTCGTCGTCAGACTGTGCCACAACGGCAGGCAACTGCTTGTGATCGCCAATCAAGATGAAACGGTCTATCTGTTTGGATGATAATAGGCCAACAATATATGGCTCGAGTATCTGCGACGCTTCATCGACAATGCACAACGAGAAGTGCTTGATGCTAAACAGGTAGGGGCGCGTCAAGAGTGTCAGCGTGGTACTGACAATGATACGCACATCCTTCAATCGTTGACGCATCGCACTCAACTTGGGCTGGTCACCGAATGAACGGCTGAGCAACCGATGGGCAAAACGGGGGTCACACATGGCCTCGCCACCCAACAGCAGATAGTCTTGTCCGCTTTCTTCAAGCATGCTGCATATCTCGTCGACAGCACGATGGGTATAGGCGGTCAGGAGGAGCGAGCTTTGCTCTAGTGAAGAGTGATGAGTGAAGAGTGAAGAATTTAATTCTAACTCCTCTTCGACCAAAAAGCGAAGAGCCATCGAGGTCTTGCCTGTTCCTGGAGGACCCTGTAACAGGAAATAGTCACGGGCCTGTTTGGCACGTAACAGAATATCGTCGTAGGCAGGATGATAGTTACGCGAAAGCTGCAGCGACTGGTCGCAACGAGGCTCACGCTTACCTAAAAGCAAGTCGCGTTTATCATTAGGAGCCGCACAGAAAGCCATCAGACTACGAAGGGCTGCGGTAGCTGTCGCATCTGTTGTGGCTGCTTCAATGGCGTAAGTCTCTTTGCTGAATGTTTCAGGGGCATCCTTAATGTTGTTGCTGGGCCATACCGTCAGCGCCTCGTCGTCAATCCGTTCTATAATACCTTTATATAATATATGGTGTGATGGATCGGCATCGTTGTCTTTCTCTGACCTTTGGTCAGAGTGTGGCGTTGCAATCTCATATAGGTAAACCATATCACCACGACGCAGATCCTCGTCTGTGTCTTTGGTCTGCTGCTGGGCAAACTGTTCACGATAGACAAAGGTCATCATCCGCTCTACATAGTCGCGCTCAACATCCGTCAGGTTGTTCAGAGGTTGCAGAATGCCATCGACTTGGGGACGGATATAACGCTGGAAGAAGTCGGACTTCTCCTGTCTTTCCAGCAACACATCAGCATGTAGCGAAGGCCAGACAGTAGAAAAACCCTTACGGGCAATGGCTATCTCCTGTGCTACAATACGATTGCGCAGGTGGATAGCCTCGCGAAACAGTTGTTGGTTATCCTTGACAGTCAGCAAACCATCAGCAGCAGGATATTTCGAGTAGAGCAGTCGGATGTCAACATGGTCGGCCTGCTGCTGGAAGTTGTAACGCAACACACCATAATAGAGCAACACTTGCACATAGTGAGCCTCACGATAACTGACCCATTTCTTGCCAGACTTTTGCTCGACCAGCAGCTGCATGTCGTCAGTCATCAAGTCGACACGACCTCGTAACCCCAACTGCTTACAGATAAACGAGGGCTCTAAAAGCGCTTTCTCGCGATTGTAGACAGCAAACAGCGTGTTAACCGCCTCGCGGATGTTTGCCACCTGACGCTGTGCATCAGCCTTGAACTGTATGGGCGAGAAGCCCTCACAAGTGCAGAACTGCAAAGCCTGCTCGCAGAACGAGCTACGCAGCATATCGCCAAACTCGGCATCGGCATCGTGGATAATCCGGTCAAGAGCCGTACCAGCAAAGTTACCCAACAGGATAGGTTGCGTGTTGGCCGTAGGCTTTAACCTGTTGATAAGATAGGAAAGCGGATGATGGCCATAGTCCTGAAAACAGGCAGCAATAGCAGAGATATCGACAAGTACGTCGGGCTCGACAACTTCAAGTCCGTCGTCGAGCACCTCTACTCTCAGACCCTCATAAAGCGAGTCTTTACTTGTCATACACTGATTACTCGTCCACCTTTGACTCCATCGGGTTACGCAATCCCTTGAAACCTGTGAGATAGCACTTGGCTGAGCCAAAAGATAGGAAGAGGTCAAGACGGACGGGCAGATGGTTCTTGTCGTCTGAGATGTAGAAACGAATCAGTTCGTGGTTCTGACCGTTCTCACGCTCGATGAACGAGAACACCAGACAACGGTATTTGCTGTTGCCGTTCTTCATCTTCAGCGTTGTCTTACCCGTATACTTCAACCATGAGTTGCTAAGGCTCTTGGCATCGCTGATAGGCATAGGAATGTTTTCGCCTACCTTCAGCGTAGCAGCATCAAAGTTACGAGCACGAAGGAAGATACTCATCATGTCGTAGATGCAGCTCTTGTACTCTGCCTCCTTCCAGCGTTGCTCGCCATCAGCATCGATACGGTGCATCTTCAAATGGCAGTTGTTGTTAGGATAGGTGTACCACAACTCGTCGACATAATAGCGATCGCCTTCACGGGCACCCTTACGGAAATACAGGGGTGCCAGCTCCTGATTGGTATAGCAAAGCAACGTGTCACGCATGATGAACACATTGTCAAGCTTGTCGTTACCACGTGTTATCAGACTGCTACGGAACGCCTTCTGGCCTTTATAGTTTGACTGTACGGTAGACATAGATGCCGTACCGACCTTTACCCATACAAACTTCCAGTTAAAATAGAGGTCATAGCTCAGAAACTCGCCCGACTTAAAGGCAAAATTCTCGATGCCACACTGGGCGTTAGCCTTGAAAGGTAAAAGGGTAAAAAGGTAAAAGGGTAAAAGACCCAGAACCATCTTACGCATCCACTGTGATTTTATTGTTTTCATCATACACTACTTTTTACTGTTATTACTTTCGTTATTTTTTACCTTAATGGTATTTTGTTTGACGTATTCAATGCCCAAACGTTTAGCGCGATCGGCATTACGGTTCATTTGTTTCTTCTTATTATTTGAGTTTTTCTGCTTTACTAATTCGCCTGGCTTCTGCAAATAACGCTTACGTTCTGTCATATTCCACTGTAGCGTATTGTCCCACTTGGCCTTACATTCTATTGAACGGTGGTAATAGTAGACATCCTCTGGTTGCAGGTCGTCGTCATATAGGCCCGTATCCCAACGGCCATTGCCGTTGCGATCCATAAAAGCACGGACATAATAGACGCCTGGGTTAATATAGAAGAAGGGGGCTGAGCCATCGGCTTCTGCTCTTACCTGCTGAACGACGTTTTCGCTCTTGTCCAGTAACTGCACGACAATAGTGGAGTCTTGAATGCCACTCGTCTGCATTACCAAGGTGGAATAATCGTCAAGCGATTTCACCTTGATGCCTTGCTTGAATTCCTTTGATACCAAGCCATAGATATCAATAAAGGCTGCTGAATCGACCTCCAGACTATACTCCCTGCCTGGTTGCCAATCGGCACGTAACTCATAATATCGCAAGGTAGAGTCCTTTCGTCCAAAGTCGAAGGGCGCCCGATACCATAGTGTATCTATCTTAGAATAGAGGTGGATGGCTGCTGTGTCGAGGCTGGCCAATGGCGTAGGCATCTCTATCAATATAGAACGATGTGGGTCCATCGATGACGACACATTATATTTGGGCTCCAAAGGTTTGACAGGATAGATGCTGTCGTAGGGTTCATCGTTCTTCTTCAGCTTCTCCTGCTCCTTCTGCCACTCTTCAATATCTTTCTTCAACTGCTTCATGCGCTTCTCGTATGGCGTCTTGGCCAACACCTCAAGCGCAGAGTCTGTATGTTCCACGAGCAACCCCAGCGTATCAGTCATCCTGTAAGAGAGGTCCATACGCAGCGTGTCCTGATTGATCAGCGTGGTGTCGCGCAGCCAATAGGTAATGGTATCTCTCTTGATGCTGGGCTCAACGATGAAAGCCGAGTCGCTGTCAAAGTTCAAGCCACGAATAACGGGCAACAGGCTGTCGCCGTAAGTAAAGAACATCGTAAAACGATCGGGCTGCAGACGCTCAATCTTCAACAGGTTGCGTGTGGTCTGTACCTCTTGGAAAGCCAGCATCACGACATCGTCAGGATAGAAATGGGTATATGGTACGCGCAGGATGTTGTCGATGTGCAGCGTATCGCGCCAGATGGTGTCCTGGCGGATATCCGGCTTGCACGACGGAATAAATGTATCGTGCGAGAAAGCCAACATCTCACTCTTCTGCGAGAACTTAAAGTCGCCATCAGCATCCTGCAGGGCATACACACGATATTCGCCAGGAGCCACACCCTTGATGACAAAATGACCTCGCTCATCAGTACGTGAGATGCGCAACATGGGCTTGGTACGGAAAGCTGAATCGGCAAAATCATCATAAAGTCCTACGCTAATGCCTTGTACGGGCTCTAACTTCTCGGCACTCAGCACATAACCTGCCACTTCGAAGGTGTCAATATGTTCGCCTGTCGAGAAGGTATAGGTATAATTACCCAAGGGATTTCCCTCGTTATTGTCGCTGATAGCGTCGCTGAAATCGACGGTATAGGTGGTATTGGGCTTCAGCGAGTCTATCAGATTCACCATAATCTTCTTGCCCTGCGTCTTGATTTCAGGCACTTCCAGTTGCGGGGGCGACACAATGACATTCTGGCTTGCATCAGCCAGCTTGACAAATTCGTCAAAATAGATGGTTATCTTCTTGCTCGTCACATTCGTGGCCTTGTCTTCAGGCGAACAACCTAAGATGCGAGGCGGGTCATCGTCGTACCATCCTCCGTCAGGCGAACCCATGCGGGCACAACTCGAAATGAGATATGAGAAATGAGAAATGAGAAATGCTGCACACAGCACCCCTACACTCCCTTTCAGGCTTCCTGTTCCCATCTTGAAAAGTCTAATCATATCTTTCATCTCTCACTTTTCATTTAGCAGCAAGAGCTGCTCGATATGCTCACGTGAATTACTCAAACGAGGCACTTTATGCTGTCCACCCAATTTACCACGCAACTTCAGCCAATCGTTGAAGAGACCTTTGCGTGCCTCGATAATCTCCAAATGTTGCAGGGTAATGTCCTTATAACGCTTGGCTTCGTAGTCGCTGTTAATCTCCTGAAGACGCTTGTCCAATAGGTCAGAGAATTGTGCCAAGTCACACGGCGATTTGGAAAATTCAATGAGCCATTGGTGGCGACACTTGGCATTGGCATCCATAAAGACTGGCGCTGCTGTATATTCCAACACCTCTGCACCCGTTTGTTCGCAGGCATACGCTAAACCCTGTTCGGCATTGTCAACGATGAGTTCCTCGCCAAAGGCATTGATAAAACTCTTGGTACGACCGCTGATAACGAACTTATAGGGATTGGTAGAGGTGAAACGGATGGTATCACCAATCATGTAGCGCCATAAGCCGCACGAGGTGCTGATTAGCATCGCGTAATTCTTATCCTTCTCAACACCCCACAAAGGTACAATGTCACCTCCGTCCATGGGCTGGAATTCATAGAACACACCATAGTCCAACATCAGCAACATAGCCTTGTCGGCTGGGTCGTCCTGCAATCCAAAGAAACCCTCCGAGGCATTATACGTCTCCATATAGTGCATGTTAGGCGACGTTATCAGCTGCTCGTATTGCTTGCGATAAGGCGTAAAGGCCACACCTCCATGGAAGAACACCTCAATATTGGACCACACTTCTTCAAGATGCGTCTTACCCGTCAGCTCCATCATGCAATTCAGCACAGACAACATCCAAGAGGGCACACCACTGATGTTGGTCACGTTCTTGTTCATGGCCTC